>ERZ1370068.8366-contig-7226_pt1 | contig 72188 bp, 113 predicted proteins | sample MGYA00561227_ERZ1370068 | MGnify/ENA primary metagenome ERZ1370068 (study PRJEB38410, sample SAMEA6850437) | metagenome | study: Metagenomic assessment of the ecological functions of the soil: analysis of the soil microbiota associated with the... | reverse complement strand
GATAAACGTCCGCGCGTCCTCAATCGTCCGAACGGTCTTGCCGTTCAAACGCCACTTCTCGTGACGCAGCTCTTCTCGAGTTCGAGGTCAGTCATAAGAGTGCTTCCAGCCATCAGCGATCAGCTGTCAGTTCGATTAGACCACATCAGTCCACACCGAACATGGCCGCCGCAATGGTCAGCGGTCCTACATTTTGAGTTCACTGGAAAGCTGATAGCTGATAGCAGCTTCTCAAATTCTCTTAAACGCCTTCTGAATGTCCTTCATCGAATATCGCAGCACGACCGGACGTCCGTGCGGACAGGTCATCGGATGGTCCGTCTTCGCCAGTTCCGCCAGCAACCACTCCATCTTGTTCTGTTCGAGCGGCATGTTCACCTTGATCGCGGCATGGCAGGCGATCGATGCCGCAATGCGCGTTCGAATCGTGTCCATATTTAGCGCTTTGCTCTTCTCGCGACAAATTGTTCGAGCAGTTCCGTAAGCAAATGCTCGACTCTGCGATGCGTCCACTCCCGCCGGTGAAACGTTGACCGCAATCGACCGCGACCCGAACAACTCCGCCTCAAATCCGTTGGCAGCAAGTTCATCAGCAATTTCACCAAACACGGCCTGTTGCGCCGGAGTGAGTTCGAGCACCAGTGGCATCAGCAGGCGCTGGCTCTCGGCTTCTGCGCCGCTCTTGCGTTCAACACCCTTTCAAACAGCACGCGTTCGTGCGCGACGTGCTGGTCCACAATCCACAGCCCATCCTCATTCACTGCCAGGATGAAGGAGTTTCGGATTTGTCCCAGCGGCTTCGAACGCGGCTCAGCGGATCGAGCGCAAGGCGCTTCTTCCATCAGATCCGGAAGCGGCGGCGCGCACCCGCTGTCGGGTACAACATCCGGTATACGGGCAAGCGCGAGCGCCGCATTCGCCTCCACCGCAATGCCACCTCAAATTGAAAACGTCCGTTGGCCGGAGGCAACGCCGGCGCCTGCAGCGCAGAAGCCTCCCGTCGCCGCAAACTCGTTCTCCCCGACCCGCCGTTCGATGGCCGCCACGCTCGCGTTCCGGCTGTCCACCGGGACTTAATCCCGGACTCGCCGTCGGTTGCGCGTGCATCTCGGTCATGAACTGCGGCACCGGACGCGCCTTCATCAGCGCCGCTCGCACCGACGTCGCGAACAAAATCATGCATCACGCCGTCTGCTGCCGGAAACGTACTTCCGTTTTCGACGGATGAACATTAACGTCCACTTCCGCCGTCGGCAGCTCCAGAAACAGCAGCACCACCGGAAACAACGTCGGGCGGCAGAATGTTGCGGTAGGACTCCGATCAGCGCATGCTGGATGAGACGGTCGCGAATCAGGCGTCCATTGACGAAAACGATAAATCGAGTTGCGGATTCAGTTTCTGGATCTCGGGTTTTGAAACGAACCCGTGAACCCGCAATTCGCCAAAACTGGCAACCCTCTTCCTCATCCGAGACATCGCGTTCCCGCCGCTCCTCCATCTGCGCTCGCCGCCACGGCAGGCGGCTGCGGCAAGCCGATCCGCTCCAACTGTTGGCACAGCAGCAATGGGAATCAACTGGTCGAGCGTATCTTTGCCGAACACCTGGTACACGCGTTCGCTGTATCCCGCGACCGGCGGCGCCACCAGCATCGCGTTCGTCGCCGAGTGCAGTTCGAAATGTTTGTCCGGATGAGCTGAGCGCGTAGTGCGTCACCAGCGACGGCGATATGCGAAAGCTCGGTTGATTCAGACTTGAGAAACTTCTTCCGCGCCGGAACATTGAAGAAAAGGTCGCGGACCGTGATCGACGTTCCCGACCGGCAGACCCGCTTCTTCCACCTTGAAAATCTTTCCGCCGTTGATCTCAACCACCGTGCCGGACGCATCCTCGGCAGCACGCGTTTCCGAGCCTGCACATCGCGACACGGACGCAATCGATGGCAGCGCCTCGCCACGAAACCCAAGCGTCGCGATGCTCAGCAAATCCTCGGCGTCTTTGATTTTCGACGTGGCGTGCCGCTCAAACGCCAGCAGTGCATCATCGCGCACCATGCCGCAGCCGTTGTCGGTGATCTGGATGAGCTTTTTACCGCCAGCCTCGACCTGAAGCCTGAATGCGCGTCGAACCGGCATCCAGCGCGATTCTCCAGCAGCTCCTTCACCACCGAAGCAGGCCGCTCCACAACCTCGCCCGCGGCGATCTGGTTGGCAACGTGTTCCGAAAGGACGTGAATTTTCCCATAGCTCGATCACTAGCATATCGGATCGTGCAACATTCCTTTGCCAAAAGTTATGAAGTCTGGCGATGGAGGACGTCAACGCGCGCAATAAAAGCAATTTCGCCCAGCAATCAGGCGGGCTTCTTCAAGTTCGGAGCATGAAATAGCCCGATGCGATGGGTATTGATCACATTTGAGAGCCCGTTACTGGCGTCGTGGCTGTTGTTGCTTTCCTCATGGCGTTCTTGCTGGCCTTAGCGCGTATTTCAGATACGTTTTGGGCTTCACGGGCCAAGTAGGTTGGGATCCAGCTTCCCTTTTGGTTACCATTGGAAGGCAATCATAGTAAGCATTCTCGCAGCGATTTTCTTGCTAGGCGCTGGCATAGGGTTCTGGGTTTTTCGACCGGCGAGCACATCGCTTGGGACGCACGGTCAGAACCGATAGTCCAACCTTTGAATTGACGATCTGGGAGCGCCTTGCCATAACATCAGGCGCGTCGTGTGCTCGCTAGCTATTCACACCGCCGACATTGCCAGAAAGGCGATTCTTCGCCAACTACGCCGGGCTGCTACCATGCGGCATGTTCAATTTTGGAAAGCCGAAAAACGACTGGCGACTGGTTAGTTCATTTCGCAGGGGCGGTTAAGCGCTTGCCATATTCCTCGTCTGGTGGATGCTCCGGATGCCGTGCTGTGAATGCACTCCAAACCTTTAGTATTCGGAGAGTCTCGTCAGCATTCTTCTTTATCAACGCATCATGAGTCCCGTCGCGTCGTTCTAGGACGAAGCGTATCGCGGTATACCACGCGTTGTCCAACGCGAACCTTGTGCGCCCCTTAACTGCCCACACAGAAGTTCCGGTTGGCGTTTTGCTAATCAACGTTTTTCCATCGGGAACATACATCATGCCGTAGGCAGGCACAGTCACGAGCTTTAGCCAACATTCGGGACGCCGGTTATCTAGAGTTATTGGTGAAATGGCGATTTTTCGCCAACTGATGTCTGAATGATTTGATGAACGTCGGTTGTCTGGTAGGGACCGGCGGCGTTTCGCTGTTCGTTTTGCCAGTTTTCAGGTGACCCGTTCGAGAGATAGTTTCCTCACTTGGGGGTCAAATTGACAGACTGTGAACCGCTCTGGGGGAGAGAAGGGGCGCAAGCTGACTTGATTTTCCTCACCCATAATCCCCCACGCTCGGGGAGAGACCATTATCTCCAAACACTAATGTGGCCCTGTCGGCGATTTGTCTTACTTGTGAGGCGGGAGATGAAGCCCAGCTTACCGACCCTTAGTTTGCTATCAGGGGCACTCGATTGGCTGCGGGGATCTCTACACGGGGCCTCCGGCACGGGGCCTCCCACATCCGGGCCTCCCACTTCGCCCTCCACACACACCGTCGATATTTGCGGGATCGGCGAGTACCTCGCCCGACGTTTCCGGATATAACGTACTGGGGCTGTATACCAATGCGTGTGGGTCTTTCTCCAAGATCAACTCAGCATTAATTGTGAGTACCTCGTACACGGACTCAGAAGTCATGAACGGCAGCGCCTATTGTTACACCGCGACGGCCGTCGATCCGAACAATGCAGAAAGCGCTTTTTCTAACATCGCCCGATATTCAGATCCCCGTCATAGTGCCCGAGGTAAAGAGACTGCTTCAGTCACTAACAAGTTCCGCCAGACAGTTTCAGCTTTCCTTCCCGAGCGAAAGGAGTAAACGCGATGAAGAACCTCGGCAGATTTTTCCTGAGCACCCTAGTTACCGGCTTAGCTGTTGTAGCCCCGATCTACCTCTGGGTTGGTGCTGCTGAAGGCAATGAGATCGCTCGCGTAAGCCCAGCGAAGCCCTCGCACACATGCTCCCCCAAGTGGCTGCCGGCTGATCAGTTCCTTTCTTTGCTTCTGGTCTTGGCAGTCTGCTTCCTGGTTGGGTTCGCACTTCGAACTCCGAAAGGCCGCGCTGGCTACAGGAGCGAATCGAACGGTCGTTATTCGAGAAAATCCCCGGCTACGCGCTCTTCCGGAAGCTTGACGCAGCAGCGACTGGCTGGCGAAAATGAAGGCAACACTTGGAAGCCAGCACTGCAGAGATTGAAGAAGCCTTTTGTCCCCGCCTTCATTATTGAAGAACTGACGACGGTCGCTTCACGATCTTTGTTCCGTCGGTTCCCACGCCTCCTCGCCGGTGCTGTCCATCCTCACTTCTTTGATCGGGTACACCCGCTCAATGTGCCATTTACGCAGGCGGTCAAGGCGGTATCCAAGGGGGATCAGGGTCCAAAGATCTTGTCGCTGCGATGGACAGAGAAAACGCAAGCCCTACCATCACGTAATCCAGCAGCGTCGGGATTTCAAGCCGTCCTGCAACTTCGCCAGTTGTTTTTAGTACCGGACGGGGAGTAAAGGTTGTTGTTACGCCTTTCGTTCAAATCGGAGATTCAAACTGAAATTTGAAAGGAGTTTCTATGCGAGGTTTGTCAAAGATCGCCAGGGCTCTTCGTCGCGCTTACGTTCATTCTGGCGATAGCTGGCCACACGATTCCTGCCAGAGCTCAAACCAGCGGGCAGGACGATAGGTTAAAGAGCGGTCTTGCAGCAGATGCGATGCGCTGAACCTGAGTGATGACCAGAAAGCTAAAGATAAAACCCATCTTGCAAGGTGAGGTTCAAGAACTGCGTGGGGTCCAGGATGACGCATCGCTCCCGCCAGAGCAAAAGGAAGCCAAAGCCAAACAGATCCATCGCAGCCAGCAAGTCGAAAATTGGAGAAATCCTGACACCGGAACCAAAGGATGAAATGGGCAGCAATGAAACAAGAGGCTTCTGAAGCCCACCTAGATGGGGCAGATCAAGTCCATCTCAGGGGCGGTTGTCGCCCTGCATTTTTTCCCTTTGGGCGAGGTGGTTAGTGTAGTGCCGATTTTTCAACGAGTGCCCCTTCGATCTGCTCTGTGTCCTAAGGTTTCCGCGCCCGTCCCGTTAAGGCAAGGATCTGAGGGTGAGTCGTTCTCGCGGTGACCCCCATTTTTGCGCCGCGACCCGTATCCTCGATCCAGGATGCGGGAAGGGGGCGAACGATTCGACGCGATCGGCTGGACCAGCTAGCTCCCGGCGACCAGGTGAAGGTAGGAGTAGATCTGGCGCAGTCCCGCGCTGCATGAGGCAATTCCACGGCTTTCCTCGACGTCACTTTATTTCGCGCGGAGGCGAAAATCATCCGCTTTTCGGAATGCGAGCTTTGATGTCATTGCGCTCTGCAGCGTCACGCGCTCCCATTACACTGGACATTCCCGGGTTGCGCTGCTGAGGATTTCCCGTGTTACTCGTCGCGGGCGGCAAGTCTCTCTAAAACTCCATCCGCTCCGCTTCGACGTAATGTCACAGCTGGCGGTGTGTCTGCCGCCGCCACTCGCGGTCAGAAAGCTTGTTTCGATGTTACGTCTTGATGAACGGAGTGATCTTCCACATCTCTGCAGGGAGCCACCTGGCCTCTCACTTCCAGGACGCCGCATGAGGAACCGATCACGTTCAGTGACCGACCGGGGAATGGTGGGAGGTGGCCCTTACTCGGGCCGGCTTTGGTCGATGCGCGTGATTCCATGCATCCTGACGGAGAAGCTCTACGGTCGCAAAGCGCGCTGCGAGCTTAGCGAGGCCGAGGGTTTTCAGCGACTCCGCCCTCTACGGTGCGATCTTTCAACGCCAGCGTTTCGAAGCTAGCCCTGACTGCCTTCATCGTACTCCCATCCGCATAGTAGAGCGTATAATGAACCTGTGCTAGTTCGCCACGGACTTCCTGTTGGAGAACCTCGACTCTCTGAAGATGGCCCTGCTTTGTTTCCTCATCGCAGATTGCCTCGCAGCCCTCCATCAACGGCACCGATGTGGCGAGTCAACTCCGATTGACCTCTGGCACAAGGGCTCTCTGCAACTGAATAATTGCCGCTGTTGCGCGGAGGAGGAAGAAGGTCTTGATGACTTCGGAGGAGAATCATAAGGAACGAACCAGTTCCGAGTGCGAATGCGAGCAGCAACCAGCGTTAACACCGAGATCGCGAAACAACCATCTAGCGTGCCCTTCATTTCGCACATCGTCGCCCAGCCAACTCACGTTCTCACGCACACACAGTGTATGCCAATAGTCTCTTCTCCAGAGGCATCCATCCTCTAAGACGTAAGACGCCCACGCCGGGTCCGGTTGGGGCTCGGGAGACACCATGCTCCTTGCGAAGTGGGGATCATAGCCGATGTAACCAGGCGATTTCATCAACTACTTCCCCAAGTGCTGACTGGTAATCCTTCCAGTTGGCGACTCGTGCCTTTACCTGATGGCGAGCAGAGAAGTCGCGAACTAGACTGACAGAAACACTTGCCCAAAATCAAGATCGAAGGCTTTTGAAAGGAAGTTCCGAATGCCGTCCGATGGATATCACCTTTTTCATTTCTGTTGTAGCGATCTAGGGCACGATTGCCCTTGGCGGATCAGCGGCAGCGACGAGGAGCGGATTCTCGCGGAAGTCCGACAGCACGGGCGGGAAAAGCATAAGGCTATATCAATTAGCGAGGAGGATGAACAGAATTCGTAGGAGCGATTCGCAGGCAAGCGGCATAGCTTACAGAATGCGGGCACGTCCATCGCGGGTCCCTTCTCTTTGGAGCGGTTGCGGCCGAACCGATTTTAACTGTTGTTAACAGAGCGATTTCTGCCAACTACTTCAGAGGGATGTCGGTGAAATGGCGATGTTATGCCAACCATAACGGGCGCGGTGGATGCGTTCAGCTCACGGGTTGTGGAAACAGGGCGAGTCCACTCGCCAAAGTTAATACTCCCGGCACGCGGACGGTAAAGGCGGACGGTGTAGTTCCACCCCGGCATGATTGGCAGACAGTTGGGCACCAGTTCCAGCTCGCAGCCCCCCGAACTGGATCTTCCACCGATCCGTCGGCACTCTTCATTGCCGCAAGGTTGTTGATCGAGGCGCGCGTTGCGATCCATTGGCCTCAAAATAGCCGCTTGAGTTGTAGAGACTTCGATCGACCAGAAGCTGTCTGCGGGCATCGTCCTAGAGGATGAGCTTGTGGACCGTTTTGCCGTCGTTCTTCGCGATTGGCGAGGTTGAGATAAACCGCATCCTTTCCGGGGTTACCGCCCCAGGGGCTTGCGGGATCCAATCAGATGCCGGAGATCGGGATCAACCTGGTCCTTGGTGCCCGCCCAAACATCCGCTTTGAATCCGGCAGAAGAGTTTCTCCAAGCGACAAGCAGAGCTTCGCGAACCCTTTTCTGGCTCACCTTGTCCCGGCTGGGAACCTCGGAACTTGCCACCGGACCAACCTGCTCGACCTTGATCGCATCTTTGGAGTGCATTGGACCTTCTTGATATCCTCACGCATTCGCCGAGTCTGTCGGTATTCGGACGCCAACCAGGGCATATCGGGTTCCGACGATCTCCTTATCGAGGGTGTATCGACCCGCGCCGTAATTCGACTAGCGGCACATACTCGTCTTGGCTAATGACCTGTGGCGACGCTGAAACGGTCGCCCGCTTCCGGGCAGCGTGATTGTGACCGGACCGGCATCGAGATCGAATACGGCCGCTGGAGTACTGGCGTGTCGCGGTTCATGCGGATGACGGTTTGGTTTTTGCTACATCCGGCGGGGCGCGATGATGCCGAATATGCTGAACCTTCCGCCTTCTTTTAAAGCGAAGCGACGCTCAGATACAGGTCCGACTCGAAGCTCGGACGAGAATTCTCAGCTGTCCGACAGCGGTGTGGTCCTCGCGGTAGAAATGGATGTTACGGGCTTCTTCTCAGGTGAAGTGGTGGCTTCGGCACACTTGACGCTGGAGATGTCCTCCCGCTTCAGGTTGTAGTTCGGCGGAGTCGCAGAGGTTACGCTTTGGCATAACTCTCCGGAAGCGTCCGAGATCCGCTACCACTGTCAACAATGACAGCCGACCGGATGATGTGGGGCGATTGATGTTAACGGGGCGATTGCTAAACTCAGCTACTGGAGACGGGTGGCTGGGGACAGGTTGTTGGCGTAAAGGGCGATTTTTCGGCAATGTAAGTCGCCTCACTTGGCGTCAACTGGCCTTACCAACGAACTGGTAAGCTACCCAACGGAGGATCGGACACTTTGGTGAGAACGCTACTCATCGTGACCGCACTGTTCGAGGATCGCGACTGGGTTTGCACTGGCCATTTCTCCTCGCTACTGGTTTCGCTTCTGCTCGGTTCCCGTCTCGATGCTTGCTCCGGGGTCGGTTGTCGGACAGCTGGCTGGGGTTGCGCTACTGACGCTGGGCTTGGTTTTGCTGGCTAGCGCGGAATGACGAGCAAGGCCGCGTGACATGTGGACCGGTCGTGGCCATGTTGTTCTATATACGTCGCTGCCGCTACCCTTCTCGTTTATGCCCGCTTGGGTTTGCGGCTCTCTGGCGTCTCTGCCTGTGGCCGGCAGCAGTTCTTCACGCGCCGATTTGGCCCTGTGGTGTAATCGGCTTTGCCTCCACGCTCGAGATGGGTGAGGTTGAGTTGACGAAATCGAGGCGATTACGCCAACTTCCACTCTCAATCCGCTGCAGGCCAAAAGGTCAACTGGTGTAATGGCGATGTTACGCCAGCTATTCCAGGCCGCCACGCTTAATCGTGTTCATACCGCCCGCGATATCCAGCCCACATCATCCATCCGAGAACACAGCTCCGCCCAGATACCCAAGCAACGGAAACGCTGCCCAAGCGGGGGAAGAGTGTGCCAGTGAGTGGCCTAGCAGCTTGCCTCTGAGGTGGTCATCTCCGGCGGATGTACGAACATGGCGATGCCGTATCCCCGAAGCACCATGCAAACCAACATACTGCGTGAAGCTCAATCGGACAGAGCACGCCCTCCCTCTGCTGAAACTTTGTCGGCGACTGAAAGCCGAAGCGCTTGCCGAGGAAGACAAAACTACCACCACAGCAGGCCAGCCAAGAGGAAATCGCGAAGGCAAGTGGCGCGTCATATGAGAATTCTGCTGCCAATTCTGACGGAGGCAATCTCTTCTTAGCTCCTCGAAGGCAGAGGCTGATGGTTGTTCAAATCCAGGCGATTTTACCAACTACTAGAGCCTGTCAGGACAACAAACACATCCACCAGGCTACCCAACCGCCTGCATCCCCGTCCAACTTCTCGCCAGCATCAAGTTCCCTGTACATTGGCAAGAAGCCACGCCATGATCCCATTCTCCGCGACGCCGCTTCTGCTTCCGACACAGCGGGGTTTGCTACTGCCGCGCTGGCAGCTCTCGGAACGCGTTTGGGGATCCCGCCCGATCTCGCCTCGCGGATGATCCGCTGCGCCCCCCAGTTTCACCTCCTGCCTGCACGCCAACTGGATGAACGATCCCGACGGTCCCATTTACTTCGATGGCCGCTATCACATGTTCTTTCAGTACAACCCGGACGGTGCGTATTGGGGGCAACATGCACTGGGCACACGCCACCAGCCGGGACATGGTGCACTGGCGCCATGAACCCATCAGCTCTTTCCCCAACACCCAACGGATACGACGCGCGACGGCGTGTTCAGTGGATGCACCGTTGTTCAGGAAGAAAAGGACGTTTGATTCCCACCATTATTTATACGGGCGTCCAGCCGCCGTCAATCGCTCATCGAAATTACGTTGAACGATGGCCAACACAAATGGCAGGAGGTACAGGCCCATTGCCACCTCGCGCGATAGTATGCGTACGTGGCAGAAAGATCCGGAACCCATTCTCGCGCGCCCGCCGGAAGGGAGCTCGAGTCACAGGGTTTCGCGATCCCTGCGTTTGGCGCGCGGGCAATGAATGGATGATGGCGATCGGCTCCGGCTTCGTCGATAAAGGTTGAGCGCCATCCTTCTTTATCGCTCCTCGGACCTGCGCAAAGTGGATCTTACGTGCATCCTCTTATTGAAGGACGGGCCCAGCTTTGAGTCCGCCGTGAACCCGGTCGATAACGGCAACATGTGGGAGTGCCCGGACTTCTTTCCTCTTGGCAGCAAACAACGTCTTACTGATTTCAACCAAGCGCTTGGTCCTGTGGAAGGTTGGAACATACAAGGAACATCGCTTTAGCGCCGAGAAGAAGGCGTGATCGATTACGGCGCATACTACGCCGCACGCACCCCAACTGGCGCGCGACGGCGAATGCATCTTGTGGGGATGGATTCCTGAAAAACGCCGAAGGACGAATATCGCGCTGCGGGAGTGGGCCCGGATCGATGGCCCTGCCTCGCTTGCTGTCGGATCGACGACGACGGAATGCTCGCTATGACGCCTGCCCGGCGTTGAAAACGCTTCGCCGGACAGCCTGTTCGATGGAGCGTGGGCATGCCTGCGACCATGCGCACGAAAGCCTTGGATGGCATGCGCGTCAAGAATCTGGCTGGAGAAATTCGACTCGAGCTCGAACCGGAAACTGCTCGACCTTTTAATCTTCAGACTTCACACCCGATCGGGGCGAGGTGTTTGCGCGGATCTGGTTTCGGCCCGGCGAGTCTGATCATCAATTGCAGTTGAACGACACCTACGCATCGCTTCATCGTTCCACTCGGACAATCGATTCGCTTGCGCCTGCTCATCCGATGGCTCGGTACTTGAACTTTTTGGAAATGACTCGACCGCCATTACCGATCGCGTATATAAGGTCCCGGAGTTCCCCCTTCGCGTAACGCCGGAGCGACTTCACCTATCTCCGATCGCTCGATGTCTGGCCAATCGCGCCGATTTCAAAGATCGACTGACGACGTAAACCTCCACGCGGCACTCGTAAGCGCCCGCCCTCGACACCTCTCCCGCCGCATGTTATGTTCATTCTCTAGAGGCAGAAACGAGAGCGTCGCTGAACGCTGGAGCCAAAAGCTGAAGCCTGATCATGATTCGCGCCTTCAAAGGAATCACTCCCTCAATTTCCTGAAACGTGTTACGTCGACGACTCCGCTCAGCTGATCGGTGACGTCAAGCTGCGGCGAGCACGCCAGCATCTGGATGAACGCGGTTCTCGCGCGGAGACGTGCACGAAATCCGCGTTGGGCACTATTCGAATATTCAGGACAACTGCGTCTTGCACGGCATGCGGGAAGCAGTACGAGGTGTATGTTGGCGACTACGTCACCGTCGGACACTCGCGTGACCTTGCACGGATGCAAGATCGAAGATCGCTGCCTGATCGGGATGGGAGTGATTATTCTCAATGGCGCAGTGGTCGGCGTCAGGGTCCGATCATCGCGGCAGGCACGCTGATTCCTGAGAAAACGATCATCGAGCCGCAACTCGCTTTGGATGGGGTCGCCGGGCAAATTGCGTCGCCGCTTGGAAGAAAAAGATCAGGAAACGATCCTGCGCTACGCTCAAAATTATCTCGGTTATAAAGAATCGTATTTGAAGGAGAGAAAGAAGTAGTCGGCAGTCAGGCGTCCACAGTCAGCCCATGCTCACTGACTCTGACCACTGGCCGCTGGCCACAGACCACCGACATGATCAAAGTCCCCCGAGGTACGCGCGACCTGCTGCCGCCCGATACAGCGCTCTGGAATTTTGTAGAGGCCGCTGTGCGCGACGTCTTTCGCGCCTACAACTTCCAGGAAATCCGTACGCCGATTTTCGAGATCGACGGACCTGCTTCGCCCGCGGTGTCGGCGAAGAAACCGACATCGTCGCGAAAGAGATGTTCACGTGGGAAGACCGCGGTCGCGCCGAAAGCGACAAAGGCCAGTCTCTGACGCTCCGTCCAGAAAATACTGCTGGAGTCGTGCGCGCCTATATCGAACACAAACTCTGGGAGCGCGGACTCAACAAGCTCTACTACATCGGACCGCAATTCCGCCGCGAGCGTCCGCAGAAGGGTCGCTATCGCCAGTTCTACCAGATCGGCGCCGAAGTCATCGGTCCATCAACCGCCGGAAGCGAGTCGCCCGCGCGCGACGCCGGAGATTCTCGAAATGCTCGCGACGTTGCTCGATCGTCTCGGGCATCGCAGGCTGGACGCTCGAACTCAACTCGGTTGGTTGCGCAAACGATCGCGCCGCATTCAACCAGGCCTTGCGCGACTGCTCTGGAACCGGTCGACGTCAAGAATGTGCGCAGACTGTCAGCGCCGCGCCGTGACGAATCCGCTTCGAGTCTTCGACTGCAAAGTGCCGGAAGACCAGCCGATCATCGAAACGCTACCGCGCATCAGCCAGTTCCTGGACGAATCCTGCCGCCAGCACTTCCAGAAGTAAAAGCAATCTTGCAAGCCGTCGGCGTCCACCTTCCACGAAAACGACCGCCTAGTAAGAGGCTTGGATTATTACAGCCGAACTGCGTTTGAGTTTACGCACGGGCGCTTGGGGGCGCAGAATGCGATTCTTGGTGGGGGACGCTATGACGGGTTATCGGAGATGCTGGGTGGGCCCGCGGCGCCGGGGATTGGGTTCGCGATTGGAGAGGATCGGCTGGTGATGTCGCTCGCGGAGAGCGGCTGAGGCGGTTTTGCGGAAGCCGGATGTTTATATTGCTCCGCTGGGTGAGGGGATGAATCGCGAGGCGGCCCGGCTTGCGCGCGAGTTGCGGCGTCATGATCTGGTTGTTGAGCTTGGGGATGAGAAGTTTCGGTTGAAGAAGTCTTTCGAAACGGCAGACAAACTTGGAGCCAGAAGTATGCGCTCATTGTCGGCGAGAACGAGGTTAAGGCTGATGTGTTCGCGCTGAAGAAACTTGGCTCGAGCGAGCAGCTTGCTGTTCCTCGATCGGAATTGGCCGGGAGAATTTCTTCCAAAGGCTAAAAACTCTGAACCACGGGGACTCACGGGGTACAACCGCTTCATTCTCTTATCAGCCAAAGCCGCAGCGTGATCTCCGTGTAGAATCATCCGATCGTGATGGTCTGCTCGGGAGGCCTCTCTTGAAAACACCTGCTGTTCTTTTTTCTACTGTTGTGCTGCTTCTTTTCTTCTGTGCTGTCGGCACAAAGTATCCGAATCAAAACCGCTCAGCCCATTTGAACAAACGCTAATTGCTGCCGAGAAGTCTCTTCCCGAGGCCCAATTCAAGAAAGATGGAGACACGCTCAAGCGCCTGCTCGCGGACGACTACTCCCAAGTCTCAATCGATGGGAAGCTGCGCAACCGGGAAGAGATCATCGGGATGATGACGGAATTTACGCTGAAGCAATTTCGCCAGTACGACTTCAAAGTATTGCCTGTCTCCGACAACGTCGCGATTGTCACCTACGACGCGATCATGGAGGTAGCGCTCGACGATGAAGAATTCCAAATTCCGCGCTACCAACATCTCAGTTCGGTTTGGGTAAAACAGGGAGATCAATGGAGACTCAGGTTTCAGCAGGCGACAGCGGCGCAGTAGGTGTGGAATCCCCGTTGACTTGCGTCGGTATGAGAGATACAACGTTGTGCGCATGTCCTGGGCCCAATCGAATTTCAACTTCGCTGATTCAGGAGAAAATTATGAAACGCTACTTCATGGGTGGCATTGCGACGTTGTTGTTGATCTCAGCTGCCGCGGTTTCGCAAACGCCCCCACCGATGCCGAAGCCCGGCCCGGAGCAGAAAAAACTAGAATACTTTGCAGGAACTTGGAAATCGGAAGGCGACGTAAAATCCTGGTCCGATGGGGCCGGGTGGAGCATTCACCAGTACCGCTAAAGCGGAAATGATGGAGGAGCGGTTTTCTTCCTTGTGATGCATGCCGACATGAAATTGCCCGGTTTTGGCGATGGCAAGGGACTTTCAGTGATGGGTTACAACGCCAACGACAAGAACTATACCTTTACACCGACTACAACAGCTGGGGCGAAATGGAAGTGGCCAAAGGCACGGTTGACCGGCGACACCTGGACCTGGACGGATGAAAACAACATGGGCGACAAGGTGGTGAAAGGCCGGTACACGATGAAGATCAAGTCGCCGACCAGCTATGACTTCAAATACGAAATGAGCACCGGTGGCGACTACGCGACCGTGATGGAAGGAAAAGCGACCAAACAATGCAGTTGTCCAACGGGACGGGACCTCCCGTCCCAGCACTCTCTCGCTGCGCAGCCGGGACCTCGCCTCCGTTTATAATCTACGATTCGGCCCTCGGCCATATTCCAGAACAATCAAAGGCTACTCAGTGCTCGATTTTCTAGGCGATCTACGGCGAACTCACACCTGTGGTGCACTCCGCGCATCCGACGCGGGAAAAAAGCTGTCCCTTATGGGATGGGTGAACCGCCGTCGCGATCTCGGACAACTCATCTTCATTGATCTGCGAGACCGCACGGGCGTGACGCAGGTGGTGGTGAGCAAGGAGGCAAGCCAGTCGATCCACGAAAAGACCGAGCAATTGCGCAATGAGTACGTAATCGCCGCGATCGGTACCGGTGAAGCTGCGCGACGCCAACACGATAAACAAAAATATTCCGACCGGCGAAGTGGAACTCGTTGCTGAAGATTTGCGTTTGCTGAACGAGGCCAAGCAGCCGCCTTTTCTGCCGAGCGACACTGTTCTGGCCAACGAGGAGATGCGGCTGAAATACAGGTACCTCGACTTTGCGGCGTGACGCCATGCAGCTCAACATCGAGCTTCGGCACAAAGTTGCGCTGGCGATCCGTGAAAATCTCTCTTCAAATGGCTTCTTCGAAATCGAAACGCCATTCATGACGCGTTCGACGCCGGAAGGCGCGCGCGACTATCTCGTGCCGAGCCGCGTGCAGCCGGGATCGTTTTATGCGCTGCCGCAGTCTCCGCAGCTGTTCAAACAGATCCTGATGATCTCGGGCTTCGACCGCTATTTCCAGATCGTGCGCTGCTTTCGCGATGAAGACTTGCGCGCAGACCGGCAGCCGGAATTTACGCAGATCGATCTGGAGATGTCGTACCCGCAGCCGGAACGGGTGTGGGAGGTGGTCGAAGGCTTCCTGACCGCCGCGTTCAAAGTGGCGGGGCACGACATCAAGACTCCATTTCCGCGGATGGATTACGACGATGCCATTCGCCAGTTTGGCATCGACAAGCCAGATCTGCGCCTGCCCGGCGTTTACGGATGTGCGCGACTGCTTTGCGCCTGAGAACCTGACGACGCTTGCGCCTAAATGGCGAGTTGCCGATGATTGCGATTCGAACTCCAAAGGTTGGAGAGCTTTCGAGAAAAGAGCGCGATGACATCAAGCCGCTCTTTAACTCCAAAGGCGGAGCGCAAAGCTGTTCGAAGATTTTAAACGTATTGAAAAAAGCTTTCCACAGGCAGCGGCAAAAATCCGCGAGAAGACGGGCGCAGCCCCGAAGGATCTGATCGTGCTTGTCGCAGGCTCTGCGCAGTCGGGCGGCGATGCGCATCCGGCGGGCAAGCGCAAAGTGACGCCGGCGGAATTGGCGATTTACGCGTCAGCCGGATTACTGCGTGTCGGCGCTGGCGCAGAAATACGCCGATCGGCATAGCATTTTCAAAAGACCGGCAATGCAGCGCAAGATTATCGCTTTCTCTGGGTGACGAACTTTCCGATGTTCGAGTACGACGAGGCGATAAGCGCTGGGTGGCCGCGCACCATCCCTTCACCTCGCCGCACGAGCAGGACATGGACAAGCTCGAATGCGATCCGGCAATGGTTCGCGCGCTGGCGTATGACGTTGTGCTGAACGGCACGGAGCTGGGCTCAGGCTCGATCCGTATTCATCGTCAGGACATTCAGAAGCAAGATTTTTCATGCGCTCGGCATGACGGAAGAAGAAGCGCGCTCGCGCTTTGGCTTCTTCCTCGAAGCGCTGGAGTACGGCACGCCTCCGCACGGCGGAATTGCGCTGGGACTCTGATCGAATCGTAATGATCCTTGCCGGCGCGGACAGCCTACGCGAAGTAATTCCCTTCCCGAAGACCGCGGCCGCGAAAGATCTGATGGTGGAAGCGCCGACCCCGGTGGCGGATGGTCAGTTGCGGGAGTTGGGGATTGTGGTGAAGAAGTGATTAAGGCTAGCGTCGTCCCCTTTCGAGAACCGCGAAGAGTTGGATTTAGCCACAGGGTTCCCATGTTAACGCCCACATTAGGGCGTGAATCTGGGGGCACGGGGCGTAGCAACTGCGAGTATCCCTTCCTAAGTAGTTGGTGTAATCGCCTGTTTTCGTCAATGTGGCCCGTCACACTGTCGAACGAGCGGGCCGCCTCTTGACGGGTACGGTCCGACGGTTCGAACTCTGCGGCAATTCTGGAAGCAGTGCATGCGTTGGCACGTTACTTCCGAGACGCTGATGCTCCCAAACCCCGACAAGAAATCCGCATGACCTCAGGTGGGCAGCCTAATGATTGCTGATTCGCTGGAGGGCCTGGGCTGCTTGGCGGACGACATTCGGGTCTCTGCCGGCTGCGGCTTTGCGTAGGTGCTCAGTCGCGCTCCGCAGATCTCCTTGTGCGGCCAGAATCAACCCTAAGTCCAGGTGTGCCAGACTGAAACCAGGCTGTAGTTTCACCGCCTGCTGATACTCGCTCACCGCCTCCGCCAATCGCTGGTCTCTAGCGAGAAGTCTACCCAACAATACGTGGCCTTCAGCAAGATTAGGATCCGCGTTCACTGCGGCCTGCGCCTGTGTCCGCGCTTCGTCTAACCGCTGGGCGGCTACCAGCGCCAGAGCATAGTTATAAAGATAGGGTCCATAGTCCGGACGAAGATGCGTTGCTTTTTGGAAGCTATAGAGAGCCATAGACATTTCATTCTTCCCTGCCAGCACCCGCCCCATCAGATCGTAAGCAGCCGCGTCGTACGGATCAATGCTTAGTGCGCGTTTCAAGGCTGTTTCGGCAGGTTCCATCTGCGCTTCGCGGACAAAGAGGGTGGCAAGGTTCAGGTCGCCCTCCGGCAAATCTGGATCTAGCGCAAGCGCTTTCTGAAGTTGCTCGATTGCGCGACCGGTTCGCCCAAGGTCGGCCTCAAGCATCGCGTATTGATTCCAGGTGCTACCGTCGAGAGGTGCCAAGTCTAGCGCCCGGTTCAATATCTGCTCGCTTCGTGAGACATTCCCCGATGTTTTCAAACTAGCGGCCAACGGACCGTAATGCTGTCACAGAGTTTGGCTTGATCCGAACTGCCTGTTCAAACGCTTCAACGGCCGCTTTCGAATTTCCGCTGTTTTTCAGGGCATCCCCAAGTGCGATGTAAAACTCCTCCTCGCGAGGAGGATGTTGGTCCATTTCTCGGGCCAGGTCGGCTACTCCTTTCTTCAGATTATTCTGACGAGCCACTTGCGCTACCGCAAGGTATCGGCTGTTTTCGCTCGTTTTCGGCAGGGGCGACGGATAATACGGGACCACTTCTCCGTGGTATTCCTCTGCATCAGCCAAATGACGTTCCTGAAGCTCTGCCTGAAGATCACGCATTGGGACCTTACGCTGAATGAAATGGTCCGTGATAAGTGCGTGAACTACATCCTCAGTTCTCCTTTTTGGCATGTGGCACGAAACGCAGTCAGCTGCATCCGGGTGCTTGCCCTGGGCAACCAAGGTGCTAATGACGGGTTCATGACAATGACGGCATTGTCCGGAATAGTAGCTTGTCGCTTCCTCGCCCGCGGGGAGCTTGCGATGTGGATCATGGCAGGACAGGCATGTCAGCGCCCCCTTGCTCTCTAGAAAGCAACGAGATTTCCGAAGTCGATATGCAACACTCACGAATTCAAATTTGTCATCGTATCCGGTGTTAGGGGCATGATCGAAGTACAGGACATAGTCCTCAAGGGGTTGCCCTGGGATGTAGGAAAATATCCCGCGATTAAATCGTCTCACTAAAGCTGGGAGCCGGCCGCTCGTCGGCTCCAGGTGGCATTGCATGCAGAGTTCCATCTGGAGCTTTGAACTTAGCCGTGCAGGATTCACAATTCTGCTACTGATGTCCGAAAACTCAGCGCCTGCCTGGGCTGCTCGAATATGTTGGCCGCCCGGACCATGACATCGTTGACAATCAATCCCTTCAGGAAGGTCCCCAGTAAAGACCGGATCAGCGTCCGGAACATCGCTTCCGGAGGGCACTTGAGGATATCCATCGTGACAAAATACGCATCCATACGAAACCAATCGCCGGGTCTGCGGATGACGGGAATCGAATCCTGGACTCATGCCCCAATATCCACCTCGTTCCGTATACCAACCCAGAGGAAGTTCGATCAACGTTCCTCGTGCGGTACGGTGTAGGTAGGACCTCGAGTGGTCGCCTGCACCTATCACGTAGTCAATTTTCATCTCTTCGACATTCGTCTCATTTCCGTCGGAGCCGATTTGCCACCGTCTCTGGTAATAGGCCTGGTCGCGAAAAATCATCGAGTAGTGCGTGTCAGACAAGGAGTGGTAGAACTGCGTGTTCCCTTTATAGTCTTCGATTGTGTTCGCAGGAGCGGGCTTAAACAGGGATTTGGCCATTCCCGTCTGCCGATAGTTTTCAGAGATTTGCCTATGGCAATGCGCGCAAAGCCGGGAGTCGACGTATTCATTTACTGGAGTGCTTTTAGGTGGTGTGACGCCTGCGACTGGTATCCCGGTCTTGCCCCAGGTACCCACAATGAACCCACCCACGCAAAAATGAGCCCAACCTCGCAGCAGAGGCTGAACCAGCACTGAGACTTCATATCGGCTCCTTGCACCACCCGTTCCCAGATGGCGGCTCCGCGCTTTCGGGCATCTCGCCGGTAAGAGACCCGAGGAACTTGATCAAATCTGCGGGAGCTTTGAGCGTCTTCAAACTCCGGTAATACATGTAAGCTACATCATCACGACATTGCAGGGGCTTTTTTCTACTGGCTTGGATGAACAGACCAATCGTGCGTGCGTTCTTTATGAGTGGCACGGCCATGTAGTTGGTGAAAAATCGCCATTACACTCAGAACCCCTTCCGGGCCTTGCGCACCTCGGCCAAGCCCTTCCAGTCCTCATTGTCCTGATCTGGCTTCTCGCGGCGATATTTCGCGTAGAGTTGAATGCCTTGCGGATCTTCGAGGATATCCACACGGACGCTTTTGTCTCGGAGCATTTGTTCGTTGCCCGAGGCATTGGTGATGTCGCCCACGACAACTCGGTTGAACTGACGCATGTAAATTAGCGCAGCGCAGACGTCACAGGGGCTGAGAGTCGTAAAAATCGTGGTCTGGCTAAAATCCTCGCGTCCGGCATCGCGGATGGCGGAGGTTTCGCCGTGATTGTAAGGGTGGTTTTCCTGCACTAGGGTGTTGTGGCCTTCCCGAGAATCTGGCGTGTCTGATTGCTGATGATGACGCCGCCAATCGGGCATCCTCCTTCTTCGTATCCTTTTGAGCCAGCAGAACGGCAAGGCGCATGAAATCCGCATCGCTATAGCTGCTTGAAAATTCGTTCGTAGCAACAGAGGTCAGGCTCTTTGTCGGAAGATGTACGATCACGTTGAGCACCTCATCGCTGACAAGTGTTTCGTCGGTGAACAAGGGTTTTGTCATACTCCTACCCTACAGCAGCGATTGGCGAAATATGGCTATTTCACAAACTACTCCCCCACCAGACGTGCCCGACCAGTTCTTGGTGTCGCCTGATTACGACCGCTATCTGGAATGGCTGCCATAACCGTGCAGGCTTCTTGTTGATGAATCTGCGGATTCGTGTCTCTGCGAGCAATCATTACCGATGCCGTGGACTTGCAGAGCTTAGCGCAGCTTGGCAAGCGTTGCGATTCTCAATCGAGTAGTGGGGCAGCTTCTAGTCCTGCTCCTATTTCTTCGCCGTAACCGTGATCTCTATGTGCCCCCTCGCCGACCAGTTTGGCAACTACGACGGTAGTCCGAGTTGGACGTGGGTCTTTAAAGTACGTCTTGTAAACGGCATTCATCCGCTCGAAAGTCGAGACATCGGTGAGGTACACCTGCACGCTCACGACATCCCCCGCTGACATTTCCGCTGCTTTGAGGACGGCGCCGATGTTATCTAAGGACTGTTTAACTTCAGCCTCGAAATCGCGGGGAATCTTACCCGAGGTGTCCTCTCCGCCCATACCGGATATATAGAGGGTGTCTCCCACTAAGATTCCGGTGACTCCAAGAGGCACTGGGCTCAGTTCCTGGAGGTCGGACGACTTTCTTTCGGCGGCGACGGTCAGAGTGGAGCACAGTAACACGAGAGCAACGACAGCCATCAGCTTATGCATTTGATCCACCTCATTTCCGGGCATTTTTGTTTCTACGGTCCCCGAAGATCGTAATCTGATGTGGAAGAGGAAGACGACTGCAAGAACTAACAGTGCATTTCTGTGATCGCTAACTCGCCAATCTCGGTGAGTTTCGCCATTGCAGACGCCACAGGCACGTCGCTCCCACCTAGTTGGCGAAATATCGCCATTTCACCAACTACTGCAAACCGGGCTGGCTAGTTCCGAGTAGTTGGTGAAATCGCCTGGTTTCAACAGTTGAGGTAGAGTTTGTTCATGAAGAATGCGCCTGCTCCGGCTACGACGCGGACTTCGCGTACTTTCAGGGAATGATTTCCCTTCAAGTTTTTAGTTCCCTTTCCTGTCGTTTCATCGACAAGCGGAGAATCCTCTGAGGAAGGAGTCGCTGATACCAGCTGAAGGCGACAAAGTGATCGGATACGGTGACCAACGTGGTTGGCATGGTGAAATTGCGGGCCGTGGCACCCACCCTTCGAACATCGCAATAGGGAAATGGGACATGTTGCTCACATTTATATCTCGCGTGTAAGCAGCCAGTTACACGGATTCGTGTAATTCCTGGGTATTGACAAGATTTCTAAAAATTGGCGACTTACTTGCCAGGCAAGCGGAAGTCTGACAGCGACGGTGGTATCCACCGGGGCGGGCTGACCATTCACCCGATAGGGGTCATAGCGCCAGCGACGAACCGCTTCGCTCGCGGCGGGAGTCAACGCGCCTCGGGTCCGCTCACTGCCTTGACTTGCGTTACCTTCCCTTCAGCATTCACAACCACGTCGAGCACCACGGTTCCCTGCACTCCGGCTTGCCGGGCATCTTCCGGATAGTCCGGCACAACCTGGTGGGTGGTGCGCTGCTGCATTACGTCGAATGGCACCCGGACGCGCGTGGCCGCAGCGGCGTTTTCAGCGGCTGCGACTTGAGCTTCCAATTCCTTCCAGCCTTGGTGCCATCGCCAATATCCCACGAGTGATGCGAGGAGCATGATGCCAGCGGCGACGGACACAATGCGCCGGATGATGCGCTTACGATTTGGATCCTCAGGCTCGTCGATATCCAATGGCGCGCTGGCGGTTTTCACTTCGACCGGAGGAACGCTGGCCGGGGCGGGTTTGGGCTGTCGACCGGTTACAGAGAACGTCATCTCACGGCGCGTCCAGTAGCGGATGATGGAGTGTTGTTGATCGGGCATTCGCAGGAACTGAAGACCCCAGCGGTGTTCATGTTGGTAGCGAAACCAACGCGGTGGCGTGTACCGGCGTTGTCATGTGCGGAAGAAGAAACTCTACGCGGACCGACTCTCCCAACAGCAGCCGTGACGCGACCACGACGCCCATCCCGCCTTCCCCGGATCTCGGTCGTGCTTCCCGGAATTTTGTCGGGCATGCCGGCGCGCAGCACGGTAAGCCCAAGCGGCACGGCGAGCTTGTAGCGAGGCACCTTGCGCTGGCGTGACGTGATTCGCGAGGGCGTTGTTCCAATGGTCATCGGATGCGGTCCGCGTGCAAGAGATCGCACTCTGACGCCGAGAGGCGTGATGAGTGCAGTGCGCGAATTGGAATCGTTGTTCCGGCATGGACAATGAAAGGAAATAGAAGTCAGCCTATCGCCCCATCCACAGCGCGGCAACGTTACGGCCGTAACGCATTGAGAGCAGGCGTACCGCGCTACTTGCTACAGAGCATGGGTGGGCATCCGGAGCGAATCTGGTATTTTCTAACCAAGAAACCCAGTTCGATTGGTAGAGGTACGGCCATGTGCAGGAACATCAAAAACGCTCTTTAATTTTGAGCCGCCGGTGACGGAAAACGAGGTGCAGGCGGCATCTTTACAATTCAGTGCGAAAGATAACTGGTTTCAACCAGCCATCGAAACCGAATGAAGCCGCGTTTCAGGCCGCGGTCGACGAGATTGCGGAGATCTCTTGGCGATCGCTGCGCCTCGCTTGAAACAAATGCTCCGCCAAAGAACCGCGAAGAAGAAGCGGCGAAAAGCGAAAGTCGCGCGCGGCGGCGAGATTTGGAGATTGAGCCAGCCACGCAGAGCACGGTCGCGAACGATGCAGCACGTCGGCAGCGCCGTGGTGGCGCTCGCGCTGTGCAACAGCATACGCAACCGCGCAGCAGGCGACGGTTCCTCCGGCCAGCCAGCAAATCGCAGCAGCTGTGTTGCCTTTACCTCAACCCATGCGTGATCAGGCGACGGTCATGGGATACGGACCAGATCGCGCGCTGATCAAGTTGCGGCAAGGTTCGAACGGAATGGTTTGCACGGCGATGCGGCCCGGAAGCGACGAGTTTGATGTCCGGTGCTATCACGAATCCTTCATGCCGTTGGATTCGAAGACTGCGAGATCTCAACGCACAAGAACTGAAGCAGAGCGAAGTCGATCGGATCATCAACGATGAAGTGAAGAGTGGAAACTGGTGCTTGCCGGACCATCCGACGGCTGGGTACCGGATGCTCGGTCCGATTTCCGCCTATCACGTCGCTACCAACACGGCCGATAAAGAAATCGAGTCGTGGCAGTCGGTTCATTTTCCTTACAAGACCGCTGCCGAAATCGGCCTTCCAGAAGAAGGCACCGTGGCACGAACGATGCCCTATGTCATGTCGTCAGGCACGTTTTGGTCGCATGTGATGATCGAGCACGTGGGTGAGCCTGCAAAGAAATAGAGCCGCCTCGTACCCATCTAACCCAACCAGCGTGCGCGTCGTCACATTCCATGTTCCTGGTGCGTGGATATATCACCATCTGCGGGTCTCCCAGATCTCCTTCCTCCAATCCTCCTGGACGAAGGACTGCCCATGCGCCGGCTCGCATTTTTCTCCATTTTGTTAGTTCTGGTCTTCGTACTCTGCTTGAAAAACTGATTCGCGAGCCCAGGATGCCTCCACAGGGGCGATCCGCGGCTGTGTTGTCGATCCAGATGGAAAACGCATCATCGGTGCTTCCGTGACCGTGGTCAATACAAGCAACGGCATGGTTGCTTCGAGAACCACGAACGAAGACGGCCTGATTTGCTTTCGAGTTGCTCACCACCAGGCGAGTATTCCGCCCGTGCAGAAACCGAGGTGGAATGTCGCCGCAAGTCGCGCCGCAGATCCATGTGGAAGTCGGTGGCACCATCGATCTCGAGTTGCGACTCCGGATTGGCTGGAAACAAGGAAACAGTTACCGTTTCGGGCGCGCCACCGCTCGTGGAGACACAACCCAGCGCTGTATCGGAAGTGCTCGACGAGCGCGCGCTCACCGATCTTCCCGTGAACGGATCGACGGTTCACGGATCTCGCCCTTTTGATGCCGGGTGTAACGCAAGATCCGCGAGGCATGACGTCGTCATCGAATGGCGATCTCGCTTTTTGGGGAGTACGCGGATACCAGTCGAGCACCTGGCAGACGGCGCTGACAACAACAATGGATTTTGCGCAAGCCCGCGGACGATATCGAGCTCCATATCAATTTTCCAACGAGGTGGTTCAGGAGTTCCGCGTCTCTTCGAATTCTTATGGCGCGGAGCTGGGGCGAGCTGGCGGTGCGGTGGTGAATGTTGTTACTAAATCAGGTACAAATCACTGGCACGGCACTGGTTTTTATTTTCTGCGCGATAGCGCATTGAACGCACAGCATCCGTTCGTTGATTTCAGCCAGCCGACCGACAGCATCAGTTCGGCGGGACGTTCGGGCGGGCCGTTGCAAGCGAAACAAGGCGTTCGTTTTCGCCGGCTTCGACCAGCACATCTTTAATATCCCGACAGTTGTTCGGTTTTTGGATGGCAGTTCTGTGGTAACTCCCAAGAAGGGACAGGAGCCGCTTGAACACGGAGACTACGAAGATTCTGACAAAAGATCTTGTTTTTGCCGCCGCTGCCCAGTTGTCGCAGATCGCTGGAGCCTATCGTTCCCAGCTACTAGGCAACACCGGATTTCTCAAATCCGACCTCTCGCTTACTCCTAAACACTATCTGTCAGCACGGCTCAGCACTTCTCGCTATTACGGGAAGAATAACGTGTTCTTTGACCCATCAAGTCCGATTACGACTTATGCGATCAGTGACAATGGCGAAGAGGACGTCACGACCGAGAGCGCTTCCATTTCACTCACAAGCCACCTTTCGTATCGCATGACGAGTCATCTGCGCGGTCAATTTTCACGCGATCTACAGTTGTCCAGAAGCAACTCGCAAGAGACTCTCAGGCGCGTTCGCAACGTAACAGACGGCTTTGGACGTTCATCCATCCTTCCTCGCGAAACCCGGGAGCACCGTACGCACATCACAGAGACAGTGAGTTTCGAGGGTTCGCGCTCATTCGTGGAAACTAGGCGGCGACGCACTGCTCAGTTGGACGTATAACTTCTTCCCCTCACTCTTCGGCGGGGAATACATCTTTGATGATCTCCAGAGTCGATCCATGGACGCCCGGAGCCGAACCACTACGGCATGGACATCACGCCCTTGCGAGCCTATGCGCATGACGTCCCGCGGTATTACATCCAGAATTTCGGTTCCAGCCGTCTCGCATCCCAACAGCAACGAATACGCTACATTTCTGCAGGACACAGTCCGTATGACTGGCCGACTCGCCTTGAGCTCGGGCGTACGGCATGACCTGCAAACGTTCAGCACCCGCGATCTTGTTTCGAATCCGCTCTGGCCAGCATCGGGGAAAGTTCCGCGCGACGAGAACAATGTCGCTCCCAGAATTGGGTTGGCTTATTCGATCGGCAACGAACGGCCACTCGTAATCCGCGCCGGATACGGTTGGTTTTATCCACGAATTCCTCAGATGTATACCTCGACGGTTGGCGACAGACAACGGGCTCGCATCGACTCACCTATTTCTCTGACAATACAGACGCCCTTGACCGTCTTGCATTTCCCAATATCCGAATCCTGTCGTGAATTGCAGGCCAAACGCCACGTTCTGCGCACCGCCGCCGGAGATTGGGCCATATCTTACGACCGACGTTTCCGCATTTTCGCTGACCTTCAGAACACCGAAAGTGCAGCAAGCGAGTCTCACGATCGAACGTGAGATGGCGCACCGTCTGGCTGTAGGAGCGTCGTATCTTTTCGTCCACGGAGAAGATTTGATCCGAGCAAGAGACGTGAACTTACCCGAACCAACCGACTATTCGTATCCCGTATATGACGACTCGGGGAGAACTTCCTGAACTCCTATTACACGGTGAATTCCTTTTCTACATGGCAGTTCGCGAAGACTCTCTCTTGTCCCTTTCCTCCGTGCATCAATCCTGTTTCGCGTCCCGTGCCGGAACTCGGGGCTGTGAATCAATTCGAGAGTGCCGGCTCGAGCGTGTATCACGGCACTGACTCTCTCGATCCGTCGCCGCATGACCAGCGGACTTTACTTCCGACTCAGTTATACATGGGCACATGCGGTTGATGATGGGCAGGACGCGCTTGTCGCTGGACGACCGTCAACTGTGCAGAATTCATACTCCACAAGTTCGGAACGTGGCCCAAGCACAACGGACCAGCCGCCATCGACTCGCCTTGTCGTGGATCACGGAACCGAGACCATTCGGCCGTCAACACGATCTACTCGGCTTCATCTTCAATGACTGGAAAATTTCAGGCGTACTGACTTATGGAACAGGGCGACCAGTGGAGGCGCGCATCAGCGGCGATCCGAATCGAGATGAGAATAGTTCGAACGACCGTTTGCCCGGGTACGGACGAAATGCGTTCGTTGGCCCCGATTATGCGACGAACGACATGAGAGTCTCGCGACGCTTATTTGCGCACGATAAGACAAAACTCGCGTTGATGATCGAGTCGTTCAACCTATTTAACCGCAATAACGAGCGTGTGCAGGTCAGTGATGACGGGTTCCTGAATTCCGCCGGGCAGTTTTCGCAAGAAGAAAAGATGATTGGATCAATTACCTTCCCCGCGTACTACCGAAAACCTGTAAACTTCATGAAAGCCACTAACGCCTATGCACCAAGACAGGTTCAGTTGGCGGTTGCGGTTAACGTTTTAACGAAATAGCTCATGGCAGGATGCAACATCGATTTGAGTGTGTTGCCAACGTTTTTGACACATTCCGCTTGACTTGATCTTGTAACCTTGCAATAACTATTCGGTCCTTTTGGACAAGTTTGGGGGTGTAGTCCGTTTGGCAGAAGTTAGACTTCAAGAGGGAGAATCCCTCGAAAATGCCCTCTCGTCGCTTCAAGCGTAAGGTGCAGCAGGAAGACATAATTGGAAGTGAAGCGGCACTCGTTTTACCTGAAGCCCGGCGAGAAGAAGCGCGTGAAAGAAGCATTGGCTCGCAAGCGCAGTCGGAAGAAGGCGCGTAAAGAGCAGGACTAGTTCATGGGCCGCCTTCTCCCAGAAGGCGGCCTCTTCCTTTCCGCCCACTCCCCCACTTTGTAGCAGTACGCATTTGATTATTGTTGTTGGGATTTTTCTTTAGCTAGATCCCATGCAGGGCATGCATGGCCGGCCGAACCCAAGGGGAAGCAGTTTGAGGGGGATGGTACAACCTGCAACGTTTTCACTCCCGCGGAACTTCCTCTCCGCAAGTGAAAGCTGCGGGTATTGGGCTGAAGGGTGAGCATTCTCTCGATGGAATTCAGGACAGAGTACTCAAGTGCGTTGATTGCGGCGCGGATTTTGTTTTCACCGCAGGAGAACAGCTTTTTCTTTCACGATAAGCAGTTCGAGAACGAACCGAAGCGATGTAAAGCATGCAAGTCCAAGCGAGTGGCAGTGCTCGGCGCCGCTCCCGGACATAGCTCGGTCAAAGTCGAAACCAAAGCCACCTGTTCACAGTGCGGCAAAGAGACAACCGTACCGTTCAAACCCACACGCAGGGACGGCCGGTGTTTTGTCGCGAATGTTTCAGGAACGACGACACGCTGCCAGCGCGTAAAGCGCAGGCTTGTGTTCGGCAGGCGAAGGCTGGCTTGCTCTTCTCCCGGCTTCCTTTTCTGCTAATTTTGAGGGACTTTGCGCTGCCTGGCGGCGACGCTCTTTTTGCGTCTTCGTGCTGGATCAGCAGAGCCTCGACTTGGCGCACCAGGTCTTCCGTACCAACCGGCTTGACCAGTAGTGAATCGGCACCGTGCTCACTCCAGTTCCCGCTTCTAGGCGGATAGGCAGTTAGCATTGCCGTTGCAGGATCATAGGACTGAAGTCGCGCGGCGCGAACCACTTCGAATCCGGCATCTTCGCTTTCCATGCGGACGTCGGTGATAACCATTTGGAACACGCCATTTTGCATCTTCTGTAACGCTTCGGTAGTTGAGAGGCGGTTTCAACATGAAACCCCTGCAGCTCGAGAACCGCCTTCAGCGTCAGTAACACGGCCATGTCGTCATCCACAATCAGGATGCGGCGCTTCATCAAAACACCTCAACAGATAATCACGAATCAGCGCATCGACACGCGCTGGGCGACATACGATGCCGCCTATCTGGGCTAGTATGGAAGTGTGGGCAGCTTCTACATAGAATTTTGGTTGTCGAGCTACACAAGCCGACGGCGCCGCCTTGGAACGCCAATTCCTGGATCAAGGACTGCAACGCGCCCCTGCGACAGACGCCTGCAGACGTAGTGGTACTGAATACGTGCACGGTAACATCGGGAGCAGATCAGGATGCCCGCTCGGCCATTCGACGAGTCCACAGCGCGAACCAAAAGCGCGAATCCGTCGTCACCTGGCGTTACGCCAGCAGCACGCGCCAGAAGAAATTTCAGTGCTCGCCGGAGTAAGTCAGGTAATCGGCAATTCCCATAAACACGAACTTGCAAGAATCGTTGTGCAACCGCAGGGTTTGTACCGATTGAAACAATTACTGCGTCGCCCATTAGCGACTCGTCGCCGCTAACCGGAAATCGGAGCATAGAGGCGGAGATATTCGTCTCCGACATTTTCGCGCACACCGAGTTGCTGGCAGCACCGGTCTTCGATGCAGCAAACGAACGCACACGACCTAATCTCAAGGTGCAGGATGGCTGCGGACAATCGCTGCTCGTTCTGCGTAATACCATCCGTGCGCGGACAAAGCCGTTCCCTTCCACTCGAACGCGTCATCACCGAAGCAACGATGCTTGTGAACGCGGGCTACAAGGAGCTAGTAATCTCCGGAATCAATCTCGGACGTTGGGGAAGAGATTTGGAGGTGGAGTGCTCCATCGGACGACGTGACAACTGGCACCGTGCTTGAGTCTACGGCTTCGAGATCAAAATCCATTCGCAGCGAAACGCCGTTCGCGGGTCTGATTCGCGCCCTCGCTTTCACGTGCTTCCCCTCGAGAAGTTGCGCATCGAGTTCTGCCATCGAACCCATGGACTGGAGTGACGAATTGATTTCGCTGCTTGCGAAATCGCCGCGCATTGCCAAGCATGCGCACGTACCCATGCAGTCCGGCAGCGACGCGGTGTTACGACGGATGCATGTAGAAAATATCGGCCGTGGCACTATCGCCGAAAAGATCTTGAAAATTCGCGATGCGATGCCTACGGCTGCAATTGAGTGCACGCGGACGTGATGGTTGGATTTTCCCGGCGAAACCGATCAAGAGTTCGAGAAACGCGCCGGATGATTCAAAGATATTGCCCTTCACTTATCTCCATGTTTTCACATATTCTGCACGGCCGGGGACGCCAGCGGCAGAAATGCAGAATCAAGTGCCCGTGCGCGTCGCACGAGATCGAAATCGCATTCTGCGTGACCTTGCTGCCCAGAAGAAGCTGGAGTTCATGCGGTCTTTTTCGTTGGAAAGTCGGTGGAAGCAATCACTCTCAAGGGCGGGCCAGAACATTGCCACGGCCCCCGGAACGCAGACTGCTGCGTTAACGGATAATTATCGTAGGCTGCGCCTCGCGGGGCCGTATGAGTCGAAGATCGATGGATCAGCGCGATCGTTGGGTCCGTCGAGGACGGCTTGAACTGGTCGGCGTCGTAAACTTTCTGAAACGCCGTCTTGAAAATCCAAAGCAGTGCCGGAGGCGATCGTGCATCTGGAAACCATTGCGGTCATGCCGCGGCAGAGCCTGACGGCGTCTGCCGGGTCCAGTGGCTCCCCCCCGTTCATCTTTCTACACGTTTCGAGCATGGGCCGGCTTCCGAACGCATTCATGGCTACAGCTACATCCGCGAGGCGAACCCCACCAAACCCGCCTAGAGACTGGCGCTGGCGCAACTTGTGAAGGTGGCGAGGCGGCGCTCGCGTTCGCGTCGGGCATGGGGGCGGGCAGCCACCCGGTTGTTGCAAACCGCTCGCACTCGGGCTCGCACGTCATCATGCCCGATGAGCTGTTTATGTGGATTTCTTCCGGAACCTAGCCAAAGGAGTTTTTTTTCAAGTGGCAACTGGAACACACGGTGGTGGACACGTCGCAAATCGACCAGGTGCGTGCCGCCCGGCGAACGAGCACGCAGTTGATCTGGCTGGAGACGCCGTCGAGATCCGCTCGTAAAGAAGTTACGGTACATCTGCCGCCGTAGCGGAACACTTTTGCACGCGAAATTCGCGCCAAGGTGCTGGTCGATAGCACATTTCGCGACGCCCATCCTGCAACGTCCGCTCGAACTGGGAGCTGACATCGTGCTTCACTCAACTTTACAAAGTACTTTGGCGGCCACAGCGACGTGCAGGGAGGCGCGTTGATTTTGCAAAGAAAGACGAGCACTCGGCGTCAGTCGACAACAATCGACGCATCTGCTCGGGCGGCCCGCGTCTCCGTTCAATTCGTGGCTCGTGCTGAGAGGTATGCGCTCTCGCTCGCCTGTCGTATGCGCGCGCATTCGGCTAACTGCAATGGCAGTCGCGCGCGCGCTGATCACCAATCCGGCAGTCGAAGCCGTGCGCTATCCCGGCCTTCCTTCACACGCTGGGCACGACGTCGCCACGAAAGCAGATGAGCGATTTTGGTGGCATGTTGTCGATTCGAATCAAAAAGGCGGACGCGAGCGCGCAATTCAAGTGGCATCCGTGTCAATGGCTTTTCATGAGATGCAACGAGCCTGGGAGGGTTGAGAGTTTGATTGAACATCGCGCGTCGAGCGAAGAGGGCAGAGGGATCCGAGACGCCGGAGAATTTGTTTAGAGGCTATCGGTTGGGCTGGAGCATCCGGAGGACTTGATCGAAGATTTGCAGCAGGCGCTGTCGCGTGAGCTATCGCCTTGAAGGATGGCGTCGCTACCGGTGGGCCTCGTCTCCGTCGGACTGTCGCGGTTCGCTCGCCGCTCCCAAAACTCAGTCGAAGTCAGGACTGGCACTACTTCGAAATCCACCAGATCGTTCCAGCGTGCAAGCCATTGGTCGAGCAGCACGCGGTTTCAGCTTCCATGACGCTGGTAGCAGCGAGTGCCGGGTTCGTCGATCCAACTCATTTTGTAGACCACACCGTCGGGCAATAACCGGCCATGCTGGCGGAAGCGATCGGCCATCGTGTTCATTTTTCGGGCGCAAAGTGCTCGATAACCATATAGAGCATGGTCAAAGAAGTGTGGCGTAACGAGTCGCGCCAAATTGCCGGGCTGGCAATAGCCAACCTGCAATCAACTACCACACATACACGCCCACCGACTTCGACTAATCGAGTCACAAAACCTTCATTCACACTTCAGGCGTCCGTAAGTACGAAATTGACTGAAGTGTCGTACTCACCACTTGGGGCAGCGAGCCGGCGGCACCGGACGCCCGAAACACTAAAAGCCCAGGTATCACCGGTAACGAGCGCGACACCCATTTTCCACGCCTTAAGCGTGGTCAGTTATGCCATCTTCTTTCTAACTTTTCTCTATGCCGTCAGGTTTATTGGAAACCTGGTGGTTCCCGAAAACTTTGGACTCGGGTCGCCAGGGACCACTGTGGCGAGCAGTGCTGGTGGACTGCTTGCTGCTCGGCATCTTTGCAGTGCAGCACAGCGTGATGGCGCGTCCATTGGTTCAAGCGCGCATGAACGCGACTTTGTGCCCGATTCTGCGGGCGGAGCACCCGTTCTGTTTTCGAGCATCGCGCTGATCGCTGTATTTGCGTTCTGGCAACCGCTCGGCGGAGTGATCTGGAATGTGCGGGAATCCGCGCTGCGAACCGTGTTGTATTTCATGTTCGGTCTTGGTTTCGGGATCGTGCTGGTCAGCATTTCTGATCAACCACTTTGATTTATTTGGACTGCGCCAGGTATGGCTCAGTTGATTAGCCGACCTTACACGCAGCTGCCGTTCGCCACACCGCTCTTCTACAAATATGTGCGGCATCCGCTGTACGTCGGATGGCTGCTTGCGTTCTGGGCTACGCCCACGGCGACGGCAGCGGCACGCGCTGTTTGCCGTCGGCGGCAACCGGGTACGTTTCGTCGCGATTCGTTTCGAGGAGAGGTTTGGTCTCCAGCACACGGAGTGTGTACCGGACTTATCAGGAAAACGTGCCGATGCTGTGTTGCGGATTGCATCCGCTACAACATCGGAACAGGAGCCCAGCGCGGTGGCATAAGGCTGCGCGGTGCCGGCGGACGACTAACCACAGCTGAATTCTTTGAGATGTTGAGACCGGTCGGTTCTCAGTTGCCCAGGCGTCACATGGTATGCGTATCATTTGGCAAATCAGTTGCTGACGGAGGACGGTATCGATAAACGCTTTCATCCGCATGAATGAGCGCATCCGCGCACGCGAAGTGCGCGTGATTGGATGACGAGGAGAGCAGATCGGCATCATGGCTCCCTTCGAAGCGCTCAAGATGGCCCGCGAGAAGAACCTGGACCTGGTGGAGATTTCCCCGACCGCTGCAACCCCGGTTTGCCGCATCATGGACTACGGGAAATTCCTGTACCAGAACGAAAAGCGCGAGCGCGAAGCGCAAGAAGAAACAGAAGACCATTACGGTCAAAAGTGAAGTTTCGTATCAACGTAGACGATCACGATTACAGACCGAAAAGAATCACGTGCTGCGTTTCCTGGACGAAGGCGACAAGGTCAAAGCGACCATCTTCTTCCGCGGACGCGAAAATGACTCGGCAGAGCCTGGGACGCGGGATTCTGGAGCGCCTGATCAAGGACGTCGAACATAAGGGAGTTGGTGGAATTTCGCCCCCGGCAGGGGCAACACGCTGCACCTAATCCTGGCGCCGAAAAAGACGCAGCGCGCCGAAACCCAAGTGCCCGCGCCACCGAAGCCCGCGCCTCCTGCAGCACCAAGGTGGCGCCCAGACAAGCGTAGAAGCGGCATTCAGCGTCAGAACTCAGCCAACAGTAAAATCTGGCGAGATGCGATTGTGAAAACTGGTTTTCTCCTCAGCAGCGATGGACTGCACTGAGAACTGGGAACCGAGAACTGGGAACTGAGTTTCAATGCCTAAACTGAAAACTCACAAAGGCGCTTCTAAGCGCTTCAAGAAAACCGCGACGGGAAAAGTGAAGCGGGGCAAAGCATATCTCCGCCATATCACTCAGTCGAAGTCCACGAAGCGCAAGCGCTAAGTTAGGATACTCAACTACGCTGGTGAGCGATGGCGACCTTCCGTAAAAGTTCTGCGAATGATCCCGTACTAGTTCCAGTAGGCGACTGCAAGCAACTGCCCGTGCTGCTGAGCGTATTCAAGAACGGGCTTAGCCCCGACTTAACAAGTCTGCGAACCAGCAAGATCTTCGCAGCAGCGTGTGAGAGAGGTCAGACTTCAGAAAATCCCATTGAGTAGAAGTCTCCTTACCTCCAGCCGCCGTGACGAAGACACAAAAAGGAGAACACTCATGCCTCGTAGTAAAACGCGGAACCAAACGCCGCGCTAAACGCAAAAGATACTTGAACGCGCCAGTGGATATTTTCTAACTAAATCAAAGCTCTACCGTGCGGCGAAAGGAAGCCGTTGACCGCGGTCTGAAGTTTGCGTATTCAGGACGCAAGCAGAAAAAGCGCCAGTACCGCTCCATCTGGATCGTCCGCATCGGCGCCGCCGCCCGTGTTGAATGGAATGAACTACAACCAGTTCATCAGCGGACTCAAGTTGAGCCGGCGTGGAACTCGACCGCAAGATTCTTGCCGAGCTCGCGGTTAACGGATCCGGCGGGATTCGGGAGTCTTGGCGGAGCAGGCGAAGAGCGCATTGGCATAGAAAAACGGCTATCAGCCGTCAGCTTTCCAGTTTGAGGCAATTTGATGGAAAGCCGACGTTCGCGCGCTTTTCGGGCTCCGTGAGCCGTTCATTTCCAATACATTTGTCTAGCGGGAGCGAAGGACCTGCTTTCTGGCGATCGTGCGCTCATACAGGGGCAGACCACAGGGCGCTGAGAGGACACAGAGGGTGGCAAAGGCTGTCACCACGAAGGGCACTAAGGCTCTCCCGAAGGAAGGCAAAGTCAAAGCGTCGTTGATTCATGTACACGGTTCTCAGGCTGACGGACTACTCGGCGAAGAAGGCGATGTGGACACTGCAGTCACACCCAATTTGCTGTCTTGCGCTCGACCAGGGAGGGGGCGCGGTTCGGTGTGGCGGAGTCCGACTACAAGGTTTTCCGCGTGATCGCTGGATGGCGTCGCAAGAGTGTGGGCGTTAATCACGCAGATCAACGATCTCTGGCAAAGTCCGCGCCCGAAAGACGCGAAGAAGGATGTCGGCCAACGAGTCAATTCGGGCCTTTGAAGGCCCAAAAGTCGAGCAGAGACGATTGACGCTGCGGAAAAACGACTGGCAAAGGGTGCGGCAAACGTCGAAACCTCTTCGCCGACCGCATCGACATCACTCTCCCCCGGGATCTGCCGCCCGATTGGCGCTGAGCATCCGGTGATCAAGACGATGAACGCGCAGTCGTCTCGCGTCTTCCACGCAGCTTGGGTCACTCAGCGTCCAAGATGGACCTGAGGTTGAGAGCGATCTACTACAATTTTGAGGCGCTGAACTTCCCGCCAAGCCATCCAGCACGCGACACGCAAAGACACACTGTTCATTTCAGGACAAGACAGGCGGACCCAGCGTGGATCGGCTTCCTTGCTGCGTACGCGCACATCGCCCGCACAGATTCGCACCATGGAGCGGTCTGAAACCTCCGCTGCGTGTCGTGATTCCCGGAAAAGTACATTCGAAATGATCCGCCCGACGCCAGCCACTCTCACCGATGTTCCACCAGATCCGAGGGGCCTGGCTGTGGACACGAATATCACGTTCGGCGATGTCTAAAGGGCACGCTCGACCACGCTATGAAAGCGCTGTTCCGGATCGAAGGCAGTGAAGACGCATTTTCGTCCGCCTCTTCTTTCCGTTCACCGAACCGAGCGCCGAGATGATGGTGAGTTGCTTCCTTTATCCTGCGGTGGAAGCGGCAAGCGGGGCAGCGAACCGTGCCGTCCGTGCAGAGACCACGGGATGGATTGAGATCCTCGGGTGTCTGGCATGGATCAGGCCCGAACGTATTCGAGCCTCGTGGAAGCACAATGTGGCTGCGATCCGAAAAAAGTGTCTGTAGCTTCGCCTTTGGCATGGGCGCGCGGACCGGGTGGCGATTCTAGCGCGGCGTCGATGACATTCAGTACTTCTTTCAAGGGGATGCGCGTGGTTTTTGAAACGAGTTTGGATAGGAGCGCTATCAGCTCTCAGCCGTCAGCCATCAGTCGCGCTGACAGCCGACGGCTGACGGCCGACAGCTCGCCAATGAAGAACTTTCCGCATCATGGATTCGCGACTTCGTCGACCCTCAAGGTTGACGACCATCGCCTTGCCGAAGATCTGACGTCAATCGGCGTCGCCGCTGAGGGCACCTCCGGCTCCGGCGAGAAGAAGACCGTTTCTCGATATGCGAAATCGGCGCCAACCGGTCCGGACGCGATGAACCACTGTGAGCTTCACGCGCGAAGCGTTCGGTGCATACTACGACGTGCCACTCAAACCGCGATTCACCGCCCGATGCTCCCATGCCGAAGGAGGCAGCGCCATTCCCAACCGAAACTCCAGGAACCAGTACCTTTGCACCGCGTTTTCCAGCGTGTGATTCGCGGGGCGACGATCAAGGCGCATCTCCTGCGAAAATCATCGATCGCCTCGGCGCTTCTCGACCAGCGGCCGATCAGCAACGCAGTCGACGCGACCAACGCTACGTTCTTTGGGAAATTGGAAACCAGCCCACGTCTGCTGACGCCTGGCAACGCCCGGGGGCGGTGCAGATCATCGTCCGCCGCGCCAAAAGAGGGGGAGACTCTGCAAAGACCACCCGACGGCGGTGAAGCGCAAGCTCGCTCTGGCAAGACTGGACCTGACGTGGTCGCCGACGGCTTAAAGAAACCTGTCGGACTCGCGGGCGTCAAGGGGCGGATGCGACACCGCGAGTCACCGAGAAGACCAAGAACGATCCTGATCGAGTCGGCGTGGTGGGATCCAGTCGCGGCGCTGGGATGTCGAAGCCGGCACGGGATCCACACCGACGCATCGCACCGGTTCGTAGCGCGGAGCTTCAGACTACGAGATCCAGCCGCGCTTTTTCAACCAACAGGGTGGCTCGAACTCGTCTTGGCTGCTGGCGGCGGAGGACCGTGCGGGACAGCCAGTCGACGCCGTCGCCAGAAGCGTGCGGATCAAGCCGCCGTTGCCCTGCACGTCGATGGGAAGTTGCACCGAATCCTTGGCGACCGAGACCACAACGGACGAGATGGTGGGAATACTGCATCGGTTGGGCTTCGACGCCACGATGGAGCGCACCGGATGGCACTGAGTTCACCGTCCGCATCCCTTCCACCAGCGCCTCGACGTGGAACGCGAAATCCTGCGATCTGATTGAGGAAATCGCTCCGGCTCTACGGATACGATAAGTTCCCCAACACGCTACCACGGCCTTTGCGGGTTCTGTGATCTGCAAGCTGCCGTGACGCGCAAAAAGATAGAGCGCCTTCGTTCCTCGCCGTTGGCCCTCGGTTACGACGAGGCGGTCTCGCTAACATTTTGACTTCGGCGCGATGAAATTGCGGCTCGCTTCCACTTCATCGGCTGCGACGCTCGGAGCTCTGCCAATCCGCGCTTCCCAGCGAGGAGGCTTCCGCCATGCGAACCTCGCTTGTTCCAAGCATGCTCGACATGCTGGCATGGAACTTGAATCGCAACACCGAAAACGTGCGCCTGTTCGAGGCCAGCCATGTCTACGAGAAAGACGGCGAGAAAATCCGATCGAGCCGAAGGCGTGCTTGTCTGGGCGCTGCAGTGGCGCAGTTGAAGCGAGCGTAAATCTACAAGCACGTCCTCTGACTTTTTCGATTTGAAGGGCGATATCGAAACTTTACTCTCGGCGTTCGAGCCGGGGTCGATTCACTATGACTCGCACGTCGGCTGGCTACTATCATCCCGGCCGTTCCGCCCGCGTAGTGATGGGACGTTGCGAAACGGTTTGCGCAGCCCCGGGCAGATTGGCCCGAGCGTGGCGGCTGCTGCGCAAGCTGGAAACAGGACGTCTTCATCGGGGAAGTGTTCCTCGATCCGGCTCTTATCGCCTATTTCGACCTGCGCAAGATCTTGTACGAACCGCTGCCACGATATCCGGCAGTGGAACGTGAGTTTTCATTTACGTTCAGCGACGAGGTGAACGTTCGAAGCGCTGCAAGTTGCAGTCGAGGCTCTGCCGCTTGACGCGCTGCGCAGATTTACGCCAGTTGAAATCTTCCGAGGCGGAAAAGTTGGAACGGGAAAATATTCCATACTGCTGCGGGCGTTGTTTCAATCTCGTGAGCGCACCCTGCGTGATGATGAAGTAGGCGCATGGTCGACGCAGATCGTAAAGGCGCTCGAATCTCTAGGTGGGACGTTGCGGACCTCAGCGTAAGCTGTGAGGACGTCAGAAGTCGTAATGCTGCATCGATCGGAGAAAAATGAAGATTCGGATCACGGTATTGCTGCTTCTGTTTGCATCCGCCGCCTATGCGCAGACGAAATCTGATGTCGTCCCAGACTATGAAGCCCGTCACCGGCACTCAGCGATTCAACTGGTTTGTCATTTCTACCGTAGGTCCCACAAGCCTCCTGCTCGCCGGACCGCTCAGCGCGGCATGGGCACTGCATTCAACAGTCCCAAGGAATACGGCCCCGGCTGGGAAGGCTTCGGTAAACGCTATGGGATGCGACTGACGGGCGTTTCAACTGGAAACGCGGATCGAGGCCGGCTTGCGGAGCGTTTTGGGGAGAAGATCCGCGGTATTTCCGTTCCCCTGATCAGCACTTTGGAGCGCGCGTAAAATACGTGATCAAGACCACGTCTCATGGCTCCCGGCCGCGACGGAAAATGGCGGATCGCCCATGCACGTGCATGTGGCAACGGGCAATAACTTCTTATCGAACACCTGGCGCGTGGGCAGCGAGAGAACGGCCCCGACGATGCGGCGGTCCGGATGTATCTGGGGCATCACGGGGGAAAATGAGTGGCAAAATGCCTTCAGCGAGTTCTGGCCGGATGTAAAAAACCGTCAGGCTGAAAAATGGAGATCGTGCAGAGTTTGCGATCTGCCCGCCGAGATTGGAGTCGCGTTGGTTTGTTCTATAAGCCCGAAATCCGCACTCGAAATTGGCAATCGTAGATTCCTCCTGCTACTCTGACCCGCATGTCGGACACCGCCCTTCAAAGCATTTTCTCAGCGATAAGGTCGAACACTTCACCGAGTCCGTCATCCGAGAAATGACTCGCCAGGCCATGCAGTACGGTGGCGCCACATCAATCTTGCGCAGGGATTCCCTCGATTTCTCCTCCGCCCCAGCCGAAATCAAGCACGCCGCGCAAGAAGCCATCGCTGCGGATGCGAACCAATACGCGATCACATGGGGAAGCGCCGCGAGCCATTGCGAGACGCGATCGCGCGGCAGATGAAGTAGAGTGGCAGGGGATCGAAGTCGATCCGAAAACGACATTATCTGTCTGCTGCGGGTCGACCGAAACGATGATCGCCACATTGCTTGCCGTCTGCAATAAGGGCGATGAAGTCGTCATTTTCGAACCGTTTTACGAGAACTACGGCCCGGATTCCGTGCTGAGCGGCGCAAAAGCCACAGCGTTTGTGAAATTGCGTCCTCCGACTTCACCGAGCGGTGAGTGGAGTTTTGACGAGAAGCAGCCGCGGGCCGCGTTTCATTCCAACACAAAAGGCCATCATTCTCAACACGCCGAATAATCCGGACGGGCAAAGCCCGCTCGCCGACCGACCTTGAACTCATTCGTGATCTCTGCGTTGAATTCACAACGTGTGCCTGCGCATCACCGGACGAAGTTTACGAACACATCCTGTACGACGGCACGAAGCACATTTCGATGGCATCGCTCGACGGAACGCTGGACCGCACTTCAGATCACAATCAACGGCCTTTCGAAAAGTTACAGCGTTACAGGATGGCGTGTGGGATGGGCTGTAGGGGTCCGGCTGAAATCACCAACGCGATTCGCAAAGTTCATGACTTTCTGACTGTGGGAGCGCCGGCTCCGCTGCAGGAGGCGGCTGTTGAGCAGCAGCGCTTAGTTTACCCGCGACGTACTATCAAAAGCTCGCGGAAGGGTATCGTGCTCGGCGCGATCACTTGATGCCCGCCCTTTTGAGGAAGCCGGCTTCCGCCGCTTTCGTCCGCGCGGGGCCTATTACGTGATGACCGACATCAGCGGCTTCTGGATTTCCGGACGACGTGACATTCGCAAAATACCTTCGGTGACATTGGCGTAGCGTGCTGTGCCGGGGTCCAGCTTCTACCGCGATCCGCGCGATGGGGCAAAACAAGTGCGCTTCGCGTTCTTGCAAGCGCCCGGAGACACTCCGCACGCGGCTGCGGAACGCTCGTTGAAGAAGCTGCGCAAGGCGTGACCGTGACAGCAGCACGCGCACCGTTGTTGCTGGATCCAACCCCGAACCTCAGCCTTCTTGCTCACAGTTTGGCCGCGGCATCTGTAGTTGTCGGAGTCTCATCTTTTTGCCCGCGGGTTCCGACGGTTGTCGCGCAAGCGGCTGATCGAAAAACACCCCAACGCTCAACCGCGCGCGCAGCCGCCATGGGTCCTGTAGAGATACATGGCAGGGCCATCGGCCCGTATCGGTTTGAATCTCCCATTATCGGAACTCGACTGCTATTACTATGCCGCGAGTATTTGTGTCGTCAAGACGAGGGCGCTGCTCAAAGTAGTTGGGAGAGAGTTGGGGAAGAAGTACGTGTGCCTTCCTTCAATCGCTGACGAAACCTGGCAGCATATTGATCGATCTCGCGTGGCGCAGAGCTTGACCTGCCTCCCACGTTTTGACGGGAGAAGCAACAACCCTTGCGGATCTGAGCTGGCGCGACACCTCATTTCACGCCACCACGCGCAGGGAGGGCGTACTTAAACTCAAGGAAGCTGTCATCCAGCCGGGCGACTCCTCTTTACGTGCTTTGGCACGCTCGGGGACAATCACATGCCGGACGCAATGATCGGTGGATCGGAGTTCGGTGAAACAAACACGCGCGTTCTCAGTCGCGAGGCCGCCGGATCTGCAAAGCGAAGGATGGCATTTCACGTGGATGAGCGAGTCGAGGCGCCGGCAGCGACTCTCTACCAGACCTCCGCGCAGAATCGTGCGATCTAACCTCTCCCATCTCCCTGCAAAAAGGCGATGGGTTGCCGCTGACCGTTCGTAAGAACGCTGGCGCACAGCGAACGAGAACTGCTGGGCGAACTTGAAACCGTCTCCACGAGAAATTTGTGGGCAGGTCCGGCATTGATTCTTATCGGCCTTGGAATCCTTATCTGGCGCCTTACGCCGCAATAAAAATCGAAGAACTATCGAGTCCGGTTCCACAGCGATCTCGGGTATACTCCAAAAAAGAAGCTCCAAAATCTGTCTCTCAGGAAGAAGTCCATGTCCGCCAGACACTCTCGAAGAGGTATTCTGACTCAGGTTCCGCCGACGATTTCGAGGCGCTGGAAGCTAAAGTTTATCGCACGATTGAGATGTACAAAGCGGCGCGCGAGGCCAAGAACGTGGCCGAGCGGGACGCGAAGCGCCTGCGCGAGCAACTCGACGAACGCGACCAGGAAGTGCAGACGCTCCGCCGCGAAATGGTGCAGCTGCGCAAAGACCGCGAAGAAATTCGAGGAAGAGTCGAAAAAATGCTCCACCAGATGGAAGCGGTGGCGGAGCAAGCGGCGAGCTAGCGCGCAGAACGTCCGAACCAAGGAGCTGATGCATATGGCATCTGCGACGAAACAACCCGTCGTGAAAGATCCGAGCAACTCCAGTGTACGTGTGGAGATTTTCCGACAGGCCTATCACCTGCGCGGTCCGATCCCGGATTACATCATCAAGCTCGCCGACTATGTCGACACAAAAATGCGCGCCGTCGCCGAACAGACGTCCACCGTGGATTCGTGCGCCTGGCCGTTTTAGCGGCGCTCAACATGGCAGACTGAGTACCACATGATGAAGCGAAAAACGATGGCAACGCGCCAGACTACAAACAACCGAGCATCGAAGCTATCCAGCGCGCTCGACGGAAGTATTGAGTGAGCGCAATACGGGCTGAGGCAAGCCAGTGCCAACTTTTGCGCCCCGCCTCTTGCGAATCTGCCGCGCGTTCCCTAGCATCCAACCTGAAAGCCGACCTGCCGAAGTTCGTGATGGTGGTCACCGATTTTTGAACCAACACTGAATGAACGGGGACTCTGACTCGTAAATTACGATCCGGTGTGCGACGCCCGCCAGTCGGAGATGCCTAAAGGGTCGCGGCGGGTTCTCCAACGTCTAACGACGGGTTCATTCTCGGCCCTCCACACGGCATCAGTGGGTCGGCTTTTGTCTGCAGTCCGTGGCCGTTAGTCGACACTCCCTCTTCAAGAGTTTGCTCCTACGCTGTTACACCTGGTGATAGCAAATTCTGTGCGATCAGCATCTAACTCATAGTGTTCCATCGACTCGTCGAACTCGGCCGCTTCAGCCTGCCCACATACGGTTTTCCGCCGCCTCCGGCGTATTGATTGGTTTATGGATTAGCGTACGTAACTCCGAGCGTCGCGGATCGATGGCGAGAAAGCTTGGAACCTTGGAATCATTGTGGTTCTGGCGGGACTTCCCGGCGCCAAAATTCTGTACATCATCAATGATTGGTCTGCCTATGCCGCCAATCCGCGCGAGATCTTCAGCATCAACACGCTGCAGGCGGGCGGGGTTTTTCGGGCGGCCTGATTGGCGCGCTGCTTGCTGCTGCCTGGTACATCCGCAAACACAACATGCCGGCGCTTGCGACCTGCGATGCGTTCGCACCGGGGCTCGCCTTGGGCCACGCCATCGGTCGGGTCGGCTGTTTCGCCGCAGGCTGCTGCTATCGAAGAGAGCCCATCATTTTTGGGAGTGACGTTCACGAATCCGTTGGCAGCGGCAATCTCCGGCACACCTCTTAAAGTACCGTTACACCCTCTACGCAACTGTTCGAGGCTGCGGTGGAGCTTGCGAACTTCTTCATTTTGATGGGCTGTTTAAGAGAAAGAAATTCGATGGACAGGTCTTTGCAACGTTCCTCATCTTGTACGGTATGGCACGATATTTCCTCGAATTCCTGCGCGCCGATCCGGGCCGCGGTGAAGTGTTTGGCGGCATCATGAGTGGCACACAGCTGATCTCGATCTGTCTGGTAATTCTCGGTGGGTTTATTTGGTGGCTTCGCGCGGAGTGACGCGGCAGTGCCCGCGCAAGCCACGCGTTAAGCGCGAGACTTTGCTTGTATGCTGCGCTACCCTGACTATCGTGCATGTCGCAACCAATCGAAAACTATAGCGGTCGCAGGTTCTGACGCTGGCCAGCGCCTCGACCAATATCTTGTCGCCAACCCTCCCAGAGCTTAGCCGCGCTCGCATTCAACAATTGATTGCACAGAAACTCGTACAACTCAATGGCGTTCCCGCAAAAGCGTCACACCGGCTCCGCGGCGAAGAGACCATTTCGACTCTGGGACCTTCTTCGCACAAACGCCGCTTCGAGCCATCGCCGAAGATATCCCGCTTGACATCATTTACGAAGATGATGATCTGGTTGTCATCAACAAACCCGCGGGCATGATGGTGCACGCCGGCGCCGGAGCCGACCGATAACGCGCGTAACCGCGGCACGCTGGTTAACGCCCTGCTTACATCGCTTCGCTTCACTTTCGCAATTGGGGGAGAGCTCGACCGGGCATCGTGCATCGCCTTGATCGCGAAACCAGCGGCTTGATCCTGGTGGCCAAGAATGACGCTTCGCACCGCAACCTCGGTTCCCAATTCGCTCGCCGGGAAGTGAAAAAATTACCGGGCATTGGTCCACGGATGGCCCAAAAAGAGACCGCTACTTCATCGACTTGCCGATACGTCGCGATAGTCATCCGCCGCAACCGAATGACAACCCGCGGTTTCGCAGGACGCGATGCGATCACTCACTACAAGGTTGAAGCGCCGCATTGACTCGCCGCACTGGAAAGTTCACGCCGCTCGAAGTAAGAATTGACACTGGGAGAACGCACCAGATACGCGTCCACCTCGCCTCCGATGGACACTCCCATCGTCGGGGACACAATCTGATGGTGCACCGGCAGCAATTCAGGCGCAGCTGGGAAAGCAGAAATCGGGCACGCGACGGTCGATCGCAGCTTTCCCGCAACTTTCTACATGCCGCGGAAATTCGGCTTTCTCGCCAAAGAGCGGCGAAGAGCTTCATTTCTACGCCCCTACCGCCCGAACTGGAACAATTCTGGCACTTCTCGATGCTAAATAGCCTCGAGAATGCGGCTATAATGGGATATCCCATGAGAGCTTCACGCTTCGTGTTGTCCGCTGTGTGCGTCGGCGCGGTGTCAGTCGCCGTGGCGCAAAAACGCTTCCGATTCTCTTCCATCTGCGCCGTCCGCAGTGATTCAAGAAGAACAGAAAAGCGCAAGCGCCCCCGCCGGCCGCTACCCGAGCTGCTCCGGCCCCGCAAGCGCAATGAGAAGCCCACGGAGCTCACCAACACCCCGCCGGCCCCAGTTTCAAATCCGCCAAACCAACAAGAACCGCCAGCCGCGACGCCACCAGCTCCAACGACCACGCCCGCGCAAGCTCCTAAAGATGATGTCGACGAGTCGCTCATCACAATTCGTCGCGCGGTTGACGAGGTCACAATGTCATTTTCACGGTCACTGATAAGCACGGCCGTTTCGTAAAGGATTTGAAGCGAAACGATTTCAAAGTAGTCGATGACGCGAAGCCTGCGCTTGAGATCAAGCTTCGCAGCGAGACGGATCTGCCTCTTCAGGTGGAGAACTACTTGTTGACGCCAGCAACTCGGTGCGCTAATCGTTTCAAGTTCGAGCAGGAGTCAGCGATTGAATTTGAACCAGATGATCCGCCCGAAGTCGGATCGCGCATTCGTCGTTGGTTTTGACGTCACCCCTGAAGTTACGCAGGATTTCACTAATAGTACAGAGTTGCTATCGAAGGGAGTACGGTCCCCACGACCCGGGTGGCGGTACGGCCATGTACGACGCGCTCTACGTCGCATGCCGCGATAAGCTCCTGAAGGCACCATCGCGTGGAACCGTACGAAGAGCCATCATCCTCTTGAGCGACGGCGACGATAACCAAAGCCATGTTTCGCGAGAAGAGGCAATCGAGATGACGCGTGCCGAGGTTATCGTTTATACGATCAGTAGAACATTACGGGCTCACGTGCAAAGGGGACAAGATTCTGGAGCGCATTGCCGAAGCTGCACTGGCGGACGATCGTTCTTCCCTTTCCAGATCCGGGACGTGAGCCGATGCTTTCGCGGAGATCTCAGGATGAACTCCGCAGCCAGTATGCGCTTTCCTATAAGCCAGCGGATTTCAGGCAGGACGGTCGCTATCGAACGATCGAGAGCTTGCGGCAGACAAAAGAGCCTGCGTGTCCGCGCTCGGCGGGGTTACTACGCGCCTGCGCAGTAAGTCATTTCCAACCCTCATCGGTTCGCCACCCTGACCGGGTGGATTCAAACCGCCTACTGACCGACTACGTACACAAGTAACAGCTAGGCGACCTTCTAGGCTCATCCAACCAAATCTTCCGGCCGAAATGAACTAGACGGCTGCCTTCGCCAGCTCCTTGCGGTGGCGAAGGTGCGCTCACTTGGCGACGGTTCCTTGATGTAGGCAGCTACGAGCGCGTGGCAGCAAGCTGTTGCCGGACTTCGTTATGAACAAGATTACCAGCTCGACGTGCATCAGCCGACGGATGAGTCAGCGTCTGAACCACCACTTCCGCCCAATGCCTACCCGACCACGGCATTATTTTGCCGCTGATGCCTGCGACAACACTCGCGCCTCATACGCCAAGCAGATGCTGCTCTCTGCAGGCTTTTCGCGATTTTCCTTGTGTTTGAGATGGCATCCAAAACAGCGCAAGGCTGGCCGGGCGCCCCGGCTTTCTACCTCCCCTTAGGATTGGTTATCGCACTATTCTTATGGGGGTGGTCTTGGCTACTGGCCGCTGGTATTCGTCTCCGCTTTGATTGGAGCCGCGATCAACTATCTCCGGCCCCTGATGTCATGGTGCGGATTCCAGGCATTGTAGGGGTCTACTGCTCTTACGTCGGCGGGGTTGCGATCGCTCGAAAACGGTGGCGCATCGATCCACGCCTGGCGACGGTCAGCGACGTCGGGGCGCCTCAGCTTTCGATCTCTTTCTCACCTGCGCGATTCCTACCGCAGTCACTGGAATGTTGACGCTGCTCGGAGACGGGCTCATTTCGCATTCTGATGCCATCAAGACCGCCGTCAACTGGTGGCAGAGCGATAGCATCGCCATTATTTCTTTTGCACCCTGCTTCTGATTTACGGCTCGCCCCGGCTTACTCATTGGATGAGGAACGCTCCACGACACGCTATTCCGCTGATCGAACGATCCACCGTACCTCGCCACTGGATGATGATCGGCTTGCAGGGCGGCTCGGTCCTGTTTGCGTTGTGGCTGGTTTTCTTCTGCGACGTCGCGATTCCCTATCAACCGTGTTCACATCTTATTCATCCCTCTGATTTGATTGCCGTTCAACACGGCCTGCCGGGAGCGACGATTGCTACCTGCGTGATCAACGTGACCGCGATGTTTACGGCGGACGTGACACACTTCGGCGGGACCGCGTTACCGCGGCTTCAACTGGCAATGTTGAAGCTGGCGCTGACAGGGCTCTGCGTAGGCCTGCGGTAAGCGAACGCAAGCGTGTCGAACAAGCCCTTGAGAAGAGCGTAGTCTGAATCCTTCGACACGCGCAACAAGTCGCGACTGTAGGCTGGCACGTCAACATACCCGAAGACGAACTTGCCTGGTCGAGGAAACCTTATCGCCTCTTCAATCTTCCACGAGATGCCCATCGACATCAATTTAGTGAGAAATACATTCATCCCGATGACCGCCCCACATTCCGCACGAAATGGGCGGGCGCTTTTTCAACCGGTAGGTATGAGTACGAGCACCGAATGTGAAGTTGATGGAGTGACGAAGTGGGTGCGCGAGCGCTGGCGGGAATTCGACAAGCGGCATCGTCCGGTCACGGCTATCGGAACTGCAACAGGACATCACAGACCGCAAATGGGCGGAGGGAAGCTGTTGCGCAGGCGGTGGAAGAAAAGTACCGCGCGCTATTTGAAGACGCGGTAGTTGGAATGCAGTCAGGCACCCGGACGGCTTTCTGCTTACCGTGAATCGGGCACCCGGCCCAACCAGCTCTGGGACTCTGTCCCCAGGACGAGATGCTGCGCCGGCACAACAGAAATTCCGCGGGTAAAGGCCGACGGAAACCAAAGTGAACCAGGAGGTATCTCAAGCTAGTTGCTTGAGGCTAAGAACGAAGTAAGCGTGATCTTTGAATATGGTAAGTCCGCCGCCCCGATGGCAAAACAGCTGTGGATTCTCGAAAACGCTCACACCATATGCGGGCCAGACGGAAAAACGCTGTTCGTTGAGGGTGCATTGCTGGACATATCTCAGCGCGAATGCTCTGAAGTCTCAGTTGCGTGCAGGCACAAAAAGATGGAGGCCATCGGCCGCCTTCGCGGCGCGGAGGCCGCGCACGACTTTAACAATGCCCTCGGTGTAATGATGGGAGATGGCCAGAGCCAGCGCAAACTGAATCTGAGCATTGATTCTGCCGCCAGCACAAGAACCTGTCGGAAATCATCAAGGCCGGGGAACCGAGCGTCATCCCTCACTCGACAACTGCTCGCCTTTCAGCGGTGAAAACAAATCTCGGATTTGAGCCTGTGGTTCTCGACTTGAATTCGGTCGTTTCGGACACCGGCAGACAATGTTGCGGAGGCCAATCGGAGACGACAATCGATTTGACCGGCGAAGCTGAGACCCGAAATTGGAAACGGGTGAAAAGCGATAAAGGACAAATTGCAGAACGAGATTCTGATGAACCTGGTGGTCAATGCACGGGATGCGATGCCTCGCGCGGACGACTTTGCGATTGAAACGGCAAACATCGAGTTTCGCGAGCCGGACACCCTCCGACACACTTTTCTGAAGCCCGGTCACTTCGTCGTATTGAAGTGTTGCCGACACGGGCTGGGATGAGTCAAGACGTACAGGCCACATATTCGAGCCCTTTCTTACCACGAAAGATCCTGATCGAGGCACCGGCCTCGGGTTATCCACGGTCTACGGCATCGTGAAGCGAAGCAATGGATTTCGCTGGTCGAAAGCGAAACGGAAAAGGCACCACTTTCAAGGTGTGCTTGCCTCAGGTTGATGACGTGAATGAAGTAGCTCAAACTGTAAGTGAAAATAAGACCATCCCACACGGCGTCGAAAACCGTCTTTGCTCGTTGAGGACTAGAAGAGTCCTTGAGAAGCTTGCATTTGGTTGCCTCTCGCCACGAGCGGCTACAACGTTCTCGAAGCCCGCGACGGCCAAGATGCACTCAAAGTGGCGGCTCGATACGGCGCTCCCATTCACCTTCTGCTCACCGATGTCATCATGCCGGGGATCAGCGGACGGGAACCTCGCGGATAGTCTAAAACTGGCGCGTCCGGAAGTTAAAACTCTCGCCACGTCGGGCTACACTGCATGACCTGGTGACCCAGCGAGGTACTCCTCGACGACGGGATCTGAACTCCTTCACAAGCCTTTCGCAATAAATGCTCTCCTGGCAAAGGTTCGAGATGTGCTCGATGGCAAGGCCTTCCACGCCGTTGCGCAATGACTCGAGTTTCACGCCCCCGGGCATACAGCAGCGATGCGGTACACTCGCTCGCAAATCTTCATTGAGGACCTTATGCCCGGATATTCGGGAACGCCACTTGCCAAAAACTGGGGTTTTAAACCCCGGAACACGCGTAGCGCTGGTGGACGTAGCCGCCGATGTCCGCGCGGAGCTTGCGGCTGCTGTGGCGAGGCGCAGATCGTGGAGAAACAAGACTGAGCCGTTGGACCTGATTCTTCTCACAACCAAGAGTCATTCAGAACTTCGGCAGAAATTTCCCGTTCTGGATGAACATGCCCTCGCGCCCAACGGCGCACCTGATTTCCTGGCCAAAGAAAACGTCGGGCGTCCGTCTGATTTGGACGAAAACAAGGTTCGCGCACGTTAGGCTTGCTGATTGGGCTGCTGACGTAAAAGTTTGTGCGGTTAGCGACGTATGGTCTGGCCGAAGTTCGTGATCCTGTTAAAGAGATCGTCCCAAAAGTAAATCGGAACCTTCCGGATGACGCGCTACCGTTTGGGTGCGTAGTAACCGCTGCGAGACTGGATCTCTGTAGTCCTTGTCTTTCGTTTTTTGACTCTCAACTTTTGCGGAATGTGCCGTTCCGCTCTTTATTGGTGGGCGTATATCCAGCGTTGTACTGGCTGCGCAAACTCTACTGCGATTTGGTCAAATGCCGCCTTGAGCTTGTCGTGTTTGTTAGCTTGACGTCGATGACTCCGCCACCAGTCTCAGTCGAAAGTTTTCATTTCGCCTTCGCCGTACCCGCCCTGAAGATCCGCGATCCGCGATCAACAGTACATAAACAATTCGCATCGGCCTTATGGGAGGCTTCGATGGCTTCGATCCTCAGTTGGCTTCCCTGGTCTTCTCCATCGTGAGAATGATCATTGCCTCGCGCCGACTTCGTGGGCCAACTGGTCATGCGACGCGAGATAAATTGCGTCATACAGCAACGTCCCACGCGGATTTCCTTGGGGAATGGGCCCCGGCATCATCACGCCACCTCCCACCCCCATATTGATCTTCGCCCGGTTAAGCGCTTCCTTCAGGCGGCTCACAGAGTTGGTAAAGTCCTGCAGCAGATCGACATTCACATCGATGCTCGGGACGGAAACGCTTCATCCTTTGTTCGCAGGATTTCTTGCAGAACTGGCCGCCGACTTCCTTCATCTCGAGGACACGTTGCCGGCTACCGCTGGCATCAATCAAAATTCCCAGAGTCAGCGGGAGATCTGATTCGGCCTTGAAATACTTGATTGGCCTGCGGCTTGCCGTCCTCAAAGATCTCGAAGTCGTCCTGGTCAGGTTGGGGATCAATCCGCCTTTTGTCCTTCACGTTAAAAACAACTGCACCACGTTGACGTCGACTTTCAGCGTTTCCAGGACTGATCTTCCTGCTGGCCACCAGAGTTTGAGTATTCTGGGCGGAGCAGTCGCCACGAGGGTCCCCAACAAAACGAGGGCGCAAAGCTTGCGGGCGTGGTCGCAGGACATGAAAGTATTCTCTGATGTGGATTTGCTAGTCTATCGTGTAGCTTAGATGCACCAAATGATCGCCCGCAAGCATCCATGAGTGGAATTCACAGGATTTGCGGCGCACGGAGAACGACTTTGTGTAGTGGCACGCGAAATCGCTGGGGATGGTGGTTCATGCGGGGCTTTATGTCTGCGTGCCCTTCGTCGTATTAGCGCAACAGCAACCGGACATTCCAGATGCCCTCCGCCTCGCGGCCAGCCCAGCCATTTCCAACTGCGCCACCACCCTCAGGCCCCCGGACGAGCTTCCTGCTCAACCGCTTCCGGCGGAAAATACGCCCAGCGACATCCCTCGGAGCCCGGCGCGGGCTGATACGCCTCCAGCGAAAGCTCCCGCACCCGGTACGCTCGACCAACCGACAGAATCGAATCTGCCTGACCCCAGGGGGATGCTCCAGCCGAGCCCGAAGATGCCACCAGTTAAGACCGTTCCGGCTGGCAGCGTACCTCGTCGGACGTCTCAGGGTCACGCGATGAGCTTCCGCGGTTTGTGGTCAACACGACGTTCGTTGTGGTCCCGGTTACGGTGAAAGACTTTCAGGAAAGCTGGTTGAAGGGCTGCTGCCAAAGGATTTCTCTGTTTTGAGAATGGCGTAAAGCAGCAGTTGCGATTCTTTACCAGCGATCCGTTCGCTCTTTCCCCGCCGCGGTCATCATTGATTTGGGAATGCCCGACGTCAACGTCCAGAAGATCAACGAAACCTACACGGCGCTAGCTGGCGCATTCACGCCCTACGATGAGTTGTCGCTCACTGTCAGTGCGCGGCGCAAGCCGTGTTTCGATTTCAGCACCGCCAATGCACAGCTCACCGCGAAACTCAACCAGCTCAAGACTGCTCGCGGCGCCAACAATGGTCCGCCAGTCACAAGTGGACCTTGGGTCCGCAAGGGCCGATGGTAAACGGCCGTCCGCTTGACCCGGGCGGACCTGCTGTCACTACGCCTCCTAAGGTCGCCCGAGTGCTGAACGACGCAATTCTTCGATGGCAGCCGTCGATCTGGGGAAAGCGCGATCGAAGTCGTCGCAAGATCATCTTCATCATCAGCGACGGACGAGAGTACGCGGCAGCACCGCAAGCTACAAAGACGTTTTGAAGGTTTTGCTTACCAACAACATCAGCGTTTACGGCGTCGGAGTCGGCGGCGGCGCCGCTATTCCCGTTTACAACAAGCTGCAGCGCATACGGATACCCAAAATGGGCCTTAGGTTACACTGACATTCTGCCAAGGTATAAATCTCCGCCACCGGCGGCGAGGTGTTCAACGAGTATTCCCGCCAGGATATCGAAGCCATCTATTCCCACGCGCTTAATGGGGCCCGAAACCAATACACCCTGGGGTATTCGACGAAAGCGACGCCAAGTACAGCGTATCGGCAAAATCGAGGTCCGAATTGGCAAGCCAAACCTGAAGGTCTACGCGAAGGATGGCTACTATCCGGCAGCTCCGCTGAAGAAATAATCCCCATTCGTTGGAGGGCGGCGCCTGCGCCCGTCCGAAGGGAAGCTGCGGCCCATGGTGAAGCCCTGCCACCCCTTGGTAACGCCCGTAACCTTCGGTAACGCCTAGCCTTGTGGTATAAAACCTAGCAGTAATTCAGCAATCATTTTCTGCCCGGCGTGCCCTGTAAGACGAACGCCCGCAGGGTTTTCTGAGGAAATCTTTGAGTTTCATCAACTTTGCAGCCCGCGAGATCAACTGCAAGATCGTCTATTACGGAGCCGGCTTGGGCGGCAAGACGACCAATCTTCAGTGGATTTTCCAGAAAACCGCAGAGCAGCAAAAGGGCAAGATGATCTCCTTGCCACCGAAACCGATCGAACCTTGTTTTTCGACTTTCTGCCGCTCGATCTGGGCTCGGTGCGCGGATTCAAGACCCGCATTCACCTCTACACAGTTCCGGGACAGGTTTTCTACGACGCCAGCCGAAAGTTGATTCTGCAGCGGCGTCGACGGCATTGTTTTCGTCGCCGATTCGCAAGAAGAGCGAATGGACGCGAACGTCGAAGCCCTCGATAACCTGATGGCCAACCTGAAGGAACACGGCTACGACTTCAACAAGATTCCCTACGTTCTTCAGCTGAACAAGCGCGATCTCCCGAACGTGCTCCCGATCGACAAGCTATCCCGCGAACTGCGCCGCAAAGAACGAACCGGTCATCGAAGCCGTAGCCTTCCAAGGCGTGGGAGTCTTCGACACGCTGAAAGAAATTGCCCGCCAAGGTGCTGACGGAATTGAAACAGGGCGGGTAGGGAAACTCTTTCCATTTTGACCGGTCGGCAAGGGAAGACCCTTCAGCGGTTTTATTACATCAAGCGACGCATAGCAGCATCTTCAACGTATCCGCATCGACCTAACCATTTGCTCGAAGGCAGGACGCAAGGACGAAAAGTCCGGGTTCCGGAGAAATAGAAGACCAGGTACAACAGCGGGCCGTCCGTCCGCTGCATTGTCACCAACCAATCGCGCTTCGCGCCGCGTGTCCGGTTGAATCTTGAATTGGCGATGTGCCGATCAATTCGGTCGATTTCGCCGCCACGCCGTTCACTCGCATATTTTCGTCGTTCCCGACTTGCCGCAAGTCCGGATCTCGACTGATGCAGAAGTTCAACAATTCATGAGTGGCGCTGATCAAGAGGAACGTTATTTTCCTCTGGCTGGTAGACGTTGATCATCACTCCATAAGAAATCGCATCTTTGCGATACGCCATTTTGCGGAGCAATAGTGACAGCCGAATTCTTGTCGCCGTAGACCTGCCAATTCTCTGGATATGAAATTGTGTAGTCGCTGTGCTCAAGTTTCTTGAAATTGACGCTGGGCGCGACGACGCCGCCACCCGGCACAGATCCGCTGGCACTGCCGCCGGCAGCCTGTCTGTTGTGCCGCAATCTGCTGGGCAGTCAGTGGCTTCATCCCGGCCACCAATTGCTTCACGCGGGCAAAACTCTGGACCGCTCGCTTGATACTGTTTGTCGGAAGGGTGCCGACTTCTTTCGAAACCGCCTGTGCCCGATTACCAGGATCGAGGTGATCAGCTCAGAAATTGCGGTCCGCGCGACGCACCACCTTCTTGCTGCAGCTTGGTGAAAACTGGGCCATTCCGCGTGGATCATATCCTGCGTCATACATGATGTCCGTACCCAACAAATCCGCTTCGGACTCCGCTGAACGAGGGTTTTTCAGGAAGTAGGAACCCACACCAAACGAAATTCCCAACTGGGCCATTTGCGAGATCGCGCCCCGGCCCATGATTCCCCCAGAATCGCGAGCGGAACTTGGGCGGCCATCTGCTTGGTCGCAGCGCGTGTTCCCATGCCGCTGGGCAACGTGCGAAATCTCATGCCGCCATCAGCGCCCGCAAGTTCAGCTTCGTTATCCGCAGCCTGAATCGTCCCGAGGTTGACGTAGATTGGGCCGCCCGGCAAGGCAAATGCATTGATTTCCTTCTGGTTCACAACGCGAAACTGGTGAGGCCACTTCTCACCAGGAGCATGCGAAGCGAGTCGCGCCCCCAACTGTTGAACGTACTGCACAACCGGATCGGAATCCGGTAGCAACGGCAACTGCTTATTGGCCTCTGCTGCGGCTTGCTGTCCCGCTTGAACTTCTTCTTGAGCGGAAAACATGTCAAATCCGCTTGACGGTTTCACACGCGCGAACGCGGGCAATGCAAGGCACAAAATTAAAGCTGCGCCAACAATCCTCTTCCGCGCTCGAGACGGGTTCATTGAACCTCCAGGACACTCATGCAACTCAAGGATGATATTGGATGCCCCCGAGTCGCGTTCGGAAAAAGCCCGAGGTCGTAAAGACCCCGGGCACCTACCAAACAAACTTACACGCTGCCAGAAATTGCTTTTCCGTAGCTCCAAACTCCTTGCGGACCGGAACTGGACGTGCTGCGCGAGTTGCCACAGCATTTGTTCCTGTCGCCGCGGCGCAGTAACGTTCGAGCAAGACCGGAACCATGGCGCCCTCGGCTTCTTTGACGAAGGTCAAGCGGCTCTCCCCGATGACATCGATACGGACAGAAATCGCCCAGCTTCACTTGTCCGGTCGCCACCAGGTTTGCGAGGGGAAATACGATGTTGCGTTCAATCGAGCGTTTTAAATGACGCGCTCCATATTTCGGATCCAGTTCCTCGCGCAGCAAGAATTCCTTCGTCTTCGGTGTGCAATTGAACACAAACTGGTTCACACCGGAAGCGGTGAGAATCCGTTGCTGGACCATCCCAAGCTCAATCTCCAAAATCTGCTGCAGGTGTTCCAGCGCAGTGTCTTGAAGCCACCACAACCTTGTCAATGCGATTCATGAACTCGGGCGTGAACTTGCGGCGGGCCGCATCCACGGCGGTGCGATCGATTTTGTCGTCAAGAGCTTCGTCGATCTCAACCACTTTCGGAGCAAAACCAAATCCGCCATCAACCAGATTGGTCATCTCCCCGGCACCAAATTCGACGTCATGATGATGATGCATTGAGACAAGTCCACTCGCCTGTTGTCACCCAGCGTGAGGGTTGCCTTGTCCCGAGGATGCCCGCAACAACTGCCAGAGCGAGTCGAAGCTTTCTCGATTTCGTCAAACGGCAAAATCAGCTTCAACTTCTCTGCGTGCCATTGGTTCAACGCTTCCGGGTCAACAGGGGGTGCGTTTCCCGGTGGCCTAAGTATCCCGGAGAGACCGATCAGCTTTGCGATTTCATGCGAATGCTGGAATTCGGCGCAGTCAATTTTTATGCAGGCGCGCGCATCGCCAAAAAGCGATTCGGCCATCGCTTCGACTACTCTCGTTTTGCCTGAGCCAGTGGGCCCAAGAAAAGCAGATTGCCAACGGGCCGTCCGGGTGGATTCAGACCAGCCAGAAGCTCTGGTAAATCTCCGCAACTTTCTCGACGGCCTGGTCTTGGCCGAGCCAATCTTGCGGCGGAGAGCGGTGTCAAACTCACGAGCGTCGATACTGCGACGGGTCGGATCGAGTACGGTGCTGAGATTCGTTCTCATAGGGTCTAGCCCAGCTGGCTCTGGGACTTTCCTGTGGAGCTGAATTAGTGACACTTTGTGGCGCATTCGGACGGGTGGCCATTTTTGAGTTACCCTCGCCACCTGTGGTTACTGCAACCGGTTCGCCATCCCGCTGAAGACTCATATCGCTAACTTCTTTCTCGGTTTAGATGCGCCTAGCGAGCAAACGACAAAGATACTATTTCGTCCACGTCCGTCCCATGAGCAATAGTTTGCGCATGCTGGGTGGAATCCTATCCTTCTGGATCAACGACAGGCCGGAGAGCGCTGTAGGTCGGCTCCGTCGCGAGCCCGGCCTCGGCCGTCCCCCATGATCCGGCGCGCCGCAGCAGAGCCTATCCCGAATAGACAAGGCATCATCCTGATGCATCTGAGACGCGTAATTGACAGCAGTTTCGCAGCATTTTGTACCTATTTGGGAGTGGTCGAGGCGCGCTAACTGGCGGGGCGAAATAATCAACCTACGATCGAGGCAAAGATTGCCGCGGTTCAGGAGAATCTTGTGCCCCCGTTTCGATGCCGTTCTGCCGTCATCGCCGTTGGCCTTGTCTCCACCGGATACTGGTGGGCCGGCCAGTCCCAGCCGTTCAGTGCTGAGGCTCAAACGTCCGCAGCCTCAACTCGTCCCCGCATCCGAGACGTCTGTCCCGGCCGTCGGCAGCGCGGCGATGCCATCGCTGCTCAACCCAATGCAACCACTTACACCGCAAACGAGGGGACAGCATACACCCCTAGTGGCCCGACAATATCTAAAGAAAACTTCGTACCTCACATCTTCACAGCTCTCCGACGCGATTCGCGGCGTTAGCGGCCACCGAGGCAACGCAACATTCTGAAGGCCGGAGAGACGCTAATCATTCCCGGCATGCTCGAAGCGCCGAGTGTTGAAGACGGGTGGCCAGCTCCCGGCGCAGGCTTTGAAGTCAGAGCGGTGCGTATTTGACGACCGGTGTGATGGCCGGAAGCGTTAACCGTGGTGTGAGGATCATCAAGCGGTGGCGAGAAGTCGGCGGTAACGCGGTTGTTTTCGACATCAGGACAGCGACGGCATCATCAGCATCGCATTCGACCATCCGCTGGCAGTTGGCATGCAGAAGCATTACATTTCGATCTGCCCAAACTCCAGCCGTTTTCTACACTCCCAAGGCGCCACGCCTATCGCTCGGGATCGCCATCTTCCGTGACGGAAACTTGTGTTAGCCCATCCGGAACTCGCGGTTCAGTCCTGCACAGGCCCTGGGCAAGGCGTGGCATGAGAACGGCAAGCTTGTTTGGACTGATCCATCTCAGCCAAAGTGCCGGACTATGTTGACATGGCGCTGGCGAAGTTCGTAGCCCAGTCAGGAGTTGACGAGTTCGGTATTCGACTACGTCCGCTTTCCTGCTGAAGGCGAACAAAAAGACGCAGTTTTCATTTCAGAGTGCTCATCAGGCTGGCATCGCTCCGACGTGATTACAGACTCTAAGCGCGCTTATGCTGAGCTTCACCGGCGGGCGTCCTGCTCTCTCACTCGACGTTTTGGGATCATGGCGTAGCGTCCCGTTGACCTCGCGCATACCGGGCAGGACATCGTAGGGATGGCGAAATGCTGCGACGTGCTCTCACCCATGATTTACCCCCTCGCACTTTTTCGGGATGGACATTGCCCGCCCGGAGAGGCGCACCTGAACACTTCATTGGCGAATCGATGGACCGCTTTCAGAAATTAGGCGGGCAGCGGCGTGGTTGATCCGTCCGTGGCTGCAGGGCCTTCGCGTGGCGAACCAAGACGTACTCGCCGAAATATTGAAGTGCAGGTTGAAACCTCAAAGCAAAGAATGGCGTAGGGTTCCTGTTCTGGAATGCCAACAATGACTACAGCAAGCCCTACGCGGCATGTGCCCAGATGGCGGCGGCGAAGGGGACGATACTTCCGCGGAGAAGAAGACTGTCCGACCGTAAACAGCAGTGGTCGGTTCCAACATGTCCATCTTCAGCCTCCCCAAATAGCGGCCGCTCCGTGTTGTCCGCAATCCTTCGTCCGTCGTGCGATACATCGGCGCGGTTAGTTACCGTTCAACACGGATGGTCAGAGCACATCCCTATCTTCGTGTTCACCTAATCCGCTTTCCGCAATGTTTACCTGAATGTTGAACCAGGATAGTCCTGCCAAGAAGATGGGCTTGCCTCAAACTCAGCAGTCTCAGCAACATCTAATGTTTGGGGCGTAACCAGAATTTCTTGCGCCTTCCGAGTCCGGGGTCTGATTCGTTCTCGAAGTTCTTGCGTGACAGACCGGGACGGCTCTTTATCGGGAGGAACTCTGTCACGTCGGAAACTCTTGCCGATCTTCTCTGACGTAAATCTCGTTTGGCAGCACCAGCCTCCATCCATTTGGAAGCCGGCGATCGAGCGCATCGGAGGCGTACGCCTTGAGTATTCTCCCGACTCGATGATCCGGGGCTTTCTGCCCATCAGCGCCATCGTAAACGTCCTGCAGCGCTCGCTCTTTCGACCGACGAGCAAGGACAGCCGGCCCGGTATATTTAGGACCTCGGTTCGCTTCAACGAAAATGCAAACGGGTGTTGTGAACTGCGCATTCGTGGAACTCTCCAAAGCTTTCTTTGCCGAAGGCAGAGGCGCTGGTCGGTCAGCCGCGAAGCGAGTTCGAGCACGAACGTCTTCTCCACCGCCGTTACTACGCACATCGACGATCAAGCCTTTAAGATCCTGTATCTGGCCGAAAATTGCATCGCCGGCCGCGCGGATGCAGACCAAGCCTGGGCAGATCGTCGTCTGGTGCTACTGGTGGAAGAGCACCCCCAGTATCCCAACCCCTTTTCGCGGGTTCTGCCAAATCGAATTTGGCCGCCACGGAACTCAAGCATTTTCCCTTCGATATAACGCGAGGCAATGATCTGATTTGCTCGATCAGTCACTATCCTCAAGGGCTACCTGATCTTCTTTGTGAAACCAAAGCCTCTTTCACCGGGGTTTAAGCCAGTCCTTGCCACGCGGGGTGTTCGCAGGGAAAACATCAGCCTACAACGTGCAGATATCGTGCAGCGGTTCGAAGCATCCGACTGAATAACGAGAAGAGTTCATCCGGTGTTGTCTTCGCTGTAACTAGCGGACGGAATTTCTGTCGCATTGCCTCCCAATCGACCCCGTGCGCCTGAAAAAATGGATAGTTCTCAGCGAAAGTTGTCCACAAAACATCGAAGTTCGCCAGAGGAGTGTCTTGGGCGGAGCTGATTACAGGCAGCTGGGGGCGACTTTACGCGTACGAGTTGCATCGCCGCCGTGATCGTCAGTTTGCGATCCACGGAGGACTGCAGGTTGTCAGCATCGCGACCGCCGATGAGATTCAGAACAACCATCCGCGCCGCTGGCAAAGCCCGCCGTGGAAAACCCAAGCATTGTCTTGATCGCTTGACTCGACCTGGCGGTCCAAGCCGGCAAACAGCTGACACTGAGTGACACCGGACGCATCGCGACACGGAGGAATCGATCCGAAAAAAAGTCCGTAGCCCTTCGACATCCACAAGGCCGTCCACTGGCATCGGCAGCATGCGCAGCTGACGGGGCTGCACGCAGGCATCGGCCCAATGCGACGAACGGCGTCACTCGCACGGCAAGAGTCCTCATTACGCGCGGAAAGTTCGGATTGTTGCGTCCAACTACCGGGTGGACGGCGCGATATCAGTTTGGTCATGGGTCAACCAGAATCTTCCGCTGAGAATCGATGACATGTAAGTGCGCTTCAAGTGCTTTTTCTGTCGCAGGCTAGATTACGTGGCGTATCGAGCTACAAAGCAACGGGTAACCGTTACCCTTGGGCCATTCCAGCCTCGGTTATAATGACGTGTGATTGGCTTCCCCCGCCCCATTCCGAGAACTTCCCGCCGTTTTTCGTCGCATGGCGGATCGATCTCTTGGAGCGCTGTGGAAGATGCGTCAAAGGAGTCCGCATGGCAATTCAGCGAACTGGAAAAAGTCTGGCACGGCGGCGAGCTCATCCCTGGGACCAGCGCCAAACTCCACGTGATGTCACACGTGGACCACTACGGCTCTTCGGTTTTCGAAGAATTCGCTGCTATTCCAGCCAGCGGGCCGAGCCATTTTCACGCCGCCGGCGAACACATCCAGCGGCTCATCGACTCCGCCAAAGATTTATCACGCATCGGCGTCGACTTCACGCGCGACGAAATCGTCGCCGGCATGGTCCGAGACCATCAAGAACAGCGGCGTATGGCCGTGCTACATCCGCCCGATCATCCTGCGCGGATACGGCGAAGCTGGCGGACAAATCCCCTTCGATTCGCCTACCGAGGTTCTACATCACCAGTAGCAACCCAGGGAAATCTCGGCAGCGATGCTGAACCGGGGCGTCGATGTTTGACTGCGTTTCTTCCTGGACGCGCATCGCTCCGGAACACGTTGCCCGCAATACTGGCGAAGTCCGGGCGCAGAACTACATGAATTCGCAGCTGATCAAAATGGAAAGCGATCATCAACGGCTGCTACAGAGGGGCATCGCGCGCTCTGATGCAAACGAGGCTGGTGAGCGAAGGTTCCGGCGAAAACTTGTTCGTGATTCGCAACGGGGTTCTGCAAACCGCGCCGCCCGGCAGCTCCGTCCCTGCCATACCCGCGATTCCGTTCTGCAGGGTGCTCGGGACCTCGGCATTCCGATCAGGAATCCGGCATTCCCCGAGAAATGCTCTACATCGCGGATGAAGTGTTCTTCACTGGGACAGCCGCAGAGATTGCGCCGATCCGCTCGGTCGACAAGATCCCAGCGTCCTGGCAGGGGGGTGGCACGATCGGGCCGGTCACGAAGGCCATCCAGAGAGATAGTCTACACGCGATCGTGCGCGGCGAAAGGCCGACCAGTTCAAAGTGGCTCACGCCAGTCACCTGTGAGTCGAAGCAGCCCGTGGGCGTGCAGAGAATCGTTGGTTTTCTTGGTATAAAAAGGGGCGCTCTAATGCGCCGCTATTCTGTTCTCGGCCACACTCCCGCACTCTTTCCCTGAGGAGCACCATGGCAAACCAGCCCGCTCTTACTCCCGAATTTGCGATTGGCATGCGCAGAGACGATGCTCGATGAAGCTGATGCCGCGTGAAATGGAAACCACAAGCGAAGGTTCTCGGCGCCGTTCCCGACGCCAAATCTGACTATCGCCCCGATCCCTCATGCACGCGCACAGCGTGTGGGACCTGGCCTGGCATATCGCCAAGCGCCGACATACAGTTTCTCGACGGCATCGCTGACCCAGAACTTCAAGATGCATAAAGAACACACCCGAAGCGAAGCCGGAGACAGATTGCTGAACTGGTCGCGTGGTACGTTTACGAATTTCAAGAGATCGCCGAACGCGTTCGCGCCATGTCAGCCAGAAAAATTGGCCCACGCCCATTGAGTTTTCGGGTGTTCAACCTGCCGGCCGTTGCCCACCGCGCGTAGTTCCTGAACAACCACAGCATCCATCATCGAGGAGAACTGGCCCTTGTCTGCGGCCTACGGGGTCGAAGTGTCCTGGCGATTTACGGCGGTGGTTATGACCGAGCCATTCCAGCCACCGCAGCCAAAAACCACTGCGGCCTGACAACAATGAGTGGGAGACGTAGCTTTGCTGCGTCTGCAACCTAGGCCGGCTTAGATTTTGACCCTCTCCCGGATGTAACGGCTCACTTGACCCGCGATCGGCGGTGAGAAGTTGCTCATGACGATGCTGCTGTAGCTGTGCGTCCCAGAACATGCGGAGATCTGCGTTCATGCCGGGCGCCGCCTGCCATGGCCCACCACCCGCGTGCCATATACTTGCAGCGCTCTCTCTGTGAATCGCGTGCCATACTTTTTGCAGGGCCCGACTGCCACCTTGCAACGGTGGCGATCAGGGTCGTAAGCTCAACATCTGCGAGCGTGTTGCCCCGAAGCGCCTGGTCGAAGCGCAATAGATCAGGCGCAGTCGAATCGCCCCTCCGGCCGAGCTGCCCATCAAGGGCAGGGTCGTTGTAGTTCAAGACCCGCTTCCGTCCATTTCATATGCGGCCCTTCGATTGATTCGGCTGCGGCTTGGTCTTCTCACAGCTGTCAACTGTCCTTCATTCCCGCTGGCTTGTAGATGTTCTCTCGCACCTGTTCAAAGTGCAGTTCTTGCCGGACACCTACTCGATTGACTAACCCATACCAGCATGCCCGCATTGCCATGGGGCCATCCACTTTCCGGCTCGGAGAACTGAGAGCTGGCTCGCTAGCGCGAAGAACTGCAAATAGATCTTTCAGGTTCGCGTGGGCTGTCTCTTCTTCTTGTCGAACTCGATCGCTGAAGTAGTCTCCGAGTCCCGAGGTGTGTGGGTGATTGAGCAACTGATGGGTCGTGATTCTTCGTCGCCACCTCTTTTGTTCGGATAATCGGGGCGGCACGAGGTGGCTAGTGTGTCACGTGACCAATGCTTGAGCTTTTTTGCTTGTGCACGCAGGCTGAGGCGATCGCCACGGAAGTGAACCTCTTGTTCATGGATCGTACGGAACGGTGTCATTGTTGGGGATTTTCTTTTCGCGGTCGCATAGCGTGAGCCTTGGCGCTGGCTTTGCGTCTGGCGATGAGAACCGCCAGGCGATCGCTAGTCGGTGAGTTTCTGTATCAGCGTCTTTGACCAATGCGGGCTGATCTTACAGCGCCACTTGACGTTGCCTCCGGATTAAGTCGAGCGCCTCGTCGATATCAACCGCCACGACCAAATGGTCACGCGTTTGCCAGGGTTTAATGCCGATGGCCGCCCAACCAAACCCGTTCTTTCAATGAGGCTTTTAATCTCAGTCTCAGATTTGTGTCTTGAGAGAAGTCAGATCCCCGCCAACTTCCTCTCGAAATTCGAGCCCCCGCCGAGCCATCCGTTCGGAGTCGCGCCGTCCAGCACCGCGTCGCTGTAGTGCTCACCAGATAAGCTGCTCAGTCCTACGTTGAACGTGTCGATCAACCCTTCAGCAATTTTCCCGGCGCCGTGTCTGCGCAGGAATCACGGTCTGGCTGGCTTAAGAGCATCGACCATCCAGGCAATGTAAAACGGTCTCATTTGTCCCCAATCAGGAGACGCCCAGACGATCGCAATCTGGGTCTAGTGAGCGTAAGCCGAGGTGGTTCCAAGGACAATTGGCAGCTGGCTCGCGTTCAGGCGAATCGCGTAGCTGAAATACCAGCAAAAGCCCGTACTTCGGTCATCTTGGGTCAGGTACCGATTCAGTTCATCATGAAGCGGAAGCGCTCGGAAGTCGAACTCCGTCTGGGGCGATTTTTCATTGGCCACGAACCGTGAAATACCGCCGAGGACGGATACCGAAACTGAGAGAACTGCTTCTGGGTGTCGAGATGAACATTGATGACCTGTTACGCATCTGTGGGCGGCGCTTCCGGTACCTGAAGGTTGGGAAACTATCCCCATCTGCGCATCGACTGGCGACCTGATTCCGCTCACCGACCAGCCGCGCGTCAGCGCCAGAGACATGCTGACTATGGCGTTCAGCATGATGTCGGCGCGCCAGAAGCAAAAATTTAAGGAGACTACGGAAATCGATACGATGGCTACGGCGTCGCCGGACTGGGCCGCTTCCGTGTGAACGTCTTCCAGCAACGCGGCAACGTGGGACTGGTACTGCGCGTCATCCCCACCAAGATTCGCGCCCTCGACGAACTCTATCTGCCGAAGATCGTCGAGCAGGTTTTGTGACATGCCGCGCGGGCTGATTCTGGTCACCGGCGTCACCGGTTCCGGTAAGTCAACCACGCTGGCCGCCATGGTCGACCGCATCAACTCCACCCGCGCCGAGACACATCATCACTATCGAAGACCCAATCGAATTTCTGCATCGCGACAAGAAGGGCTACGTCAACCAGCGCGAAGTGCGAAGTGGACACGCCGTCATTCGGCGCCGCGTTGCGCGCTTCTCTGCGTCAGGATCCTGACGTCATCCTGGTCGGCGAAATGCGCGATCTCGAAACCATCGGCACCGCGCTGCACGCCGCTGAAACCGGCCACATGGTTTTTCGACGTTGCACACTCTGGACGCGGTCGAAACCATCAACCGTATCATCGCCATCTTCCCGCCGCCTGAGCAGAAACAGATCCGGTTGCAGCTTGCTGCTGTGCTGCGCGCTGGTTGTCAGCCAGCGCCTGGTGCGACGCTGCGACGCGGACGGACGTGTACCGGCGGTCGAAGTCATGATCAACACCGCGTACATCCGGGAATGCATTCTGGTTCCGGAAAAGACGCGCGCCGTCCGCGACGCCATCTCTGCCGGAACTTCGCAGTACGGCATTGGCACGACCGTTCGACCAGTCGCTCTGGGATTTGTTCCAGGCAGGCCTCGTCGGCCACGACAGCCGCTCAGAGAACGCCTCGAACGCCGGCGACATTCAAGCTCACTGCGCATGCAAGAGTCATCGCATCAACAGCCGACATATCGCGGCAAGCCATGCAGTCTTCCTGGTACGGCAATCGCCCCAGGGGTTCCTCCGCCCAACTATGAACGCGCAAGCGCCTGCTTTACGACCACCCCAGCGGTTGTGGCTCTTACCACTGCCTAGACTCCCATTTCCGACAGCATATCGCTCGCGGGCGTTTCCGCTCGACCAGAGGTGGCTGATGTGCGCTGGCATCCAGCCCTGCGGCGTTCCGCGTCCGCGTCACGGCGAGGTGATCGCCGCGGGGACGGGGCCTGGGGGCGGCGATCGCCGCCCAGGAGGGTGCTGGTGTAGCCTATTCTCGTGCATACTTCGCGAGTTCGGCTTTCGACTGGAGCCGTTCAAAGGCTGAGATGCGAGTGCGGGCGCCTGACCGCCAGGTGTCTCGTTGTCTCTCCCTATCCTCGATAGCTAAAGGCTGCCGTTCATGACTCGACGGCCTTTGACCAGATTTCCGGAGCGCACGCACTGGCATGTCGAGCGCCACTTCGAGACTCACCTGACTTCAGCCGAGTCATTTCAGGCGGACGCCCTGTCCTATCGTTCAACTGCAACCAGTTGACTGGGAACCGAGGTGTATTGGCGCAGTTGATTGAAGCCAAACAGCGACGCCTGAAGGCGCCGGGATTGTCGGTCTTCAGCGACAACCGACCGTCGGTTACCGCGGCGGACGCCGGGGACGACGCGCCGCGCACGATCACGGTGCAGCGCATTGGCCCGGGCCGTCGGGAATAACCAAACTTCAGGGAGCCACGACCGCTCTGGCGCGATCAGGGCAGCGCCGCTCGAGGAGTGAACGGGAGTTGAAGGCCGTCCGGACGAAGCTCTTCACGACTTCCATGAAGACCCAACGGGGCAGGACTGTCGAGTACGGATGCTTTCCAGAGCAGGAGTCGCTCGGCGCAGCAGCCTCGCATCGACGCCGTTCGCAGGGCCTCGATGTGCTGGCGGGGACCCGCGTGATCAACTCGGCGCGATTCACCTACAAGCTCGCCAACGACCACCATCGGCCGTTCGAGCAGGACATGAACATACGTCGTTCGCTTCCAACGGCGTACGACCGACGCAGCGCTCAGGAGGCCAAAGGCGCACGAGAACTGCTGCACAAGACGGGCTGATGTGGGCGTCGCCATCAGGACCGGCGATTGGCCAGCCGCCAGCGCCATCTGGAAGTCGGCCGAGGACTCAGCAGCTTGCAATCGAGGTCGGCGGCAGATCGCGGAGTGGATCCTCGGTCAGGCTACGCGCGAAGATCGCACCCGCGGCGTCGAAGTGGGAGATTCCCGCGACGATGCAGCCGAATGTCCAGGCGCTGGCGCAGACGAAGCTGCTCGATGCCTGGAAGGCTCGCCTGATGCAGGCCGATCCGATGGACGTCGTACAGATCCAGCAAGCCATCCGTGCCCAGAACCGGCGATTGGCACCGCCGGCGGATAGTCCCTGGTCGATCGAACGGCGCACGCAGACGCTCAAGGCGCAGAATGCCTCGATCCCGCATGATCGAACAGATCATCGAGATGAGATACCAGCTCCCACGCGTTTGCTCCAATGCCGCCGAGTACGGCATCCATTCGCAGCGACTACCGGCTCGTGCAGGACGTCTGGATCGCGGATCGCGCTCAGGCCGAGAAGCCGGGCGTATCCGTACCGCAGGCTTGTCAGCGAACCTGCCAGACGAACTCCGAGGAGGCGGGTGTCGTCGACCGGTTGGGCTGGCGCGGAGCATCTGGCGGGCGGCAACCGGTTGACCAAGGCCCAGGCGAGGCGACCCGCTGAGGCGCGGACGCACCGCAAACAACTGGCCGTCGTCATCTCGCCGTCGACCAATGGGTAAACGTCATCAGCTCCGGCATGATGCGTACAGGGCCCTGGAGCGGGATCCCGATCCCGGCGGATGACAGTACCTCCGCGCGCGGTCAGCAGACCGTTCACGTCCGGCGGGTCGTGGCTGACGTTCACCGGGCAGGTCAGGTCTTCCGGCACCGCCTGGGGAACCCGCACGGTCTCAAAGTCGGAACTCGACTACGCGACGTCCATGTAGGCGATCGCGGTCGGATCTTCCCTCGATTTTGTAGACACGTGGTTGGGTCACGTTGCCCGTGCTTCATAGTCGATGGGCGAAGAGTAGCCGATCCCGGAGTGCAACCGCACGCCATTGTAGTAGGGAATGTAGCTCCGCCGAGTTGCACGAGCTCGGCGGGGTGCACGAAGCGGCGGCCGTGGACGGCATCGCTCTTCATCGAATGGAAGAACGACTCCATGTGCGCGTTGTCCGTCATCTCCCGCGGCCGGTTCATGCTCTGCACACGAAGCCAGGGCCGCCAGCCGATCGCGGAAGGCATAGGCGGCATCTCCACCCCGGTCGCTGTGGAAGATGACACCCGGGCGTGGGCGCCGATGGGCGACGGCGTGGTTGAGCGCCGCCAGCGTCAAACGCGCGTCCTTGCTGGGCCCGAGACTCCAGCCGAGAATGCGCCGCGGTAGCGATCCACGGCCGGCAGGCGCGCCCGCCCACCTTCAGGTAGGTGATGTCGCCGACCCAGACTTGATCCGGCCCCGTGACCAGGCCATCGAGTTGGCGGTTGGGAATACTGGTGAAAGAACCCGTGGAGCCCCGGGATCCGTCGGTAGAGCCTACCGCGCGGGCCCGGAGGCCCCGCCTCGCATGAGCCGCTCGACCCGCCGCCGGCTGACCCTCGTCCCGGCGTTGAGGCGCTTGATGGATCCGCGGGCTGCCATACGTCCCGCGGCTCGCTCTCGAACAGCATGCGGATCAGCACAGCCCCGGTCCTGACCCCCGACGGGCCACTCCGCCCCGATGGCGCCACGCGTAGTAGCCGACGCGGGTGACGCCGTAGAGGGCGCACATCCGCTTTCACCGGGACGCCCCCGCGGTGGCGTCAATGAACGCGAAGATCTCCGCCTTCGTGCGGAACAGAACCGGATGGCTTTAAGAGTTCATGCTCCTCCGGGCATCGCGTGCTCGCGCTCGAGCGTCTGCAGCCGCTTAGCATCTCCCGCGCGCCGCCCTCACGACACCGCCGCGGGCTCTGCCTTTCGAGGATCCTCGCTCCTCCTTCCGCCACCGCGACAGCACTGAAGGGTGGATGTCCAGCGCGGTCGGCGACCGTCTGGACCTGCACCCCCGGCATCCGCTCGAGCTTCACCGCCGTCAGCAATTCACGCTATAGCGATGAACCCGCTTGGGGCCAATCGGATCGTACTTCGCGGCGTTAGCTGAAAGTGTCCTCTGCGCATCGAGGAGTTCCGTCCCCTCTCAGAACGGTTGTTAAGAACCGCACACCCACGTTGAAACGGAACGTGCGCGGACTCGTGTACGCGAAAGCGGCTCGCAGCGGTCCCGAAGTTCGAGGGCCAGTTCACGCCCATCGACCGGCGTCTCCGTAAACGGGTTGAAGTCACGAGGCCCGACGCGACTCCAACCGTCGCCCGCGTCTGCACGCCCGTTAATCTGACGAACGTCGCTGCCGCCACGGGCGTGTGAAGACCGTACCGCCGCATCCACAACAGACTGGTTGAAGAGGTTCAGCACCTCGTGGCATCGGCTCCTGCGGCGATTCCGCGTCGAAGTCTGGCAGATTACAGTAGGACGGGGGCCACGAGAACTTGGCCCAACCGCGCCGGAGGCTGGTGGTGACTCTGACGAGGGACAAACCTCCGCTTCTACCGCCAGCTCATCCAGGAGTACTTCGTCGCGGTGGCGGTGCGAAATGGAGGGACGCCGGAGGGTCCTCGGAGGAAGAGGATCGATCGCGCGATGGGCCGAGGTCCTGATCTCGCTCCAGCGGCATCGTGCAAGACGCCGAGGAGGTCGTGCGCCAGGTGTTCCGCGCGGATCCCCACCCCGCCGGACGTTGCGTGGTGAGCGGTGTGGGCGTATCGCGACGGGCTCCGTCCGGAGCTCGTGAACTGCGCTCGACCAAAGAGCTGTCGGATATGGCGCCCGCCATCATCCGGCAGGAGCTCGACGGGTATCACGGGATGGACAGCTCATCGCGGCACATGATGGAGGACGCGGTGGAGTCCTATTTCGGGCGCTGTCCCCCGAACTCGATGAGCTCGTGCGGCGATGGCGCGTCCGGACGCCGAGTCCGCTCCACCGGTCGCGAGAGGCGAGGAGCTGGCGTTTCGACGAGTTGAGGAGCTGGCGCCGGCTTAATTGCAGGTGCGCGGTGGCCTCCCGTCAGGACGATTACGGTCTGATCGGTAGGCGGTCGAAGCCTCCTAGTTGCGCCGAAGGGTTGTTGCTACGGCAAACAATACTTCCGCGAGTATCTCAGAAGTCGGACATCTCGACGTCTTGAGAAATCTCAGCGTATCGCTGAAGCAGGGTTCGTCTAGCGTTTGCCGCCAATTCTTCTTTTGATCAGACCTCAAGCTTTCATCGAATGCCAGACTCGTGTAAGCCGTTGGCGTCCACGGGAACCACAGGAATTGATCGAAGGTTCTAACTGCGGGTTTGACTCGCCGTGGACAATAGATGAGACGTCACTATCGGGAGTGCGGTCATTGTTGTCTACAAACGACCGATTGCTGAACGATGTCGAGTCAAGAAATTGGCCTTTTGCCGCAGTGCGATATTGCGTTTGATCGTTCAACTTGAAGGCGTCTCTGCCAGCGACAAGACGAAGAGGGTCACGGGCGGTTAGGCCCGCAAACTCCTCCCTCTGGTGCGCGCGATTGGGATTCGGCACCCAGGCACGTGCCGCATCATACACATTGAACAGCCAATGAATCCCTTTGGTTATTTGAACATCGTAGCGAGGATGACCGATTCTCTCACGCAACAGTGGCTCACTACGGGCAGCGATAAGACTCCACAAAGCCATAGTGGTGAGCACTAGCGGCGCCGCGTGAACGACTGCTGACACTTCCTCGGCGGGACTCCATCCTCCAGAAGCGTCTTGGCGCGCTACGATATCGCTCGAGGTCACGTGCAGTGATTAACCGGATAATCTCTTCCCTCTTCTTGTCATTCCACAACGAAGTCGTCCCGCCCACATCCGTTTTCAAGAACATCTGGGCGAGAAGAGACGGGACGCGAGCGAGGGTCACCCATGCGGCAGCCTCCGTTATCGTCTCGTTCAGCGCCAGAGCGAAATATCCCCATCCGTTGGACCTGTGGATCGGTTGAGGTACGGCGTTGAGGGCTATCCGTATATGGCCGAAGGCGCGCACCAGTGGTCCGTCGAGGTGATGCTGAACGGAGGGCCGCGTTGCAAAAGACAGCTACCAAACATTGAGCAGTCGCCCATACCTGCGTGGGTTCATTTTGGCGATTGTAGGAGCCACGTATACCCCGTCGTTGCTCTGGTTCTCGAAAGATGCGGTTGACCCAGACTGATTCCATCGACGACCAGGAGAGGTTCCGGAGCCGGTGTAGGATTGGAATCCAGCGCTGGGTTCGCGGCAAGCGTAAGTAGCAAACGCCAATAGGAAGAGAATCGACATCCAGAATCGATGGAGGTTAGGATGCGCTTTAGTTGAGGCGTCCATAGAGGGAAAGATACACGCAGCATAGTAGGCAACTGCAGTGGTGATAAAAGCGAGGAGAGCCAATGCGCGCACGGCCGCTACACCGAAGGTCCTGGCGAGTGTGACCTGCTGGGTCGAGTAAGCAGTTGTGCCACCAGGCCGGTTGACGGCGGCTAAGACCCTGACTACTGGGAGGCGGGAGATGGCGGATACGGCAGCCGTAAAGGGTGCACATCGAGGGTCCCATTTGGTTGAGCTGACTCTGCATCGATCGCGGTATCACCGTCACGACAGGTAGCTCGGATAGCTGATCTGCCAGTCCTGTTCAGCCGCGGCTCACTCCAGTGCCGTCTCGATAGTCTCAGTTGGCTCCGGACCCATGGGGCCTCACGCTCAACCTCAGACATCGCAATCACGGGTTTGCGCCGTTGATTGTTTGGCGACAGGGGACTGATGTGGCCGAATCGGCACGGCTTCAGAAGTACTGGTATGACAACGAGACCTGCGGTCTGCTCGGCGCGAGGAGGGAAGGTAGCTCATGCTTCAGTATGAAGTCTGAGGCTACAAATCAGCGACGAGCAACACCGCAACTCCTGGCTCAGACCAGCTTGGATCTCCTGCACACGAGGAGTACGGTGTCTCCCAACGATCGATGATCCCGGCTCGCTCAAGTGGCTGGGTACATAGTCGTTCAACTGGCGTCCGGTGTGGCTGGCGCTGATGGCGAACCTTAGTTCGTCCGGCCATTACCGTGAAGTGTTGACCCTGTCGTCCCATGTGCGACGCAGGCGGCCCCTGACCAGCTTTCGCAGCCCAGTGCGGTGGCCTGTTGCGCCCTCGCGGTTGATGCGTTCCGGGTCTGCTGAAAGGTGATAAAAATGAGCGACAGCTTCAACGTTGCGCCGGCGCGCCCGGCTTCCGCACCATTACCCTGACGTTGCGAATGACTGGAAATCGGCGAAGGGGATACCTTGCCTATCGCCACGAGATCCCAGAGCCTCCGGTAGTCTAACTCTTGCTGAGGGAGCCGATTTCCACGACAGCGTGGGTCACCGCACGATAGTCGATGCTCGAGACAGGTCATCGGAGTCTCCCGCGGCCTTCAGGTCGTGCTCAAAGAACAAGCTAACAAGCACACGCTGAAGCATTTCTCTCTCGGGTTCAGTGACGCCGATTTTGCAGTCAAAGCGAATGTTCTTATCGTGACGCCATCTCGACCGAGTTCGCTCCCCGAAGATCATCGCTATGCTCGATGCTCTGGCCTCGATCGCGTTCTCTTTGCCCTTCTCGATTACGTTGGGCTATCAGATCAACGAAACCGCACGACATTGTGCCACGTTTTGGGTTCGGGAGCCGCAAAATCCGGACGTGCCTCCATCGGGCAACGGACCGTCATGCGCCCGGATGGAAGCCGAGTCACAGCGGGAGCTAGAACGAAAACCAGGCCGCGTGGTCGTAGCGCCACGGACAGCCAGTGTCAGGGCGCTTCGATGACGGCTGACCTCGCGTCGGACGAAGTGATCGCAGCCATGACCCGGCACGAGATTCAGGTGCTGCGACAGGCTGAGTACCCGGGAGCGGGGAGCGAAGCTGACGAGATCTCTCGTACCGCACCCGGTTTCCTGGACACTCGAGAATGCTGAAAAGTTCCGTTCGGGGGAATACCCAGATAGCGGCCCCCGTCCTCAACTCGCGTCCTAGGCCAAATGCGGCCCTCGATTTTCGGCGGCCCCAGCGTCACGCGGCTCATGCCGCCCTCCGGCGCGGCGTCCGCGCGTGCCTGTGCCGGGGTGCGATGGCCGAGGCGTTCAATGAGCCACTCGGTGTTGTAGCGGTGGAGGAAGTCCGCGATGATCCGCCGCGCCTCCGGCAGGCTCTGGAACCGATGCAGATAGATGCACTGCTCCCTGAGCGTGCGCATGAAGCGCTCGATGACGCCGTTGCACTCGGGCTCGCCGACGTAGGACGGCGAGATCGTGATCCCGAGCCACTTCACCTCGTTGATCCAGGCATCGGCGATATACTGCGGGCCCCAGTCGCACCGGATCTTCAGCCCGCGCGCGATGTCCTTGCCGAACCCGTGGAAGGCGTGACGAGCACCCTGCCGAATCGGCTCGAGGGCGGCCCAGCGATCCCCGAGCTTGGCGACGTGCCAGCCGAGCAGCTCGTCGGTGTGATGGTCGATGGCCCCGAAGAACCAGCACCAGCCGTCTTCCTCGGTGTAGAACCGCGTGGCGTCGGTGCCCCACATCTCGTCCGGGCGTGTCGTGATGATCGTGCCGGCGTGGGCCGGATCCGCCATTGGGCGGCCCGAGCCGCCGCGGTGCCAGGAGCTGATGCTGCGCGCATCACCCGCAGGACCCGCTTGCCGCCCACGGCCAGGCCGCGGTGGGCCAGCCGCGCCCGCACCTTCCGATAGCCCTCCCCGTGGAAGGGCGTCTCGCGCAAGATGCCGCGGATCGCGGCGACCAGGTCCGGCGTCGCTCACCCGGGTCTTCGGCCCGCGCTTGCCCGGCGCCAGGCGCGCGCCGGCACGGGCAGGGTTGCCGCGTAGACGCTCGAGCGCGCCACGCGCCAGACCTGGCAGATCATCGTCAGCGGGTAGCGCCGGCTCGTGCTCGGACTGATCGTGGTCTTCATCGCCGCGATCTCTTCCACTCGTCCGCGAGCCCCCTTTTTTCGATGAGGTGCTCGGCCAGCTCGAGCCGCATCATCAGCTCCCCGATCTTCGCCCGGGCCAGCGTGAGCTCACGCTCCTCGGGTTCGGTCCGGGTCTTCAGCCCCCGCCCCCGGAGTCCAGGAACATCCGCTTCCAGCTCTCCAGCTCGTGCGCGGGAATCTGGCTCTCCCGCGACACCGCATCGAGCGCTTCCCCGCGGAGCAGGCGCAGGACCAGCTCCGTCTTGCGCTGGATGCTCCACCGCTCCGGGAGTCTCCGGCCCCTCGCTGGCCACCGGCTCCCCGGCTGACGGTGCCGTCGGCTTCCGCGCCTTCTTCCCCATAGCGGCCTCCTTGGTCACCACCATCATTAGTCAACTCGGTGTCCAGGGAAACCGGGTCCGATTTACCCCGAGCGTAGCGTTTGCGGCGGACAGCGAAGGGGCGCCGGTCCTCACACCCAGCCCGGCGGTGACAGCGCACAGTAGTTCGGCCCTCAGGAGGCTGCCGTACCGGCCTACGCGCTGAAGATCCACGTCGTCGTGAGAGCCAGGGCGCGCGTAACTCACAGATGGCTGCGAAGCCGCAAGCGGGAGGTGCTACGACACCGCTTCGTAGGCAGCAAGAGGGTTCAGCGAGCAAGCCTTAGACGCCAATAGCGTAGATCAGTCGCCCGCAAAGGGTATCACGTGGCGCGCGATATGATCGAAAGTAACGAAGAGGCTCCATGCGATTTCTCGTGGTCTACGCCCATCCAGTTGACGACAGTTACGTGGCGGCGGTTCACCGATGCGCCGTCAAGAGTCTGACCAAGCCGGCCACCAGGTCGACGACTGCGCACCTTTACGCCGAGGGATTTCAGCCCGTTATGTCCTCGGCAAGAGCGGCAGGACTACTTCGACACGAGCAAGAACCAGCGGATCCTCATCATCGAAATAAGGCGGCTGCTCGCCTGCGACGGGCTGGTGTTCGTGTTTCCCACCTGGTGGTGGCGGGCATGCCAGCCATGCTGAAGGGCTACTTCGATCGCGTGTGGGTGCCATGGGGTGTGGCATTCCGAGATCATCGACGGACGGACGCGGCCGCTTCTGCACAACATCTCGCATGTCGTGGTGATCAGCACTTACGGCTCACCGTGGTGGCTCCAACTAAGTTTGTGCTCGGGGATCCCGTGCGGAAGGTGTTCATGCAGGAATCCAGCACGTGTTCTCGCCGAAGGCGAAGAAGCTGTGGATCGCGCAGTATGGGCTCGACCAGCTTGGGCCCGAGGCGGGAGCGGTTCCTGCAGCTGGTGGGGCGGAAACTGCGAAGGCCGTGGAAGCATTATTCTTAGTCGGTGGTGCGCCGCATGTGCGCTCGTCATCCAAAGCGTCCTCATGATTCGGACGCGTGAAGACTGCCCTTCGGCTGCGAAGCCTCTGACTGGAGCGTTCACCACGCGGCGGCCAATGCCCACCTGACGAGC
>ERZ1370068.8692-contig-7526_pt1 | contig 72193 bp, 84 predicted proteins | sample MGYA00561227_ERZ1370068 | MGnify/ENA primary metagenome ERZ1370068 (study PRJEB38410, sample SAMEA6850437) | metagenome | study: Metagenomic assessment of the ecological functions of the soil: analysis of the soil microbiota associated with the... | reverse complement strand
GCTACGTATTGCTGCGGTCGGTGTAGAGGATTGCGTTTCGGCGAGCAGGACACCAAGATCTTGCCGGGCCGAGCACAGATCCTGAGCGCGATACCGCGTCTTTGTCCTCGACGAAGACTTTGCTGGTATCGCAGACCTGTCGCCGGGGTCGGCGGCCCGAGGATCACACCTCGGTCGCCTGCGGATGGGCTGGAGGCCGGGATTGCGCCCATCCCAGCTGATAGTTGACCGCTTGGAGATCAGAGGCAACGCAGCCCGTCGAAGTCCATGGCGGCCGGTTAGGCAGTTGGGACTTGGTCAGAGGGTCACTCTCCAATCCATCGGCCACGTGGAATCGTGGCGTCACGCAGCCAGCCGCAGCGAGCGTCCTGCGCGTGGTGAAAGAGGTCGGCGGGCCGCGGCGGCGGCGAGGAGGAGCGAGCGAGCGATCGTTCCAGCGCGCATCGCCCGGGAGTGACACCCGCCGGAGTCGGCGCGGCGCCCGCGGGCGCTTATCGCTAGCTGCCGAGCCACCCCCGCTTGGGCGGAGCCAGTCGGCTGATGGCCGACGCCGCGCGACCCGCGCCCGCCCCCGTGCGGACTCAGGTGCCCCTCCTCGAAGAAGTTCGGGCTGCTCCGGCGCGCGGGCTCCTCCAGCGAGATCGGCGACAGACCGAGGGTGCGTGGATCCCGTTCTGCTGGCAATGGCGGGATCACCACCGATCCGGGGAGATCGCGGTCGAACTCTATGGCTGCAGACAGGTAGCGCGAGGAGCTCGCCGCCGAAATGATGGTTCGCCCGATCTTGGCGGGGAGGCGCACCAACAATAGGCGCGCGCCGCCTTGTTGGCATTGCGGGCAATATAGCCATGAGTGATTTAGTTACATGGTTGCGCAATGCCAATCTGCGGAACTCATCTATTTCGGCGGCCGGCAGCGCGTAGCGCGCGAGTGAGCTCGCCGAAATAGAGATGGGTTCCGGGCCGGATCGAGTGCGGGTAGAGGCGCACTCAACAACAGGCGCGCGCGTTTGGCGATGGCATTTCAGTGCGCGGCCATGTCGTCGAGGGCGCGGGTGGGCGAGCTCGAAGCCGTCGCGCGCCTCGGCGCTCGGGACCCGCTTCATCGCGCCGGAGCATGCTCTCGGTCACGATCGAGACCGGATCGGCGAGGCCGACGCGCACGAGCAGCGGGCCGAGCCGCTGGTCGAGGAGCCGGAAGAGGCTCGAGCTGTATTGCCAGATGCGATCGAAGAGCTGAGGCGCCGCGCAAGCCGAGTGGACCACTTCGTCGGGCGAGCGCGCTCCCGCGCGCGACTCGGCCTCCCGCTCCGATGCCAACTTTCCTGGAGGCGCCCGTTCTGGCGCGCGTGGATGCGATTAGTATCGGCAGTCGTCGAGGTCGTTCTGGTCGAGGAGACGACGACGACGATCGATCGCCGGTACCACGCGCGGCAGGAGCTCGCGCAGGATGATCGCCTCCTGGCTCGGCCTGTAGCTCGCGACGCCGCCGTTCAGGACGCGGACGGCGGATTTCGGCTTCCCAACGATCGTGCCGTTCGCAGCGATGCGTCGGCCTGCAGCCGCGCGAGATCGTTTCTGCTTGGCTTCGAGGCCGTGGCCGAAGACATTCGAATCCCCAAGAATGAGGATCCGCGTTTCGCCGGCGGGCATGGACGCGGGCCACGGGCCGTCGCGGTGGCCGTCGTCGCTGATCTCCACGAGCTCGCCGCCGTACTCGGGGTGGGTGGCGGCTGCGGTAGCCGGCGCGGTGGCGTGGCGGATGAGGAGCGGGTCGGGGACGTGTGATCGATTCGGCGCTGGTGAATCGGGGCGCCCTCCGCCCTTTTTGTGGTCTGATGGCAATGGCGAAACGTCTTCACCTGGCCCTGTTCGCGTCCGCGGCGACGCTCCTGGCCATCCTCCACGCTGCGCGGCGACCCTCGCGTGTCGCCCGTGACCCACCCGGAGTGGGCCCGGCTCCTGCTGCGGGCGCTGGACGTGCCGGACGCCGTGCGGGCCACCCCGCGCGCGTCCCCACGCGTTCGCCGCGCTGTCCTGGAAGACGAGCCTCGCGTTCCGCGGAGACGACTTCTCGTCCTCGGATCACGTACAGGTGGCCGGCAAGGGCGAGGTGGTGGCGGACGCCCCGGGGGCGAGGTCACGTACCCGCTGTCGATCGTGCGCCCCGGCGACTACCGGCTGCGCGTGCTGGCGGCGGGCGATCCCCAGGCCCTCGTTCACCGCGGGAGATCCGCCGTACGGCAAGCACGAAGCCGCGGCTACGTTCGACGTCGCGGCTGCCGCGGCGCCGGGATGGCTGGAGGCGGGCGCGACGCATCTCGACCCCGGAGCCTACACGGCATCGCTGCTGCTGCCTCCCGGCACGCGCGTCGAGCACGTCGAGGTGGCGCCGCCGTGCGTGAACGCGGTGGAGCCCCGCGGCGGATGGCGCCCCACGGCGATCGTGAGCACCACGGACCTGGCGCGGTCACCGCGCTGCAGGCGGTCGACGGCGAGTCCGAGCTGCCGCCGGCCGCGTCGCCCATCGAGGTGCCGGCCGACCGGTTCCAGAGCGAGGAGCCGCAGCTGCTCATGGCCTCGACCGGAGAGCCGTTCGTGACCCTGCGCGGCGGCAAGGGACGGCCTGCGCGCCTGGGCCATGTTCGACCTGCCCGAGGCGGGCCTGTACCACGCTGTCGGTCTTCGGCCAGAAGGGCGCGGGCCAGAGATGGCTGACCGACCACTGCCTGAAGCGCCGTGCTCTGGCCCCGCTCCCATGGACGCGGGGACGGAGTGGTGGTGGTCACGACCGCGACCATGGGCTCGGGACGCCACGCGATCGCGGTGAACCTGGGCCCGGGAGCGACGGGTCGAGCGCATCCGCCTCGAGCGCAAGAAGGCGAGCGAAGAGGACTACGTGGCGACCCTGCGCCGTCTGGGGTTCGACGCGGGCCCCGAGGGCAACGTCACGCGCGCGAAGGCCGTGGATGCGGATGGAGTGGATTCGCGAGCGCCGGCGCCAGCTCGGCCCGGAGCCGGCTGGCGGAGACATCGTGCCGCACCCCGAGGTGCAGACCCAGATGGCGACCCGGGGATCGGGATCGGGGACCCACATCCCCGGCGGCGGTGGCGCCGTGTCGCCCGGCGGAGGCATGCCTGGGATCAACGGGCCCGGTGGCGGAGGCACGCCTGGAGCCGGCAACCCGAACATCCCGCTGCCGAGCCCGGTGCCGTCCCAGCCGCCAGGCAGCGGTCACGATCGCCGTGGGCGATCACCCTTAAGAGAGAGCGCTCACTCCGGAGGGGGCGGCGCGACGGCCGGCTCGGCCACCGGCCGGTACGAGTAGTAGTGGTAGCCGCTGCGCGAGACCTCGGGCACGGCGTTCAGGACGACGCCCAGCACGTTCGGCGTCCCGCCTTCCGCAGCGACGCCACGCTGCGCTTCACCAGCTGCTTGTCGACCTTGTTGTGCTGGACCACGAGCACGGCGATGTCGGCGTGGCGCGCCAGCAGCAGCGCGTCGGTGACCGACGCGAGCGGCGGCGAGTCCACCAGCACCCACGTGAAGCGCCGGCGCGAGCTCGTCCAGCAGCTCCGCCATGCCCTTGCGCGCCAGCAGCGCCGGCGGGTTCGGCGGCAGCGGCCCGCGGTGCAGCGCGAAGAGGTTGCGGGATGCGCGGTCTGGCGCAGCAGCGTCGAGTCGGCGGGTGCTGCGACGAAGTGGTCGGTGAGCCTCGGCTCGCGCGGGCAGGCCGAGCCGCGCGTGCAGCTTGCGCCCGCCGCAGGTCGCAGTCGACCACGACCGTCAGCTCGCCCGAGCCCGCGAGCAGCTGCGCCAGGTTCACGAGCGTCGTGGTCTTGCCCTCCTGCGGCGCCGTGCCCGTCACCAGCACGACCTGGCCCGCGCTCGTCGCGGCGGCGCGAAGCATGAGCGCCGTGCGCAGGTTCTGGTAGGCCTCGGTCGCGAAGTGGCGATCGGTCCTGCGTCGTAGCGCGGCACCGCCGCCAGCAGGTCGAGGTGCAGGTAGCGCTCGATCTCCTCGGGGTCCTTGATGGTGTTGGCGAGCTAGTCGCGCACGCAGCACCAGGCCGACGCCGAGCGCGAGACCGCCCAGGAGCGCCAGCAGGGCGCGATCGCCGCGCTTGCTGCGGGCCGCACCGGGCGTTGCGGCGGCGCCGCGCGCTCCACCATGGTCACGTTGTTGCTGCGGATGGAGGCCGCGATGTCGCGTCTCGTTGAGCTTCTGGAGCAGGACCTCGTAGAGGCTCTTCGCGGACTCCGACTCTTCTTGCAGCGCGTCTCGAGCTCCGTCGCCTTGCGGCTGTCGCGCGCGGCCTGGCCCTTCTGGCCGTCGATGGCCGCGCGGATCTCGGCCTCCCGCTTCGGCGCAGCTGGCCCAGCTCGGCCTCCAGGCCGCCCACGATCTGGCGCGCGCGCTCGTCGCGGGCCTGCTGCAGCCTGGTCGATCTGCGCCTGGACCTTCTGCACCTCGGGTGCGCCGTCCTTGAACTTCTCGCTGAGCCGCGAGAGCTCGAGCCGAGAGCCGTCGCGAGCTGGCCCGTTGAGCGTGAGCGACAGCTGGTCGGCCGCCACCTGCGGCACCGTGTCCAGACCCTGCTTGCTGGCGTGCGCCTGCTCGATCTGCTTGAGCGCGGCCTCCAGCGCGATGCGCCTGGCCCTGCACCTCGATCGAGGTCGTCGCTCAGCTTGGTGATCGAGGTCGTGACCGCGGACACGCTGCCCTCGGGCACGAAGAGGTCCTGGCTCTGGTAGCTCTTGAAGAGCCGGTCCTGCGCCTCGCGCATGCTCTTCTGGGTGGCGGTCAGGCGCTCCTGCAGCCACTCGTACGCCTTGCGCGCCGACTCCACCCGCGAGTCCAGGCGTCTGCTCGATGTAGACCTCGCCCAGCGTGTTGGCCCACAGCGCGCCTCCTTGGGGTCGCGGTGCGTCACCACCACGTTCACCAGGCGGCTGTCGGGCACCGGCTCCACCGACACGTGCGTCATGAACAGCGCTGGCCGGATCGGGATGGCCCTGGAACGGCGGCTGGTCGGTCGAGCTTGAGCCGCGCGACCGCCTTCTCGCCGACGCCCTTGGAGCGTCAGCACCTTGAACTGCGTGTTGTAGAAGTCGGCGTGCTGCCAGTAGTTCCCGCCGCCCACCAGAGGGCGTCGGTGACGGTCAGGAACGTGGGCGTCGGTGGCTCGATCTGCAGCATGCGCCGACGCGCTGGTACTCGGGGGTCTGCACGAAACCGGCCAGCACGCCGATCAGCAGGCCGACCCCGGCCGCGCGCTGGCGATGAGCATGCGGCCCCGCCAGAGCAGGCCCGAGGTAGAAGCGGACGTCCAGGTCGCTCGAGCGCGGCCGGAGCGGGCGGGGGAGCCGTCGTCATGTCAGATGAGCCGGCGCGAGACCATCACCACGTCGTTGGGCTGGAGGTGCAGGTCGGCTCGTCCTCGCCCTTGCGCACTGCCTTCAGGTCCACCTCGATGATGCTGGTCTTGCCGGCTGGCCGCGTCCACGCGCCGGAGCTCTGACCGAGTTGCTGCCCGAAGCGGGTGAGCCCGCCGGCCAGGCTCACGGCGCCCCGAGCACGGTGAGGTCGCCCTCCAGCACGAAGCGGCCCGGGCCGGTTCACCTCGCCCTCGACCGTGACGATAGTGCTTCGGCGAGCGCGCGCTCACGATGTCGCCGTGGTGCAGCGGTCGTCTCCAGGCCGGTCTGGGCGTCGGCGGTGAGGGCGCCGGCCACGAAGATGCAGCGTGCGCGCCGCTGGCGACCGTCCTCGAACGTGCCGTCGGTCGCGGGTGACGGTCACCTCGCCCGACGCGCGCGGCCGTGAAGCCGCCCGCATCGACCAGCACGTCCACCAGCCGCGTGCGGCCCGCGCAGCGCTTGCGGCCTGGCGCCACCACCTCTCCCAGCACCGTCACGAACTGGCTCTGGTAGTCCTTGACCGGTGACCTCGACCTGCGGGCGCACCAGGTAATCGCGCCCCAGCAGCGTCGTCAGCTTGTCCTTGATCTCGGGCACCGTCAGGCCCGACACCTCCACCTCGCCCAGCAGCGGCAGCGTGACGCGTGCCGCCCGTCTGCACCGTGGGCGTGCGCGAGAGGTCGTCGTTGCCGCAGCACCACCACTTCCAGGACGTCGCCGCTGCCCGACGCGGTACTCCGGAGTGGGCGGAGCCGGCGAAGCCGGGGACTGCGCGAGGAGCGGCAGCGGAGCGCGCAGAACGCCGCCAGCGTGAGCGCCGCCCTCAACGTCCGGAGTCCCCAGGAACCCGAAGCCCACCTGGGCGATGAACGCGTGTGGTGACGTCGAAGCCCTCCAGGTTGGGTTGCGTCGCTCCCTCCGGTAGTCCGCCCGCACCCAGGCACGCCGCGACAGCGCGCCGGGCCAGCCCGATGGCGCCCTCCCAGATGCGGTTCCTGCCGCGGCTCCGCCAACCCTGTGGCACGCGTGCGATAGTCGTTCCAATGGTACCCCCGCGCCCAGCCGGAGGACGATAGCGAACGGCGCGGGCACGTTCAGCTCGGCCCCGCCACGCCAGGTCCGCGACGTAGAAGGCGTCGTCCTGAACGACGAGGGAAACGTGCCGCGCGCGCCGAGACCTGCAGCGACGGACTCCGGGCCCCAGCTGCTGCGATGCACGCGCGCCGTCAGGACCATGCCGCGGAAGTCGCGGCCGCCACGCCCGCCTGCGTGTGTCTGCCGATCCTGCACGCCCACGGTGGCCTCCACCGCCGTGCGCGCCCAGGACGCCTTTGAGCTCGAGCCCCAGCGAGTCGGCGGTCGCCTCCGCGATCGGCCGGTCGGGGCGGGGCGGGATGTGGTCGTGCGCTAGTCGAGCGTCGCGGTGAGGCGCGGGCCCGCCGTAGCGGGCGCGCTTCCACGACCTGCCGGTCGTAGCCGAAGGTGGACTGGTCGTCGACCGTGATGGTCTCCCAGGAAACGCCCGCCTCCGCTCGCCAGCGCCCTGCCGTCTGCAGGCGCGCCTGCGCGTTCAAGAGGTTCCGCGAGAAGCGTCCCAGGCCGGAAGAAGTACTCGCCGCCCGGGTCCACCTCGCGCGTTCTCCAGCGTGCCGCGCGCGAAGTGCTCGCTTCCGTGCAGCGTGAGGCGGGGCCCGATCGGCACGTCCAGGCTCGCGTTCGCGAGGTGGCTCGGCCTCGCCGACGCCCGCGAAGCGCGAACCGCGCCGGAAGCGGACCTCGTAGTCGGCGCTAAACGCCCCGGACGAGACACGTCGCCAGGGCGCCCATGCGCAGCGGGAGCCTCGAAGCGTCGTCCTTCAGCGGCCGCGGGGCTCTGGTAGGTGCTGAGCGCGTTGACGTAGAGCGCCTCCACCGCGTGGGCCGGAGGAGGACCGGCCCCAGCTGTAGGCATCCTCCTGGTCGCCCGCGCCCGAAGCGGCGGGCGTTGAGTCCTGTGGCGGCGGCGCCTCTTCCGGCTCCGGCGCCGCGGAGGCCGCGAACAGCGTGAGCCAGAGCACGGACACGTCCCGCGGCGCCGAAGGCGCGGCGCCGAAGGCGATGCGCACCTGCCGCCGGCTTCCTCCACCTGGTAGTGATGGCGGCGTCGAGCGTCAGCTCCAGCACGACCCGTCCCGCCTGCGTCGCGAGGTGCAGCGCCTTCAGCGTGCGGCCGGGCGCGCGGCGCGTCTGGATCCCCGGCGAGAGGTCCGCGTCCCACGTGAGCGTGAGGCGGTCGTCGCGCGCAGGACCTGGGAGGCGGCAGCGGGCTGGAGGCGACGATCGTGAGCGTGGGCCGCACCGCGTCCGTCTCCAGCGCCACGCTCCGCACCACGCGGCCGCGCCGCTCCGCCAGCAGCGCGACCGCGGCAGGACCAGCGCGCTCACGTCCGGTCCTGCCGGCTGAAGACGAGCCACAGCATCAGGGCCACGCTGCCGCCGGACTGCACCAGCACCAGCAGGCTGACCATCCGGCTGGCGTGGGCCAGCGTCACCGCGCCCAGGCCCAGGAAGAACGTGCCCAGGTACAGGAAGGCCACGGCCGCGCGCGTGCGACAGGCCGTGCGCGACCAGCCGGTGCGAGAGGTGCAGCCGGTCGCCGACGTAGACGGGGCGCCTCTCCTTCAGGCGCACCGTCGTGACCATGATGGTGTCGATCAGCGGCACGCGCCAGCACCACCACCGGCATCAGCACCGGGAACAGCGAGCTGGAGGCGCGCGACACGTAGCGCTCGAGAAGCGTGAGAGGAGCCCATCGTGCAGCCGATGAACAGGCTGCCGGAGTCGCCAAGGAAAACGCGGCGCGGGCGGCGCGTTGTAGACGAGGAAGCCCAGCAGGCTCCCCATGAAGCGCCGCCAGCAGCATCACGATGAAGACAGCTCGCCCAGCAGCCATGCGTTCAGCAGGAAGACCAGGCTGGCCACGAAGCCGACGCCCGCGGCCAGACCGTCCATGTTGTCGAGCAGGTTGAACGCGTTGGTGATGCCGACCAGCCACAGCACGGTGACGACGACGTTCAGGCCACTCGTAGGGCATGAGCGACGTGCGCACGCCGCCGGCCGCGACCACGCCGGCGGCCAGTGAACTGGCCGGCCAGCTTGGCCAGGACCGGGAAGCGCGTGCCCAGCAGCGTCGTCCAGCATGCCGACCACGAGGCAGATGAGGGCGCCGGCCAGCACCGCCGATCAGCCGGGCGGTCACGCGCGGCGCCTCGCGCAGCATCGCGAGCGGCGCCTGCAGCATGGGCCAGGCCGCGACCGACAGGCGCGGCGCGACCAGGAAGCCGGCCAGCACCACCGCCGGGAACGACACGGCCAACGCGACTCCGCCCAGCCGGGGCGTGGGCTGCGGATGGTGCTTGCGGGGAGCCGGGCTTGTCGATCGCGCCCAGGGCCTTCGCGAGCGGCCGGGTGAGCGGCACGAGCGCCGCGCACAGCACGAGCGACGAGGCCATCACCAGTAGAGCGAGCAGGCCCATTCGCTAGGCCGTGGCTCCGGGCGGTGGAGCAGCTCGCGGTAGAGCGCGTCGAGGTCGCGCACCAGGCGGGACACGCCGTAGTGCGCGAGCACGTAGCGCTCGCCCCTCCGCACGCGCCGTGCGGGGGCGGCATCGTCGAGCGCGGCCTCGATGGCGCGCGCCAGCGCTTCGGCATCGCCCGCCGGGACCAGCGTGCCGAACGAGCGTCCTGCTGGAGCAGGTCGGGCGTCCCTCCCACCGCGGTCGCGACCACGGGCCGGCCCGCGGCCAGCGCCTCGATGAGCGCCACCGGCGTTCCTTCGTTGCGCGAGCAGTTCACCACCACGTCGAGGTCGCCGTAGACGGCGGGCAGGTCGCGCCGCCAGCCGTGGAAGCGCACCACGTCGGCCAGGCCGAGCCGCCCGCGCCGCGTGATTCGAGCGAGGCCCGTTCTGTCCCCGTCGCCGACCAGGCTGAAGCGGATGGCGGGCCGCCGGTCGACCAGCACCCGCGCCGCGCGCAGGAACGTCGGCACGTCCTTGATCGGAACCAGCCGGCCCACCATGCCGACGAGCGGCGCATCGGCCGCGAAGCCCGCTTCGCCGCGGAGCGTGCCGCGGGGCAGCGGGCCCGCGAGCGGCTGCAGCTCGAGGCCGAGCGGCACCACGCGGATGCGCTCCGCGGGTGCTATGCCCAGCGCGACCAGGTCCTGCTTCACGGACTCGGACACCGTGACCAGGGCGCTCGTGAGCACGCGCCAGCGCGCGCTCGACCAGGCGAACGTTGCGCTCTTCCGCGCGGCCGAAGTAGCCGGCGCAGCACGTGCCCGTGGTAGGTGTGCACGACGACGCGGCACGCGCGCGCCACCGCCGCCAGCCGCCCCCAGCACGCCCGCCTTGGCCGTGTGGGTGTGCACGACGTGCGGGCGGAAGTCGCGCAGGAGGCGCCACAGGCCGGCGAGCGCGCGCAGGTCGCCCAGGGGGCGGATGTCCCGCTCCAGCCCGTCCAGGGCAACGACGATTCACACTCTCGCAAGCGCCAGGTCCAACAGGTTCCGCTTCTCGTCCCGGCTCCCGCCCGACAACGAGGCGGGTCTCGTACCCCTGCGGCGTGAGGCCCGCCGCCAGGTGGATCACGTGGAGGAGGGTCCTCCCCACGTTCAGCCTGGAGAAGACCCGCACGAGCCGGATCTCTCCCGCCGGTTCCGGGGAAGCGCAACACTCACGCGCGTGCCGGTTCCACCCGCATCATAGGGTAACATCCGCATGACTTCAGGGCAAATCCCGCTTCGAATCAGTCACCTCCGGGAACCAAGGGGTGCGATCGCCTCCGGATCGGTCGTGAAGCGCAGAGCACGCGCGAGGGCCTCGTCCCGGTTCCAGCCCGGGTTCAGCGCCCGGACCCGGACCAGCTCGAGGACGGCCGCGCGCGGGCCGTCGAGCCGGAAGACGAGGTCCGCGTTCTCGATCCCCATCGGCAGGTGCGTGGGATCGAGCGCGCGGGCACGGTCGAGCGCCGCGCGGCTCCCGCGACGTCGCCGCGCGCCTGACGCAGGACGGCCGCGTCGGCCCATGCCTCGGCCCACAGCGGGCGCAGCGCGAGAGCGCGCGCGACGTCCGCCTCCGCGCGTGCGGCCCGCGCGGGGTGCAGCGTGCCCGAGGCCGTCTCCATGCCGCGCAGCGCGACTCGCGCGCTCACGCCAGGCCTCGGGCAGGTACGGGTGCGCGCGGAGCGCCAGCGCCCAGTGCGGCGACGCGCGTGGTCGGATCCGTGATCCGCCGGGCCGCGTCGAGCCGCCACGCGCCGGCCGCGCGCCAGCCCGCGCAGAGCGCGAGCGCCGCCATGGCACCCGCGGTGGCCAGGCGCGCGATGCGTCCTCGCGCGACACGCGGCGTGTCCGCGGCGGCGCCGCGGCCACGCCCAGGAGAGAAGCGAGGGCGATCGCGAGCGCGGGCAGCCGCAGGCCGAAGTCGAACAGCGAGTGGACGAGCAGCGCGCCGAGCCGCACAGGCCGCCCGCGACCGCGACGTCGCGGCGATAGGGGATCGCGGCCTCGCGTCAGGCGCGCGCAGCGCACCCACCGAGGCGATCGCCAGCAGGCACAGAGCAGGCGATACCCACGATCCCGGCCTCGGCCGCGAACTCCAGCGCGTCGGTCTCCGCGTGCGTGATGCGCACCTCGCCGTGGGCCCGCTTCCAGGCGGCCACCGCGTCGAGGAAGGCGCCCAGGCCCGCGCCCGAGAGCGGATGCGCGGCCAGCAGGCGCTACGGTCGCGCGTGCCGCCTCCACGCGATAGCTGGCCGACGCGTCGGGCACGCCCGACCACAGCGTCGCGAATCGCGCGCGGGCCGTGCCAGGCAGAGCAGCAGCCCCAGGCCCACGATCCCGGCCAGGCCCGCCGCCAGGGCCCACGCCGCGCGTCTGCGGGGAGGCGCCCGCGCGCGCGACGTGATGCCGCGGCCAGCAGCGCGAAGCCGGCCAGCAGCGCCAGCAGGCGCCACCGCGGCTCCTGCTCGCCAGGTGCGCGAGCGCCAGCCCCAGCGCGAGGCCCATGAGATCCAGGACCGCCGGCGTCGCGCCGTCGCGGCGCGAGCGGGCGGCCGCGAGAGCCCGCGGCCAGCACCGCGCCCATCTCCACGAGCCCGGCGAAGTGGTTGTGGTTCACGAACGAGCCGAACGGCGCGGTCACCACGTCCGATGCGCTGGCCGTAGACGCGGTGGGGAGAGCGCCGACTGCACGACGCCGAACACGGCCTGGGCCGCGTCCACCGCGAGCACCGCGGCCGGGAGCCGGCCGGGCGCCGCGGGTCCTCTCCACGACGGCTCCAGCACACGAGCACCGCCCAGCGGGGCGGCCAGGACGAGCACGGCCTCGGCGGAGGCGGGCCAGCCGTCGCCCCGGCCCAGCGCGGCCTGCGCGAGCCCCCAGGCCGGGCAGCAGCACCGCCGCTTGCGCCAGGCGGAGCGTGGGCGCCGCGATGTCTCGCTCGACCAGCGCGAAGGCCGCGCACGCGAGAAGGACGATCGCGGCACAGGCGCGTAGCGCCACCGGATCGGCGGCCCCGCCGAAGGGCCAGGGAGCGGCGACGAGGGCCGCCAGCAGCGCGCCTTCTGCGACCGCCGCGGTGGCTCGGTCGGCGCTCACGCGAAGTCGTGCGACCTCATCCACAGCTCCAGCACCAGGAGCGTCCACAGCGCGTGGCCGCGGTCGGCTGCGCCCGAGAGGTGCTCGCTCACAGCCGCCGCACCGTGTCCAGGCGCACGCACGCGCCCAGCCGCGGCGCGTCGAGCAGCGTACGTCGGCCACCCGCTCGCGCAGGTCCGAGCGGAACCACTCGCCGAGCGGCAGGCCGAAGCCGTGCTTGGGGCGGCGCAGGAGGTCGTCGGGCACCAGGCTCGCGCAGCGCCTCCTTGAGCACGACTCTTGCCCTGGCCGCCGCGCCGCTTGTAGTCGTCCGGCAGGGACGCCGCGTACTCGACGCAGCTCGCGGTCGAGGAAGCGGGCTGCGCGCCTCCAGCCCGTGGGCCATGGTCATGCGGTCCATCTTGGGCAGCAGGTCGTCCAGCAGGTAGCAGCGCGCGTTCAGGTAGAGCAGCCGCGAGAGGTGCGACGCCCCGTTCACGCGCGCGAGCGTCTCGCGGTACGACGCAGGACCGCGTCCAGGTCGATGGGCGCGTCCCGGCTCAGGTCGCGCAGCGTCTCCGGCTCGAAGAAGCTGCTGCCAGGCCAGCGATCCGCTCAGTCGAACGGCAGCGCCGATCTTGCGCGCGAAGCCGCTGGAGCCGGCGCCAGCGTGCCGTAGGACTGCGCGGCCCGCCGGGCAGCGCGGCCGCGGCAGCGCACCGCCAGGCGCACCGGCCGCCGGGCAGCCGGTCGCGCGATGAGCGCGGCGCGGAAGCGCGTCGTAGCCGGCGAAGGTCTCGTCGCCGCCGTCGCCGTTCAGGACCACCGTCACGTGCTGGCGCGCCTCGCGCGCCACCAGGTAGGTGGGCAGCGCGGACGAGTCGCCGAACGGCTCGTCGTGGTGGTCGCAGCAGCGTCTCCAGCAGCGACCCGCCGCGGCCGGACGCACCGACCGCCAGTGGTGGATCGGCGCCCAGCGTGGCGCGCCATGCGCGCGGCGTGGGCGCGCGCTCGTCGTAGAACGCGGGGCCCTCGAAGCCGAGCGTGAACGTGCGGACGGGCGTCGCCGGACGCGCAGGCGGTCACAAGGCCGGCGACCGCCGCCGGAGTCGACGCCGCCCGAGAGCAGGACGCCCGAGGGGACGTCCGCGCATCAGGCGCTTGCGGACGCGCGGCGTCGAGCCGCTCGCGCACGCCCGCGGCCGGCCTCCGCCAGCGGGATGCGCCGCGCGTCGCCCTCGTGCGGGAAGCGCAGGTCCCAGTAGGCGCGGCTGCCGCGCACCCGTTGCGCGTCCACCGACCAGCGTGGATGCGGGCGGCAGCCGCTTCACGCCGCGGAAGAGCGTGCGCGGGGTCGGCACGTAGCCGAACGCGCAGGTACTCGGGCAGGCCGGAGGGATCGAACGCCGCGGGCGCGCCGCCGCCGCGAGCAGAGCCTTGATCTCGGAAGCGAGACAGCAGCTCCCGGCCGTCGGTCCAGTAGTAGAGCGGCTTCTTGCCGAACGGGTCGCGTGCGCCAGCGGGGAGGCGGCGACGGCGAGCGTCCCACGAGCGCGAGCGCGAACATCGCCGTCCAGCTGACGCGATGCCGTCGCCCTCGTCCTCGTAGCCGTGGAGCGATGGTCTCGGTGTCCCCGTGCGAGCGGAACGTATGGCGTCCCTCCTGGGCGCGCGCGCAGCTCGGCGAAGTTGTAGATCTCGCCGTTCAGCATGGCCTGGATGGTGCCGTCCTCGTTGCCGATGGGCTGGTCGGCCACGTGCGAGAGGTCGATGATGGAAAGGCGCCGGTGCGCGAGGCCGACCGAAGAGTCCTGCGCGCGTCGATCCACACGCCCTCCCTGCGTCCGGCCCGCGGTGCGCGAGCGCCCCGCCATCCGGCGCAGCCTGCGCCTCTTCGATCGGCGCGCCCGCGAACGAGACGACGCCCGCGATGCCGCACATGTCTAGAACGGCCTCCGCCAACGGCTGGCCCAGGGGAGCCCTCGCGCGACGGCGCGCCGCAACACCGGCGGCCCGCGAAGATGAGCAGGAACACCAGCACCTGCGCCCGGTGGCGGTAGGCCGCGCCCGCGTTGGCCTCCGCCCAGCGCGTAGCCCAGCGTGAGGCTGGGCGTGATCAGCAGCAGCATGAGCGCGGCCGGCGCGCGCGTGCGCAGCAGGTCGCGCGCCCCCCACCAGCATCGACGGCACCAGGGAATAGAAGAACACGCATCTCCGGCAGCGTCACCGCCTGGCGCAGGTTGCGGATGGTCCAGGGATAGGGCGCGAACAGGAAGAAGCGCGAGCCCCTTGGGCAGGAAGGCCAGCGCGCGGCCGGGCGTCGAGATGTCCGACCGCCTGTCGTAGCGGCTGCCGCCCACGCTCGTGAACTGCCGCATCTCCTGCAGCGCCTCCAGGTCCACGAAGCGCAGCCGCCGCCCCTGGCCCGCCGCCCGGTCCGCATAGATGACGACGACGGCCACCAGCATGCCCAGCACCGCGTTGCGCAGGAGGTGCGCGCGGCCCTTGATGAGGAACGAGATGAGGGATGGGCAACGTCACCGCGAACAGGATGTAGTCGCGGAACTGCGACAGGAGCAGGACGGCCGCGGCCATGCGCAGCGCCACCAGCACGCTGAAGCGCTCCTGCAGGCGCAGCGCCTCCGGCAGATGAACACGATCAGCAGCACGATCCAGACGTCCCGGATGTTCAGCGAGGACCACAGGACGAGCGAAGGGAAGGTCGCCGCCCACAGGGCCGAGGCGCTGCGCGACTTCCTCGCGGCCCGACACGGACAGCGCGACCTCGTAGGTGAGGGCACGGTCAAAGCACCCGCGAGCGCGTTCAGCAGCTTGGGCAGCAGCGACCACTCGCCCAGCGCCCAGTAGAGCGCGCCCACCAGGTAGTAGTACGCGTGCGGCCCGGCGCCCAGCAGCGCGGGCGGGAAGACGAGCACGTCTCGCCCGACCAGTAGCGCGCGAGACCAGCCCGGAGAGTAGTCGTAGGTGCCCTGGTCCGGGGCGAACACGGCCTCATCCACGAAGAGGTGCAGCAGGATCGCCAGCACGACCCGCAGGCCGAGCGCCAGCCAGGAACAGCCGCCGCACGGACGCGGTCATGCGAGCGCCTCCAGCTCCTCCCAGCGTGCGCACCTCCATCTGGCCCCGCGCGCGCAGCTCCGCCATCTCGGACAGTATGGTACGCAGCCCTCGAACATGGCCTCGCTGTGCGACGCCAGGTTCGTGGGATGGGTCCACAGGTGGAACTACGCGGCCCTCGCGCACCGCGGAGCGCAGGCCCCGGCAGGCCCGAGCGACGCGCAGCGAGACCGGCACGAAGCCGGCGCGGGCCGTGCATGGGAAATAGATCATGGAGCCGGGCACCGCGACCAGGCCGTCCGCGCGCCGCTCGGGCAGCACAACCGGCGGCGTGCGCGCCAGCGGCACGTCGAGGAGGTGCCCCGCGCGGCGGAGCGCCGCCACGCGCAGGTCGCGGTACGCGGTCGGCTCCGGCGAGCGGAACACGCGGAAGCCGCGCGCGAACAGCGCGTCCGCGTGGCCGACCCGGTTGCGCGGGAACGGAGCTGCGCAGGGTCAGCCCCATCTGCGCGGCCGCCGCGATCAGCGCGTCCAGGTCGCTCTCGGCCGCCGCGCGGAGCAGCCGGGATCGCCGTAGATCACGTGGGAGAACGAATGTCCGCCGATCTCCTGCGGTACCGGACAGGCGCGCACGCGCTCGACCAGGCTGCGGCCCGGGAAGTCGGGCGCGCTCCCCTCGTCTCCCCGGGTCGTGGCGGAACCAGTCGTCCGGGTGCCACGAGTGCGCCGGCCGCACGATCCCGGGATGGCGCGGCGCCTGGCAGCGGTCGAGGAAGAGATGGCCCACCACCAGCCACGACGCGCGCACGTCGAACTCGACGAAGAGCGCCAGCAGCCGGTCGATCACCTCCTGACAGCTCGATCCGGCAGTCCTCACGGAAGCCCGACGGGCCGAAGAGGTCGAGCGTGCCCCAGATCAGCTCGAAGTCCAGGCTCAGCGTGAAGACCGCGCGCGGCAGTCGGCCCGCTCACGCGCGGGTCTCCGGCTTGCAGGCCACCGCCAGCAGCATGTTCGCGGTGGCGGCCCAGCCCCACCGGCAGGCCGCGGCGTCGAGCCGCTCCCCAGCGCCGCAGGAAGCCGGGCAGCCGGCGCGGCAGCAAGCGCTCGACCCAGTTCACCGGGCCCCAGTAGACCGCGTGCACCGCTTCGTCCTGCAGGCCCGCCGAGAGCGAGGTCGCGCCGCAGCGCGGCGACGCTCGTGAAGTGCTGGCGCAGCGGCGAGAAAGCCGCGGCCGCGCGGCAGCAGGCGGTTCACGAGCGGGTAGCCGTTCAGGCTGAGCCGCGGGACCGCGGTCACCAGGCACGTCCCGCCGGGCCGCAGCACGCGCGCGATCTCGTGGAGGAGCGGCGCCGTGTCGGGCAGGTAGCGCAGCACCTCGACGCACAGCACCACGTCCTGCGTCGCGGACGCGATGGGAAGGCGCGCCACGTCCGCCTGCGCGAGCAGCGCGATGCCCGTTCCGAGGGAGCGCGCCTGCGCGAGCATGGCAGCCGAGCCGTCGACGCCCGCGCCGCGATAGCCGCGCGCGAGCAGGCGCAGCAGGTGATGGCCGGTGCCGCAGCCGACGTCGAGCAGGCGGGTGGGCGCGGCGGGCGCGGGCAGCAGGCTCTCCAGCAGCAGGTCAGGCGGCGGCGGCTGTAGGCGAAGCAGGACGCATAGGGATCGCGGCCCAGCTGGTCGTAGCCGCGCGTGAAGTCCTCCGCCTCCCGCGAGTGCTGCGCGACCGCTTCCGGCTCGCTCATGCCCGCTCCACGAGCGCGCGCACCGCCGACGCGAACGCGCGAGGCGCTGGCCGCGGCCGAGTAGCGCTCGACCACCGTGCGGCGCCCGGCCTCGCCCATGCGCGTGCGCAGCGCGGGATCGTCCACCAGGCGCACCAGGCGATCCGGTCCATTCGTCTGGCGTCGTGGCCAGGAAGCCGTTCTCGCCCGGCCGCACCGCTTCGCCCGCCGTGCCCACGTCCGAGCAGACCGCGGGCACGCCCAGCGCGAGTACTGCAGCTCCTTCATCGGGCACTTGCCGCGAGCCCGGGGTCGTCGGGCATGGGCTTGATCCCGATGTCGAACGCGCGGATCTCCTCGACCTCGTTCTGCGGCGTCCAGCGTCGGAACACGGCCGGCACGCCGGGCAGGTCCGGCTCCGCGTCGAGCACGCGCAGCTCGACCGGCCGCTGCGCGAGCAGCGTCCGCAGGACCGGCGCGAACGCCTCCAGGTGCGTGAGCGAGGTCGCGCTGCCGGTCCAGCCCACGACCACCCGCCCGTTCTCCCGGTGCGCGCGCAGCGCGCGTACGCGTCGGTGTCGATGCTGGTGGGAACCACCACGGTGCGCTCGTTGTGCCGCCGTGCGTAGTCGGCGAGGTAGCCGCAGCCCGCGACCACCAGCGACGCGATCCGGCAGAGCGTCGCCGTCTTGCCAGGAACTTCAGCCGGTCGAAGAACGCGTTCGCGCCCGACGTGTGGCTGCAGCCGAGATCGCGTCGTCGAAGTCGAAGACCGGACGGCGGCCCAGCCGCGCCAGCACGCGCTCCAGCCAGGCGGGGCCCGGCCAGGCACGCCGCGCGGTGCACCAGCACGACGTCGTGACGTCGCGCGCGCGGCAGGTCCCTGCAGGCGGGCCACGCTCTGCGAGGGCCAGCGCGCGGCCTTGCCGGCCAGGTGCCCCGGGCGCGTGAGCAGCGCGGCCAGGCGCGCGTCCGCGAACGGCGACCAGTGCACGCGGATGCCGTGCTCGCTCGCGAGCAGCGGCGCCCACTGCTCCAGGCGGAAGCGCTGGCTGGGTGTGGTGCCAAGCGGATACGGCACCAGCGCCAGCGGGTCGAGGCGTCTCATCGCGCCTCCGGCGGGCCCCAGCAGCCGGCCGTAGAGCGCCGCGTAGCGCGGCGCGCCGGTGGCCTCGAGCGAGGCTCCGCCTCCGCGAACGAGCGGCAGCGGCGGCGCGTGCCGCGCGTCGTCCAGCAGCGCGCCCAGCGCTTGCGCGCGCGCGCGTAGCTCGTCGTCGAGCGACTGCAGGGGAGGACGCCCCGCCTCGTCGGCGAGCATGCGGTCGCAGTCGCCGATGCCGGCCGTCGAGACGACCGGGAGCCCGGCGGCCAGGTACTCCCCGACCTTGGTCGGCGAGGACGAGCGCTTCGAGAAGGATTGCTTGATCAGCGAGAGGCCGGCGTCGGCCGCCTCCAGCTCCGCCGGGACCTGATCCGGCGCCACGCGCCTCACCGCGAAGGCGTCCTCCGGCACCCCGACGCGCCGAGCGCCCGGCGCAGCACGTCCCCGCGGGGCTGGGCGTGAGCACCTCAGGCGCAGGCGCGGGTCCTGCGCGTGCGCGACCGCGAAGAAGCGGGCCATCTCCGCATCGAGGTACCACATTCCCAGCTTCCCGACGTACACGATCACGCGGCGGTCGGTCCAGCCGCGCGCTCGGCGCGGAGCGCCGCGCGGGAGGGAGACGGGCTCGCGAACGCCGCGCGGTCGCGCAGCACGGGATGACCGCGATGTCGCCGTCGCGCCCCGACAGCAGCGGGTCGGACCGCGCGGAGGTCCGCCCGGATGGTCTCGGTCAGGAACACGAGCCCCTTGGCCCGACGGAAGAACACGCGCTCCATCGCCTTGCCCAGGCGGTACTTCGAGCCCGCCGCGGCGCCGGTGCCCGGCGTCGGCGTACTCGTCGGGCAGGAGGCCGCGCACGTCGAACAGGAAGGGCAGGCGCAGGAGGACGTCGAGCGGCAGCGCCACTGCGCAGCGCCGACGTGCGAGCGGGCGTGCAGCAGGCGGGATCCCGTGACGCCGCGCGATGAGGAAGCGACGAAAGGGCGCCGCGCGCGATGTCGTAGAGCGTCGCGGGCAGCGAGGGCCAGCGGTGGTAGCGCAGGGCGTGCCAGGTGATGCCCTGCGCGCGCAGCGCGTCGGACACGCCGCACGGCCGGCCGCATCCGGCGCGCGCGGTCTCGAAGGTCAGGAGGTGCATGTCGTAGCCGCGCGCCGACAGCGCGCGCACGTAGGGCAGCACCTGCGTCGCCACCAGCGGCTCGTCGACGCCCAGGTAGCACACGTACAGCGCCGCGCTCACGAGGACGCTCCTCCTCGCAGCGGACGGGAAGCCCAGGAGGCGCGTGAGACGCGAGGGATCGTGCGCGACTGCGCGCAGGCCGTGCGCGGCCGCCGCGCCGTAGCGGCCCTGCGCGTGGAACGAGCCCGCCAGCATGGCGTGCAGCCCGCCGTAGGCGCGGTGGCGCAACGGACCCAGCGGACTCGTCCTCCGCGAAGGCGCGGCCGTAGGCGCGCAGCATCCTCGCGCGCGGTGCGGGCGACGTCCGCGTGCATGTTCCCGGCGTGCACGCGGTAGCGCACCAGCACTTCCGGCACGAAGCCGACCGGGTGGCGGCGCGCGATGCGGTGGTGCAGGTCCCAGTCGGCCGACGTGGACAGCGGACTCGTCGAAGCCGCCCGCGTCCGCGAGGACCGCGGCCGGCACCACGGCGGCGCTCCCGCCGCCCAGGATGACGCCGCCGCGGAAGCAGCATCATCTCCTCCGCCACCCGGCCCTCGAGCCCGTCAGGCGCACGCGCAGCGCGCGGTCGTCGCCGTCGATCTCCTCGTAGCCGCAGGTGCACGAGGCCGAGGCCAGGCTGCGCGCGCAGGAGCGCCTCCTGCGCCTCCAGCTTGCGCGGCAGCCAGCCGTCGTCCGCGTCCAGGAACGCCAGCACGTCGCCACCCCGAGCGCGCGGCGCCGGCAGTTGCGCGCGGCGGAGACGCCGCGGTTGGCCTGGTGCACGACGCGGACGCGGCCCGCGAGGCGCTCGGCGCTCGCGCGGTGCCGTCGGTGGACCCGTCGTCGACCACCGTGCATCTCGGCCGGGGAGCGTCTGGGCGAGCGCGCTCTCGATGGCGGCGGGCAGGTAGCGCGCGTGGTTGTAGGCGGGGATCACGACCGAGACCGCGAGCGTCACGCGGCCCCTGCGCGCCAGCGTCGCCAGGCCCTGCGCGCCAGCCGCGGAACGTGTAGAGGCCGATGAGGCCCGCGGTGAGACGCGCCGCAGCAGCGGCTCCGGGCAGGCCGGTGCGCTCGAGGAGGGGCACGCTGCCCTCCAGCACGCGCAGGAGCGGCTCTGCGCGAGGATCCACTTCGCGCCCTTCTTCACGGAGAGCCGCACGCCGTCCCGCGGGCTCCAGCACCCGTTGGCGCGCGCGAAGCGGCGAGCCGCCGTGCCGCTCCGGGTACTTGGCGCAGAAGAGCGCGGTGTCGTGGGTCCCGCGGCGCTGCGCGCGGCAGCCGCCTCCGAGGTCTCCCGCCTGGTCGTTGTGCAGGCAGTCGATCGAGGAGTCGTAGAGGAAGCGGATGCCGCGGGCGCGCGCGCGCTCGGCCAGGTCCTGGTCCTCGCAGGTCGAGCGGAAGCGCTCGTCGAACGGGCCCGCCGCCTCGAAGTCCGCGCGCGGCAGCGGAGGTTGCGCGCGGTCGGCCACTCGAGCTCCCACAGGCCCGGCGAGAGAGCGCGCGCTTGCGCGCCTCCGTGAAGCTCTCCTCCAGGTCGTCCAGGTAGCGGCCGAACGGCGTCTCGCGCAGGCTGGGCAGCTGACGGAAGCCGCCCACCACCCAGAGCGCCGGGATGGCGCGCGAGCGTCGCCAGGTGCGCGGCCACGAACCTCTGGGGACCAGCAGGTCGTCGCTCAGGAAGATCAGCACGCGGCCGCGGGCCTGCGCGATCGCGGTGTTGCGCCCGGCCGCGACGCCGCGCTGGCGCTCGTGCCGGAGCACACGCGCAGCGCGCAGGGCAGCTCGATCGCACGGGCGGCGTCGTACGTGCCGTCGCTCGAGCCGTCGTCCACGACCAGCACTTCGTACGTCCCGGGAGGCACCGTCTGCACGGCCAGGGCGCGCAGCGTCGCCAGGAGCGCCTCGCGCCGCTCGCGGCTGGTCACGATCACGCTCACCTCGGGCGTCACGGCTTCAGCCACCGAGCCCGGCATACACCGCCTCGTAGCCGCGCAGCATCCGCTCGCAGGAGAACACGAGCGCCCGCTCGCGGCCGCGCGCGCCCAGCGCGGCACGCGCGCGGGATCCGTCAGCACCGCGATCATCGCCCGGGCCAGCCCCGGCGCGTCGCCGACGTCGGCCAGCAGGCCCGCGTCGCCCACCACTCGGGCAGCCCGCCCGCGCGGGTCGCCACCACCGGGCGGCCCAGGCTCACGGCCTCGACCGCCGCGAGATCGAACGGCTCCGCGAGGCTCGGCAGCGCCACCAGCCGCGAGAGGCGATGAGCGCGGGCACGTCGCCGCGCTGGCCCGGAAGCGGACCGCGGGCCCCAGGCCCTGCGCCTCGCGCTCTGATCCGCGCGCGGTGCGGACCCGTCGCCCGCGCACAGCACGACCAGGTCCGGCACCTGCCGCAGCACCTCCGGCAGCGCGCGCAGCGGCACCAGGTGGCCCTTCTCCTCGTGCAGGCGCGCGGGCACCAGGCTGAACGGGGCGACCGTCGAGCGCGAGCGATTCCTTGAGGTCTCGCAGCTCGCCCTCGGAGAGGCCTCCCGGAGCGGCTCCATCCCGTTCCACACCACGGTGACCCCGGCCGGGAGGAACCTGCTCGACGTCCACCAGGATGGCCCGCGTCGCTTCCGAGACCGCGATCACGCGCGCGGCGCGGCGGGCCGACCACGCGTCGAGGCAGGGTGTGCCAGCGCTTGCCCAGGCGCGGGTGGTGGTCCGAGTGGTGGCGCGTGAACACGAGGGCACGCCCAGCAGGCGCGCCGCCCCACACGGCCGTGAGCGTCGGCAGGAAGCAGTGCGCGTGCAGCAGTGCTACGCCCTGCGGGCGCAGCAGCCGCGCCAGCCGCCGCGCCGCGAGCAGCGCGCTCCAGCCTACGCGCGCTCCCAGGCCGAAGGTCGGCACGTCCAGGGAGCGCATCGCCTGCTGCAGCGGGCCTTCGCCCTCCAGCGAAGCCGATCAGCACGGGCCAGCGGGCGCGGTCGTGATGGCGCGCGATCGCTGCGGAAGCACGCGGTGTCGCGGTTGAAGTCGATCAGGTGGCACACGCGACCGCCCGTCATGCGCCGCGCGGCTCCGGATAGCGCGCCAGGCCCTGGCGCACGCCGCGGAAGATGGCGACCGCCACCGCCGCGTCGTAAGGCGCGGCGCGACGGGGCCGGTCGGGCGCGACGCGCTCGAGGAGCGACGCCAGGCCGGACACCAGGACCCGCCCCGGCGGCGTCGCCAGCGAGCGCCTTGGCCGTCTTGCGCGCGACCAGGCGGGAGCACCGTCATTCGCGCGCGATGGGCGCGTTCGCGGCGACCAGCCCCGCGCTGGGGCTGCGCACGCCGTGGATGCGGAAGAGGCGCACCTCGGAGATATCGCGTGCTGTGCGCTGGCGCTCGCAGTAGCGCGGCATGGCTTCCACCGCCCAGTCCCGATGGAGAGCCACGTTCTCCGGATCGTAGAGCACGCGCAGGCCCGCCGCGCGCGGGCGCGCAGGCCCAGCTCGCGGTCCTCGCAGCCGGCCAGGGCGAAGCCCTCGTCGAACCCGCCCAGCCGTCCGAAGTCCGCCGCGGGCAGCGCCAGGTTGGCCGCGCTGATGCCGTTCGTCTCCTGCACGGCCCGCCGGGGCGTGCGCGCGGTGGGAACTCTTCCCAGCGCGCGTGGCGGTAGCGGCCGAACGGCGTCGCGCGCAGCTCCTCGGGATGCGTGATGCGGCCGACGATCCAGGCGCCCGGGCTCTCGTCGACGCACTTCAGGTGGCGCGCCAGGAAGCGCGACGCCACCACCATGTCGTCGTCCAGGAACACCAGCACGCGCCCGCCAGCCTCGCGCGCGCCGTGGATTGCGCGCGCGGCGGGCCGCGGGGATCCTGCCGCAGGACGCGCACCGGCGCGCCCGCCTCCGGCGGCCCAGCGGACCACCGGAGCGGTGCTCCTCAGGAGAGCCGCCGTTCGTCCACCACGCTATGGCTTCCCAGCCCGGCCCGTCCGCGGAGGACGCGAAGCAGCGCCGCATCGTCTCCAGCAGCCGCTGCGGACGGTCGCGCGTGGGAATGACGACGCTCAGCTCCACGGCTGCCTCGCCGGCCGCGCTTCGGCGCGCGAGCCGGGCAGCCCCGGCCGGGCGCCATCCGGAGAGGAGCTGGCGGTGCGCGGCCAGGTGACGTCGCGCGTCGGCCCGCTCGGGCGCCTGCCGCCCCGGGTGCACGGACTCCACCGCGAACGCGATCCCATTCACGGCCATCAGCGCGCGCGCGTAGAGACGGCCGCGGCAACGCGCCACCGCGGCGTAGACGCCAGTGCCACAGCCGGCGGTCGCGCTCGTCGTCGCCGAACGTGCGGCGCGTGCTCGCGCTCTCCGCGATGGAGGAAGCGCAGCGAGCCGCAGAGGCCGATGCCGAACCCGGCGCGGCGGATGCGCCAGCACCATTCGGTGTCCTCGCCGTAGAGCGGGAGGTCCTCGGCCAGCGCTCCCGCGGCCGCCACCGCCTCAGCGCCTCACCAGGAACGCGGTCGCGGGCACCCAGTCCGCGTCGAGGCGATCGCCAGGCCCGCGCCAGTAGCCGCCCAGCAGCAGCCCGCGCGCGCGTCTCGGCGGGCAGCGGCCGGTGCAAGCCGGGTCAGCTCGAGCAGGCTGCAGGCCGATCGAGGGGAAGCGGCGCGCGGCAGCCCGCGTTGCCCGCTTCGTCCACCAGCTCCGGGCTGGAGGCACCCAGCTCCGGATGCGCGTCCGCCCAGGCGACGAGAGGCCTCGATCCCTTCCGGCGGCACCGTCACGTCTGGATTGAGCAGCGGCCAGTAGCGGCCCTGGGCGCGCGACCAGGCGAGGTTGGAGCCGCCCGCGAACCCCAGGTTGGACGGCGCGCGCACGAGCGTCGCTTCGGGAACTCGCCGGCCACCAGCTCGGCGCTGCGGTCGGGCGAGGCGTTGTCGACCACGATCCAGCTCGGCCAGGCCGGAGCGCACCGCCGGACGAACCGAGCGCAGGCAGTCCGCCAGCGTCCCGTCGGAGTTGTACGCGACGACCGTGATGGAGACGACCGGTGCAGCCAAGGGACCCTGCGAGAGGGTAGCGCTATTCCGCGCGCCGGAGCACGACCACCATCTCCTCGCCCACCTCGGCGCCCGCGGCGGCCAGGGAGGCTCCCAGGGCGCGCCAGAGCCGGTCGCGCAGCACGACCGGCCCCGCGGAGCGGCCCGCCTTCCACGCGCGCGAGAGCGTGAAGTCCTCCGCGAAGCGGGTGCGAGTGCGCGCGCCCGCGACGCGCAGCCCTGGCCGCGCGCCGCGTCGGCCAGCGCGGCCACGGGCGGCAGCGCCAGGTGCCGCGGCGGATCCCAGCCGACCCAGAAGGGTCCGGAACGCGCGGGCCCCCAACGCGCGCGGGTTGGGCCCGATCACGACCGCGCGGCCGTCGCGCGAGAGCAGCTCGCGCAGGCGCGCCAGCACCGCGCGTGGATCGGGCAGGTGCTCGAACACGTGCACGAGCACGACCAGGTCGAAGGCGCCCGCGGGCAGGTCGACGTCAGGGAACGGCGCGACCTGGACCGGCCGGCCGCTGCGCGCGCGCGCCCTCTCGGCGGCCGCGGCGTCGAAGTCGACGCCCTCGACCTCGGGCCAGCCGGCCTGGCCGAGCAGCATCAGCAGGTCGCCGGCCCCGCTGCCGACCTCGAGCGCGCGCCGGTCGGACGCGCGCGGGATCAGCTCGTCGGTCAGGCCGAAGTACGCGCGCTGGCGGAGCGAGCGGCTCCGCGCAAGGACGCGCGCCAGGCCGTGACCGCCGCCCCGTATCGCGTCGCGGAGGGCGCCGCGCCAGCGGTCGCGCGCGCCGGCCATCGCGCGCGCCGGCACGGGCGCCGGGCACGGCGCGGCCGGCTCCGCGGGCGCGTGCGTGTAGTAGGTCGCGGGATAGAGGTGCCCGATGTCGGCCGCGGCGACCTGCGGATCCTGGAAGACGGTCCCGCAGAATGCGCAGGTGCAGTAGCGGAAGCGCCCGGCCACGCCGAACCAGAGGTCCTCGCGGACGAAGCGCTCCGACGGGCCTCCGCCCCGCACATCAGGCAGCGTCCGAGCGGTACGAAGCGCAGCCCGTCCGGCGTCACGCGGCGCCCCGCGTCTCGGCCAGCCAGAGCGCGCGCCGCAGCGAGTGCCGGTCCTCGGCGGGCAGCAGCAGAAGGGCCGCCACCGAGAAGGCCAGGCCGCCCGCGGCCCGCGGCAGGAGCGCGGCCGGTCCCGCCAGGTGGCAGGCTAGCGCGAACGCGCCCAGCGCGAGCGTCGCCAGCGCGGGCAGCGCCAGGGGCACGATCGGACGGCCCAGCGTCCGGCGCGCGATCACGTGCTGCGCCGCCGCGTCGAGCGACGCCCGCAGGGCCCAGGCGGCCGCGGCGCCGGCCACGCCCCAGGGGCGCACCAGCAGCCAGAGGGCCAGCGCGAAGACCGGCAGCTCCAGCCCGTAGAGGACGGCCAGCGTGAGCGCGGGCGCGCGCGCACGGATGGCCGCGTGCGGGCCGTACACGGAGACGTTCGCCAGCAGCCCGACCAGGAGCACGCGCGCGCCAGGGTCGACTGCGACGCGAACGCGGGACCCAGCCACAGCGAGAGCAGCTCGGGCGCCACGGCCAACAGAGGCGCGGCCGCCGCGCCGGTCACGCACAGCGCGAGACGCGTGGCGCGAGCGGCCAGGCGCGCCGCTTCGGCACCGTCGCCGACCGCGGCGCAGGCGGCCAGGCGCGGCACCAGGAAGACCGAGGCCATGCCGGCGAACGAGCCCAGACGTCCCACGACGCCCGCGGGCACGGTGTAGTAAGCGACCTCGGCCACGGAGCGCAGCGTGCCCAGCGCCAGCTTGTCGCCGTCGACCAGCAGGCCGGCCACGATGCCGGCCAGGCTCAAGGGAACGCCGAGCGCGAGCAGGTGCCTTGACCGCGGACCGCAGCGGCGGCCCCGGCTCGCGCGTGACGGGCGCTCGCCGGGCGGCCACCAGCACGACCGTGACCATGACAGCGTCGGCCACCGCCTGCGCGGCCAGCACGCCAACGAGACCGCCGCCGCGCAGCGCGACCGCGACGCCCAGCGCCACCCGCAGCACTCCGTGCAGGAGCCGCGCGCCATTCAGGAACGCGAAGCGCTCGAGCCCGGTCAGCGACGCGAACACCACCGCCACGATCGGCTGCAGGGCGAGCAGCGCCGCGGTGGCGGGCACCGCGCGCAGGGCGTCCGTCAGCGTCCCCGCGGACGTGGCGAACGCATCGCTCCAGGCGCGCGGGGCCAGCAGCCAGGCCAGGCCGCCCACCGCCATCGCCGAGACGGCCGCCAGGGCCGCGGCCGCACGCAGCGCCGCGCGCGCGCCTGCCCAAGTCTCCGCGGCCCCTGGCGTCGCCCAGCGTCCGCAGCAGCGCGGGCCCGACGCCGAGCTGCAGGGTCGAGAGCTGGGACGCGAGCACGGTCACCAGCCCGATGACGCCGTACCGCTCGGCGCCCAGCGCGCGGATCAGGATGGGAGTCGACGCCAGCGCCACCAGCGCCAGCGTGATGTCGACCGCGGCCGAGGTCACGGTCGCGCGGCCGAGACGAAGGCGACGCGCTTCCCATCGGGAGGTCCTCAGGCCGCGGGCAGGAACACGCGCGTCTCCAGCCCGCCTTCCGGCAGCGGCGCGAACCGCACGAAGCCGCCCATCTCGCGCACCATCGCCGCGGCGCCGCCGCATGGCGGTGGGGTCGGCCTGCAGCAGGCGGTTCTGGTCCTCGGCCGCCAGCGCGCCGGCCTGCGCGAACGAGAGCATCAGGAAGTCGCGTCGCGTCTCGCCGTCGCGGCCCTTGAAGACACCGGCTTGCGCTCGCAGCGCAGCGACACCGCGGTGCGCGGCGGCGCGGCCACCGCGATCCCTGCAGGAGCTGCACGAGCGCGCGCTCCAGGTCCTCGGGCGGGCAGCGCGGCGGCTGCGTGTCGGGCGGGACGCTGACCTCGACCGAGACCCCCGCCCGTCGAGCGCGCCCTGGGCGCCGCGGCACGACCTGGCGCAGCAGCCCCTCGAACCCGGCGGAGGCGGCCGGAGCGGCCGGCGCCGACTGGGAAGGCGCGATCGGCGTGGGGTGGAGCCCTCGGCCGCGGGGCGGCCCAGGGTCTGCACCATCCCGCGCAGGCGCGTCGCCTCGCCCTGGATCGCGCGGATGGCGGCGGCGCGCTTCTCGCGCGCGTCCTCGCGGTAGATGAGCAGCAGCTCCGCGTGCGACAGGATCGAGCCCAGGCCCAGCGTCATCTCGCGGGCCAGCCCGGCCAGCGGCTCCGCCAGCTCGACGTTCGAGCGGATGGAGCGGTGGAGCAGCTCCTCGGACACGAGCCCGCCCGCATCGCCCGAGGCCGAGGGCGGAGCCGAGGCGTGCAGCGTGTCCGTCGGCTGCGAGATCACCACCCGCGCGGGCGCGGCCGGCTGTTCGGCCGGCGGCGCCGCCGTCTCCGCCTGCTTCAGCACCTTCGCGAACGCCTGGCCCACGATGGCCGGCACGTCCTGCGGGTCGAGCCCCTTCTCGCGCAGGTTGTACTTGATCGCGATGGAGGCCAGCATCTCCTGCGACGACCGCCGTGAACGCCTCCATCACGCCGCGGCCCTCGGCCGCGACCGTCAGGGAAGGTCGAGCGGCTCCAGGGGTTGAGCGCCCTGTCGAGCTCGGCCACCGGCAGCAGGTCCGGCAGGTCCTGCTTGTTGTACTGGATGACCAGCGGGACCTTCTCCGGCACCAGGCGGTTGGCCAGCAGGTTCACCTTCATGTTCTCGAAGGCGGCCTGGTTCTCCTTGAGCGCGCCGCGCCGCGAGTCGGCCACGAACACCACCGCGTCGGCTCCGGCCAGCACCACCCGGCGGGTCGCGTTGTACTGCACCTGGCCCGGCACGGTGTAGAGCTGGATCTTGAAGTCGTAGCCGGCCACCGCGCCCAGGCTGAAGGGCAGCAGGTCGAAGAAGAGGGTGCGGTCCTGGGCGGTGTTGAGGGAGATCAGCCGGTTGTTGCCGCCGGGATCGGTGATGCGGTGGATCTGCTCGAGGTTGGTGGTCTTGCCCGACTGGGCCGGCCCGTAGTAGACGCACCTTGGCCTTGATCGTCCGTTCGGCGAAGTTGAACTGGACCATGGGTGACGAAGCCGAGAGGGTGTTTAGGAGCGGCGACTATAGCACGCCGGTGCGGGAGGGCCCGTGGCTTGACAGCCCGCTTCGCATTGCTACAATTGGAGTTTCGCCAAGCGGCCGACGGGGCCGGCAGGCGAAGGCCGCGGCGGGGAACCCCGAGGCTTCACGGGAGTGATGTGATGGCTCAGCGATGCGACGTCTGCGGCAAGGGTCCCCAGTTCGGCAACCGGGTGAGCCATGCGCACAACGTGACCCACCGGCGCTTCAACCCCAACCTGCGCCGGGTGCGGACGATCATGAAGGGCGTCCAGAAGAAGCTGCGCGGTCTGCACGCGCTGCCTGCGCTCGGGCAAGATCACCAAGCCCACCCCCGCCAAGGCCGCGTCGGCGTAGAGATCCGGCCAAAAGCCGCACAGCCACGGACAGCGAGCGCAGCCGACTTCACGTCGGCGGAGCGAGCGGGGGTCTGGGGGTCCGACGCAGGCCCACCCAGCTCAATGACTAAAACGCGGCGATGACGTCGATCTCCACCGCGACGCCCTGGGGCAGCGCGGCGGCCTGGATGGTCGAGCGCGCCGGGGCTCCTTCCCCAAGATAGCGCGCGTACACCTCATTCATCTTCGCGAAGTCGGCCAGGTCCTTCAGGAAGACCGTGGTCTTCACCACGTTCTCCGGACCGATCTTCGCTTCCTTCAGGATGGCCATCAGGTTCTTCGAGCACCTGCTCGGTCTGCACCTCGATGTCGCCCTCGATCAGGCTGGTTCGTGGCCGGGTCGATCGGGATCTGGCCCGACACGAACAGCAGACCGCCCGCGATCACGCCCTGCGAATAGGGTCCGATGGGCGTCGGGGCGTGCGGTCGTCGAGACGTGCTTCTTCGGCATAGCGTCCTCCTCGTTGGCTCGGTGGCTGGATGCCCGATAAGCCTAGCCACGCGGCCCGTGTGACTGCAAGCCCGCGGTCGCGAGTCAGCGGCGACGGCCTGGCGCTCCACGTCGATGACCCCGGCCAGCCCGCGGATCGACTTCACGACCTTCTCCAGGTGCTTCAGGTCCTGGATGCGCAGGGTCAGGTCGATGGCGGCGGTGCTGGTCGTCGAAGGTGCGCACCTGCGGCGTCGCGGATGTCGGTGCTCATGCCGGCCAGCAGCGCCGTGATGGCGGCCAGCACGCCAGGCCGGTCCTCCACCGCCGACGCCGATCCGCACCTCGTAGGCGGCCTCGCCGCCGCGGTCCCACTCCACCGCGATGCGCCGCTCGGGGTCGTAGAACAGGTTCACGACGTTCGTGCACGACTGCGCGTGAACCGACACGCCCTTGCCCCGCGTGATGTAGCCGACGATGGGCTCGCCCATGATCGGGCTGCAGCACTTGGCGCGGTAGATGAGCAGGTCGTCGCTGCCCTTCACCTTGATGCCGTCCTCGCCCACCCGCAGCAGGCGCTTGACCGCGTCGGCGATGCGGACGCGGCCGGTCCGGGGCCGCGGGCGCGTCGAGCTTCTCCGCCGGCACCAGCTTGGCCAGCACCTGCGCGCATGGAGAGCTTGCCGTAGCCGACCGCGGCGAAGAGGTCCTCCAGGCGCGACGCCGACGCCCAGCTCCTGGGCCAGCGCCTCCAGCGCGGCCGGATGTCGAGCTTCTTGAGCGAGAGGTCGAAGCGCTTCAGCTCGCGCTCGAAGTGCTTGCGCCCGATCTCCAGCGCCTGCTGCTTCTCGGCGGTGTTCAGGTAGTGGCGGATCTTGCTGCGCGCGCGGTTGGTGACGGTCGCGGCCAGCCAGTCGCGGCTCGGATGGTGCCCGGGCGAGGTCAGGATCTCCACGATGTCGCCGTTCTTCAGCTTGTAGCGCAGCGGCACCATCTTGCCGTTCACGCGCGCGCCCACGCACTGGTGGCCGACCTCGGTGTGGATGGCGTAGGCGAAGTCGATGGGGCCGGCGCCCGCGCGGCAGCGTCTTGACCTCGCCCTTGGGCGTGAAGCAGTAGACCTCCTCCGGGTAGAGGTCGAGCTTCAGCGAGTTCAGGAACTCGTGCGGGTCCTTGACCTCCTGCTGCCACTCCAGGAGCTGGCGCAGCCAGGCGAAGGCCTGGTCGTCCTTGCTCGACGCCGCTGCGGCCTTCCTTGTACTTCCAGTGCGCGGCGATGCCCTCCTCCGCCACCCGGTGCATCTCGCAGCGTGCGGATCTGCACCTCGAAGGGCTGGCCCTCGTCGCCGATGACGGAGGTGTGCAGGGCCTGGTAGCCGTTCGGCCGCGGCATGGCGATGAAGTCCTTGATGCGGCCGGGCACCGGCCGCCACAGGTTGTGCAGGATGCCCAGCACGGCGTAGCAGTCGGGGATGCTGGCCACCACCACCCGCAGCGCGACGAAGTCGTAGACCTGCTCGAGGTCGATGCGCTGCCGCTTCAGCTTCTGGTGGATCGAGTACAGGCGCTTGAGGCGGCCCTCGACCTGCGGCCTCCAGGCCAGCCGCCTTCAGCTTCTCGACCAGCGTGCCCTTGATCTTGTCGATGTAGGCGGTGGCCTGCGTCGGCGCTTCAGGCCACGCGTCGCGAGCAGCATGCTTGTACGCCTCGGGCTCCAGGTACTGGAACGAGAGGTCCTCCAGCTCGTTCTTGATCTTGCCCATGCCCAGCCGGCCGGCCAGCGGGGCGTAGATGTCCATCGTCTCGCGGGCGATGCGCACCCGCCGGTCCTCGGGCAGGTACTGCAGGGTGCGCATGTTGTGCAGGCGGTCGGCCAGCTTGACCAGGATGACGCGCACGTCGTCGACCATGGCCAGGAGCAGCTTGCGGAAGTTCTCCGCCTGGCGCTCCTCGGACGACGGAGAAGGGGATCTTGCTGATCTTGGTGACGCCCTCCACGATGTGCAGGACGTCCTCGCCGAAGTACTCGTTGATGCGGTCGGGCTCGGTCAGCGTGTCCTCGAGCACGTCGTGCAGCAGGCCGACCGCGACGCAGGCCGGGTCCATCGCGCATCTCGGCCAGGATGGCCGCCACCTCCAGCGGGATGGACGAGGTAGGGCTCGCCCGGAGGCGCGCGGTCTGCCCTTTGTGCTCGACTGCCGAGAAGATGTAGGCCTTGCGCAGGAGCTCGAGGTCCGCCCCGGGTGGTGGCTGCGCACGGTCTCGTAGATGTCTTCGAAGCGGATCATCGATCGGCCTTAACGGAAGGTGCTGCTTCAGTTTAGGACGCACGCGCGGCAGCCGTCAAGGCAGGCGGCGCAGGAGGCTGCGATTCTTGACTTGCATTTCCGCGTGTGCCTATAATCCCTGCCCTTGGCCGCGCCGTAGACCCTTTTCCTTCAGTGTTTTCCGGGAGACGGTTCAATGAAAAACGCATCCTGGCGGTGGCCTTCGTCGCCCTTGTGCCTTTGGCTCTGTCGGCCTGCTCCAAGGTCCAGGCCAAGTCGGCCATGAAGGACGGCAACAAGGAATACAAGGACGAGAACTTCAAGCGCGCCATCGAGCACTACAGCCGAGCCGTCGAGAAGGAGCCGGACTACGCCGAGGCCTGGTTCTACCTGGGCAGCTCCAACCAGGCGCTGTACCGCCCCGGCAAGGAGACGCCGGAGAACCAGGCCTACCTCCAGAAGGCGATCCGAGGCCTACAAGAAGTCGCTGGAGAACAACAAGGCCGACAGCCCGAACCTGAAGAAGGTGAAGGTCAACACCCTGGGCGCGCTGACCGGCATCTACTCGGAGGAGCCGTTCAAGGACTGCCCCACCGCCGAGGGCTTCTGCGAACACGCTGGTGGCCGACAACCCCGAGCGACCCGAAGAACCTCTACGCGCTCGCGAACCTGCAGGAGAAGTGCAACAAGATCACCGAGGCGGAGGGAGACGCTACAAGAAGGTGGAGGCCAACACGCTGGCCTCCTACCGGCAGCATGGTGCCGGAAGGCCAGGCCGCCCCGGAGCAGCCGGCTGCCGCCCGACGCGTCGCCGTCGCCCGCGTTCACGGCGCTCGAGAACGTCGTGGAAGGCCCGGGTGCGCGCGCTCGCGGCGTACTACAACAAGCCGCTGTGGGACGAGACGGGCGCCGTCTGGTCCGAGGCCAGCGGCAAGAGCCGCGCTCGCGGTTCGACCAGGCGATCGACATCCCGCAGAAGTGCACGCAGCTCAAGCCGCAGGACGCCGGAGGGCTACCAGAAGATCGCGACCTTCTTCTGGGACAAGGCCTACCGCGATCCCACGCTCACCGACGAGCAGAAGGAGGTCTACGCGGAGAAGTGGCCTGCAGGCGGTCGACAAGGCGCTGGAGCTGAAGCCCGAGTACTTCGAGGCCATGATCTACAAGGGCCATGCTCTACCGCGTGAAGGCGACTGCGTCGCCAAGAACCCGCGGCTGCGCGACGAGTACCTGCAGGAGGCCCAGAACCAGCAGAAGCGGCCCTGGAGCTCAAGAAGCAGATGGACGCGCCAGGCGGCCGCAAACCGGCGCCCCTGGCGCCCCCCGTCGCCTCGGCGGGCGAAGTAAGGCGCCGCGCACCCTCGCCCTGCGGTCACCGAACGGGCCGCCTACGTGGCGGCCCGTTTCTTTCAGGGCGAGTACTCGCATCGGCTTGACGCCATCTGCGACACCGGTCCGCCGCGTACCTCTCCCGTCGCCTGTTCCGTTTCCACCGCATTCAAGGGGGAGTGTCCGTGAAGAGAGATCGACCCTCATGGCCGCCCTGGTCCTGCTGGCAGGGCTCGGTCCTGAGCCACGGCGCGGCGCTCGCCGGCGAGACGCGCGAGCCCGTTCCCGCGGCCGTTGCCGCGCAGCCCACCGCACGAAGACCGAGCTGGACGCCAGCTTCGTCGAGCTGGCGCTGGCGTTCTTCGAGGCGAGCGCTGATCCCACGTGCGAGGACTGCGGGTTCTTCGCCGCCGACAAGAAGACCGGAGCGCGCACAAGGCGTGCAAGAAGGGAAACAAGTGCCAGCGGAAGCAGGTGTGCGGCGACTCACCAGTGCCCGCCCCCGGCTACTGCTGGAAGTGCTCGAACTAAGCCTCCAGCACAAGCGCGAGGAGGCGGCGCCCGACGGCCGCGCTAGCGGCTGCTCGGTCAACTGGCGAAGCCAAGGCCGGAGGCGAACCGGGGCCCGCTCGTCGCGGGCCTTGCACCGGGCGCGCAGGCTCCGGGGAGAGGATCCCGAAGCGCTCCACCCGGCCCCGCGCGCGACGTCCAGCGCACCCACCACCTGGCCATAGCGAAGGACGCCCTCCGCCCGCACGAAGAGCGTCCTGTCCGGGCGCGCCGAAGCGTGGTGCGAGATCGGAGCCCAGCTCGCTCGCCGCCAGCGGGTGCCGGTCGAGGCTCACCAGCAGGTAACCCCATCGGCCCCTTCCAGGCTCATCACGACGGATCAGTGCGGTCGCCGGAGGCGGCGGCGTCACGGGTCAGGGCAGGCCACGTCGAGCCCTTCTGCGCGACCGGCGTGACCAGCATGAAGATGATCAGGAAAGCACCAGCATCACGTCGACGAGCGGCGTGATGTTGATGTCCGCCAGGACGCGCACGACGCGGGGACGAGGGCTTCGGTCATTGGCCGCCTCCCTTCCCTCTTGACGCGCGCCCGCTCGCGTCTGGATCCGCGACCGAAATGCGAAGGGCCCCGGAGCGGGAGCCCTTCGGGGACGGTCGGGCTGAGAGACGCCTCGAGGCTAGCGGCCGGTAGCCGCCGCGCGGCGGGCAGCGCCGTGCCGCCGCCCTCCATGCTCTCCGGAGATGATCCCGATGCGCTCGACGCCCGCATCCGCGCGCGACGTCCATGGCCTCGACCACCTTGCCGTAGGGACCTTGCCGCCGGCCTTCACGAACATGGTCTTGTCGGACTTCGGTCTGGAAGATGTCGCGCAGCTTGCGTCGCCAGGTCTTCCAGGTTGGACACCGGGTTCTTGTTGACGCTGATCACGCGCCGCCGCCGGGCGCCTCCTCCAGCGTCATCACGACCTGGTTGGTGTTCTGCGGCTGGTCCGCGGCCGTCGCGTCGGGATCCGGCTGGGGCAGCGCGATGTCCGAGCCCTTCTGGGCCAGCGGCGTCACCACCATGAAGATGATCAGCAGCACCAGCATCACGTCGATGAGCGGCGTGATGTTGATGTCCGACATGGCGCCCGACGCCGTCGGGCGCGGTGGCCTCGTGCGAGTGCACGATCCACTGCGATGGCGCTGTCCTTGGGCGCGGCCGGCTCGGTTGCTTCGGCCATGGCCCTAGCTCCTCGACGCGCTGGCTCGGCGATGAGTGCGATCTGCTCGACGCCCGCTCTCGCGCAGGATGTCCATGACCTTCATGACCTCCGGAGTACGCGCAGGTCGGTCGTCGGCCTTGAGGAAGACCATCTTGTCGCCCTCGTCGAAGGCCTCGGAGCTCTCCCTGAGTGCGGCGCGATCATGTCCGCGCGGTTGTCGAACTTGAGGCCGTTCATGTAGATGGGTGAACGTCGCGTCGTTCTGACCGCCACCGTGATCGACTTCTGCTCGTCCTTGCGCTCCTTGCGTGTTGGACGCGACCGGCAGCTTCACGTCGACGCCCTTCTGCAGCATGGGCGTGATCACCATGAAGATGATGAGCAGCACGATCATGATGTCGGCCATGGGCGTGACGTTGATGTCCGCGATGGCGCCGCCCTTCTTGCCGCCGACTGCCATTGACATGACGAGTACTCCCTTCGAGAGCCTTGGAGCGCCGGGAGCACGCCGCCCGCCGAGGCGGTGGCGCGCTCCTCGCCCTGCCGGCCCTACGCGCCCTTCTTGATGAAGTAGTCGAGCAGCTCCGAGCTGGAGTTGTCCATCTCGACGTTGAAGCCCTTCGACGCGGCTGGACGAGGTAGTTGTACGCCCAGACCGCGGGCACCGCCACGAACAGGCCGAAGGCGGTGGTGATGAGGGCCTCGGCGATGCCGGCGGAGATGGCGGCGATGCCGCCCGAGCCGGTGAGGGCCATGCCCGAGAACGCGTTGATGATGCCGAAGGTGGTGCCGAAGAGGCCGACGAAGGGCGCGGTGGAGCCGATGGTGGCCAGGCCGGAGAGGCCGCGCTTGAGGTCGGCGAGGTTGACGGCGGTGGCGCGCTGGATGGCGCGCTTGGCGCGCGTCGACCGCGCGCTTCCTTGTCCCGCTCCGCCTCGCCCGTCTCCTGCTGGTACTGCCATTCCTGCAGGCCGACCACCAGCACCTTGGCCAGGTGCGAGTGCTTGACCTGGTCGCCGCGTGGAGACGTCGATGGCCTCCTTGATCTTGCCCTGCTTCAGCAGGCGCGGCCACCTCAGGCGCGTACTTGCGCGACTGCTTGGTCGCCTGCTGGTAGGTGTACCAGCGCTCGATCATGATGCCGATGGAGATGATCGACATGATGCAGCAGCGTGATGACGACGCCCCACGCGACACCGTCCCATGTGCTCGAACATGTTCGGTGAGATCGAAACCCATGCTCGTGATCCTCCTGGACGGGATTCTCGTCTCGGGCTTGCGTCGCCTACGGAGAGCTTGAAGTTCACGGTCACGGTCATGATGACGGGGACGGGCACGCCGTTCAGCAGGGTCGGGTGAGTAGACCCACTGCTTCACCGCCTCGATGGCCGCCGCGTCGAGCAGCGGAATCCCGCGCAGGACCTTGACGTCGGTTACCTTGCCCTGGGGACTGATGGTGCACTCGAGGATCACCACCCCCTGCACCCGCGCCTGCTTGGCGATGTCGGGATACGAGGGTTCACGTCCTTGAGCTTCTTCGGCTCCTTGATCTGCCCGCCGACGCGTACGGCCTGCACGCGGCGGCGGCGCGTCCGGCAGCCCGCCGACCACGCCGCCCGACCACGCCGCCCGGAACGCCGCCCTCGACGCCGCCGGCCACGCCGCCCTCGACGCCCGAGGTCGATGCCCCGACTCAGGCGCGATCTGCTCGGGCACCTCGACCGGAGCCACGAACTTCGGCGGCTCGTTCGTGCTGGGGCTTGATGACCGGGCTTGGGGTGTTCGGCGCCTTGGGCGCGGGCGGAGGCGGCGGCGGGGGCGGTGGCGGCGGAGGTGCGGCTCGACGAAGAACGCGCGCACCGCGGACGGTCGGCTCCGGCAGCTCCTGGACATCGAGGAGCGGAACCACCACCACGAGGACCAGCAGGATCGCGTGGATCGCGATCGAGACCGGCAGCGTCTTGGAGCTGTTGGTCTTGTGGGCGACCGTATCCGGATTCGATGAGGTCCTCGAATAGCCGTTTCTGCATGGGGCGCCTCGCTTTCGCCGCCGTCCTTCGGGAGGTGTCGGAAAGAGCCCGATTCTAATGTCCGGTTTCTCAGGGTGTCAAGGCTCGTCCGAGCATGGCGTCTTCCCGATTCGACACCGGCCTCGGCGAGCAAGTTCCCCGTCATCAGCAAACTTGAACCAGCTCGAAAACGGGTCCGCGGGTCTCGTGACGGGGCCGGCGGGCGGCCGAGGGTCCTGGCGGCCGAGGCAGGCTCACTGGAGCCTCGATCAGAAGATGCGGAACGCGGGCGCCGCGCGATCGTCGCGACGGGGCGGCCGCCCTTCATCGCGGGCCGAGAAGCGCCACTGCTTCACGGCTGGCGATGGCGGCCGGCGTCCAGCAGCGGGGACCGACTGGATCACCCGGCGCGCTGCACGACCTCGCCCTGGGCGTCGATCAGGAACTCCACCTCGACCACGCCCTCGATCTTCTTGACGAAGGCTTCCTGCGGATACAGGGGCTTCGTCTGTCGGATGATCTGGGGCCCTGGTCGTAGTCGAGCACGGGCCGTCGCCCGTGCCGCCCGACGCACACCGCCGACCACGCCGCCGGGCACGCCTCCCACCACGCCCGCCCTCGACGCCGCCCTGCATTCCCTCCGGCCGTGCCGATGTCGCTGCCGGTGGGCGTCGCCGCCCTGCTCGGTCTCGGGCCCGTCTGCTCCGGCTGCAGCTCCTCTCCTTCGGCTGCTCGACCGGTATGGTCAGCTCCGGCTTGCGTGCGTTGGGATCCGGCGTCGTCTGCTTGGCCGGCGGCTTCTTCTCCACGAGCGCCGCGCCCTTTGGGCAGCGGCGCCGCCGGCGGCCGGCGGCGGGTTGTAGATGAGGCCTGACCTGCAGGTCGCCGATCTCGGGCGGGGCGCCGGGCCAGAGGATCGGCACCAGGATCAGCAGGGCCAGCGATCGTCACGTGGCCCGTGCGACGGACGCGCGGGACCCACATGCCCTGCTTCCGGCGCCGGCGGGTCGGAGACCACGAGCGCCTCGGAAGGGCCATGTCCATCTGGCCGCGCCGAGCGCTGGACCGGCATGACCCGGCGCTGCGGGAGGCACTGGCCGCTCATCACATGACATCTTAGCGCCCGCCCGCCGCCCGCTCCCACTCTGACGCCCGGCCGGAGCGGGGTTCCGCGTCAGGACTCAGCATCGCGGCCTTGCGGCTGCGCCCCGCGGACCCCTGACGCTTGCCCATCAGGGTCCGTCCACCAGATCACGAACGGGCTCGCGATGTAGATCGTCGAGTAGGTGCCGACGACGATGCCGACCGCCATCGTGAAGCGCGAAGCCGCGCAGCACCTCGCCGCCGAACAGGTACAGGCCCGAGCACCGCCAGGAAGGTGGTGCCGTTCGAGATCAGCGTGCGGGTCAGCGTCTGGTTGACCGAGTCGTTGATGATCTTGCGCAGCGGGTCCTTGCGCTCGCTGGCGCAGGTTCTCGCGCGCGCGGTCGAAGATGACGATCGTGTCGTTCACGCTGTAGCCGACGAGCGTGAGCAGGGCCGCGATCACGTTGAGCGTGATCTCGAAGCCGAAGAAGCGCCAGGAACGCCAGCGTGACCAGCACGTCGTGGAACACGGCGATCGGTGGCCGCCGCGCCCCAGACCGCGCCCTTGAAGCGCGACCGCCGATGTAGATGAGCTGGAACAGCAGGCCCAGCACGGTCAGCTGGACGGCCTTCTTGCCGCAGCTCCGCGCCCACCACCGGTCCCACGATCTCGGCCGACGACTCGACGACCGTGGGTTCTGGCCGTACTCCGGAGAGGCCTGCGCACGGCACCGACGGGCGCCGCCTGCGTCGATGTCTCTCGCCCGCCGCCGCCAGGCCGGATCAGCACCTGGTTCTTGGCCGGGCGCGTCGTAGGTCTGGATGACCGCGTCCGGCGAGTCATGTCGACCGCGTCCGGATGCGGTCGATCTCGGGCGTGTTCTGGAACTTGGCGATGACCTGCGTGCCGCCCGAGAACTCGACGCCGTAGCGGATGCCGTCCGGACCGGCGATGCAGCAGAACGCCGGCGACGGATCAGCGCCAGGCTGAACGCGACGAAGTAGCGCGCCTTGCCGAGGAAGTCGAAGTTGGGGTTCTTGAGGATCTCGCATGGCGGTCCCTAGATGCTGAACTGTGTGCGTGCGACCTGGCGCTTGCCCAGGACCCACTCGAACAGGAACTTGCTGACGAAGTAGGACGCGAAGACGTTCGCGATGAGACCCATCACCAGCGTCACCGCGAAGCCCTTGATGGGCCCGGTGCCGAACTGGAACAGGAAGGCGGCGGCGATGAGCGCGGTGGCGTGGGTGTCGAGGATCGTGATCCAGACCCGCTCGAAGCCGTTGTTCACGGCGGCGCGCACGGTCTTGCCGTTGCGCAGCTCCTCGCGGATGCGCTCGAACACGAGCACGTTGGTGTCGACGCCCACGCCGACGGTGAGGATGACGCCGGCGATGCCGGGCAGCGTGAGCGTCGCGCCCGTGTAGGCCATGGCGCCGAGCAGGATGACGCAGGTTGGCGGTGAGCGCCACGATCGCGTTCACGCCCGACAGGCGGTAGTAGACGAGCATGAAGACGCGCCAGGAAGGCCATGCCGGCCGCGGCGGCGGTGACGCCGGCGCGGATCGAGTCCTTGCCCAGCGACGGCGCCGACCGTCAGCTCCTGCAGCGGCTTGAGCGTCGGCCGGCAGCGCGCCCGCGCGCAGCACCTTGGCCAGCTCGTCGGCCTCCTGCGTCGGTGAAGCGCCCGCTGATGCTGGCCCTCGTCGGAGATCTGCGCGCTGGATGACGGGCGCGCGACTCCACGCTGTCGTCGAGGACGATCGCGAGCTGGCGTCCGATGTTCGGCTCCTGTGGCCCGCTTGAACTTGGCGGCTCCCGCGCGTGTTGAGCGTGAAGCTGCACGGCCGTGGCTGGTTGGTCTCGTCGACGCTCACGCGGGCGTTCTTGAGGTCGCGGCCCGTGATCGACCGACTCGCGGCTCACCAGGTAGAAGACGGGCTGGCCGGGCGTGTCGCCCTGGCCCTGCACGACCTCCATGCTGTCGGGCACCACGCCGCGCGGTCTCTGCAGCAGCGCCTCCCGCGCGCTCGACTGGTCCTCGACCAGCCTGAGCGAGAGCTGGGCCGTCGTCTGGATCACCGTCTTGGCCGGCTCCACGTCGGTGACGCCGGGCAGCTGCAGCAGGATCTGGTCGCCCTGTCTCGCCGTGGCTGGCGATGATGGGCTCCGGCCACGCCCAGCTGGTTGACGCGCCGCTCCAGCGTGCGCATCGCCTCCTGCACCGTCCGCTCGCGCATCTGGCGGCGCGAAGCCGTCGGTCATCCTGACCAGGAAGCGCCCCTCGCCCGGCTCGCGGATGTCCCAGCCCGTGGCGGAAGAAGTCCTCAGCAGGTGCGCGCATGTCCTTCACGCGCGCTGGCTCGACGCCCTCCACGCGAGAAGGACGGTGGCGATCGACCAGCTGGATGCCGCCGGAAGACGATGCCCTTTGCGGTTGGCCTGCTCGCGGGCCGCTCTGCACCTGCGTCGCCGGTGATGGCCGAGAGCGTCGTCGGTGCACCACCTGCATCACCAGGTGGATGCCGCCCTTGAGGTCCAGGCCCAGGTGGATGCGGTCCCTGGGCGGCCACATGGCGACGATGCAGGCCAGGATGAAGGCGCGCCGTACAGGGTCGCGCGCATCGCGCAGCTCCGCGGCGCACGCCGAAATACGCGGCGGTCGCCAGCGCGGCGCGTGAGCGACGAACCAGAGGACGACGGGTTCTGTAGTGCGGGAGGCATCCTACTTGTTCTCCGTGGCGGCGGGCTCGCCTTGCAGGCCGGCCACCGCGCTCTTGAGCACGCGGATGCGGGTCTTGTCGGCGATCCGCACCTGGAACGCATCGTCGTCGACGCCCTCGATGGTGCCGAAGATCCCGGGGTTGATGATGACCTTGTCGCCGGCCTTCAGGGCGTGCTGGAGGTCTTCCAGCTTCTTCTGCTTGTTGCGCATCGGCATGATGAGCGATGAAGTAGAAGATCCCGAAGATCAGCGCCATGAGGATGAGGCTGCCGAACGGGGTTGCCCTCGCCGCTGCTGGGACTGTCCGGCCAGGGCTGATGAGCATGCGCGGATCGAGCATGATTTCGGGCGTCGTACCTCAACGGTCTGCTAGATCGGGGTCTTTCCTGGCGCGCCGGGGTCCCGTGGGCGTCGAGGGCTGGTCGCGCGGGATCCTGACGGCTAGCCGTCGGCCGCTCGCGGCGCCGCCTGGGACCGCATCGTCTGCCGGAACTCCGCGAAACGGCCCAAAGCGGATACTTCTGCCTGCATCGCCTGCAGCGGTGTCAAGGTAGATGGGCCAGGTTGTGTATGGTCGTCGTAGATGGCCGCCGCCATCTCGCCCGCGAGGTGCAGGTGGCGCAGGTAGGCGCGGCTCAGCCGTCCGGCAGGCGTAGCAGCAGCCGCAGGCGCGGGTCGGGCGGCCGGGGGTCGTCGCGGAGGACGCGCGTTGCGGATGCGAGAGCCGCCCGCGCGCGGTGAAGAGCTGGCCGTTGCGCGCGTTGCGGGTCGGCAGCACGCAGTCGAACATGTCGATGCCCGCGGCGCCGACCGCCGTCGACGAGGTCCTCCGGCGTGCCGACGCCCATCAGGTAGCGCGGCCGGTCCGTCGGGCAGCGGACGCGGCACGTGCGTCGAGCACGCGCATCATGTCCGCCTTCGGCTCGCCCACCGACGAGCCCGCCGACCGCGTAGCCGGCGAAGCCGAGCGCGACGCATGCCCGCGGCGCTGCGCTCGCGCAGGTCGAGGTGGACGCCGCCCTGCACGATGCCGAAGCATGGCCGTGCGCCGGGCGCGGCGCGTGAGGCGTCGCGGCTGCGCGCGGCCCAGCGCGTGGTGCGCGCGCGATCGCCGCCTCCACGCGCCTCGGCGCGGCGCGCGGCCGGGGCGGGCACTCGTCGAACGCCATCGACGATGTCGGCGCCCAGGTTCATGCTGGATCTCCATCGAGCGCTCGGGCGTCAGCAGGTGCGCGTGCCGTCGAGGTGGCTGCGGAACGACGACGCCCTCTTCGGTCAGCTTGCGCAGCGCGGCCAGGCTGAAGACCTGGTAGCCGCCGCTGTCGGTCAGGATCGGCCCGCTGCCAGCGCGTGAAGCCGTGCAGCCCGCCGAGCTCGGCCACCAGCGCGTCGCCCGGGCGCAGCATGAGGTGGTAGGTGTTGGCCGAGGATGATCTGGGCGCCGGCCTCGCTGCAGGTCGCGCGCCGTCACCGCCTTCACCGCGCCGGCGGTGCCGACGGGCATGAACGCGGGCGTCTCCACCGCGCCGTGCGCGCGTCTCCAGCGAGCCCGGCCCGCGCGCGCCGCGACGTCGCTTGCAGTCGGAAGGAGAGAGTCATTTCCGCGTCCTCGGCAACGGGCCCGCGAGTATCAAGGCCCGGCGGGTCGCGCGTTAGAGCTCGTTCCGCCATGGGACACCGCGGCTGATGCCGCGCGCCTCTCGAGATCGCGCTTCTCTTCGGCGGGCGCTCGGGCGAGCACGAGGTGAGCCTGCGCTCCGCCGCCTCGGTGGCGGCGGGCCTGGCCTCCGCGCCATCGACGTGCGCCCCGTCCTGATCGACCACGACGGGCGCTGGTTCGCTGCAGGAACCGGACCCGAGCCGCAGCCCGGCGGGCGAAGCCGTCTTCCTGGCAGCGCATGCCGACCGACGAGGGCCGGCTGCGCCGGCTCCGCGACGCCGCGAGGCGCGCTGCGGCCCGACATCTACTTCCCGGTGCTGCACGGCCCGTTCGGCGAGGACGGCACCATCCAGGGCCTGCTCGAGCTGGCCGGCGTGCCCCTACGTCGGGCTCGGGCGTCGCGGCCTCCGCGGCCGGGCATGGACAAGGAGCTGATGAAGGCGCTGTTCGCGTCGGCGGGACATCCCCAGGACCGCGTACGCGCGGTGCGCGACCTGCCCGCGGCGCGCTGACGCGCGCGCGGCGCTCGCCGGCCGAACTGGGCCTGCCGCTGTTCGTGAAGCCCGCGAACATGGGCTCGAGCGTCGCCGTCAGCAAGGTGAAGCGCGCGGCGGACCTCGGACCCGCGCGCTGGACCTCGCGCTTCGCTTACGACCGCAAGGCGGTGGTGGAGGCCGGGCTCGACGCGCGCGAGCTCGAGGTCTCGATCGCTGGGCAACGAGGAGCCGGAGGCGTCGCTGCCTGGCGAGATCGTGCCCGACCGCGAGTTCTACGACTACGACTCGAAGTACTCGGCGGACAGCAGGACCGAGCTGCGGATCCCCGCGCCGCTCGCGCCCGCGGAGCCACGGCGGAGGTGCGCGCGCTGGGCGTGCGCGCGTTCCGGGCGGTGGACGCGTGCGGACTACGCGCGCGTGGACCTGCTGATGGACCGCGGGGCGAGGCGCCTGCGTGAACGAGATCAACACCATCCCCGGCTTCACGCTCGATCAGCATGTTCCCCAAGATGCTGGGGAGGCCACGGGCCTGCCCTTCGCGGTCCTCCTCGACCGCCTCTCGACGCTGGCCCGCGAGCGGCACGCGCGGCAGGCCCGCCTCCGCACGCGCTACCAGCCGTGATCGCCACCGTCCTGGCGGCGGTGCTCGCGACCACCTCCGCCGGACGCGTTGCGGCGCCCGCAGGACGCCGGATACCGCGCAGGCGCTCGACCTGCTCTACGACGGACGGCCTGACGAGGCGCTGCGGGGCCTCGGCCGGGGCGGGCAAGGCCGTCCCCGACGATCCCATCGAGCGCTACCTGGAAGCGCTGGTGTGGGTCTGGCAGCTCGAGCAGCGGCCGGCATCCGCCGCCGGCGACCGCGAGCTGTTCCGCCGCGTGGACGACGCGGACGCGGCTCGCCGACCTGGCGCTCGCCGAGGACCCGCAGGACCTGCGCGCTGCTGGCCCGGGGCGCGAGCCAGGGCGTGCTCAGCCGCTTCCATCTCCTGCGCGCCGAGCGCGCCGACGCCGCCCGCGCGGCCGTGCGCATGCGCGAGGACCTGCTCAGGTGCGCGAGGCCGATCCCGCCTGCGTGGACGCGCTGTTCGGCCTCGGCCTCTACGACTACTACGCCGGACGTGCTGCCGCGGCTGGCCAAGGTGCTGCGCTTCCTGGCGCGCATGCCCGGCGGGGACCGCGAGCGGGGCCTCGCGCGCATCGAGTCGGCCGGCGACGGCTCGCTGTTCCACGACGACGAGGTGCAGGCGCAGCTCTACGAGATCTACGCGTTCTACGAGAAGAGCCCCGACGCGCGCTGGCGGAGGTGCGCGGCATGCGGAGAGCGGCACCCCGGCTGGCCGCTGTGGGCGCTGAAGCTGGCCGAGCACCTCCGCGACCGCATGGGCCTCTACGCGGAGAGCGCCGGCCGTCGCGCGCGAGGCGCTGGACGCGGGCCGGAAGGGCCAGGCCAACTACCAGGGGGCCGCGTTCCTGCTCGCGCGCCTCTCCTCGGCGAGTCGCTGCTGCTGGACCTGCGCTTCGCGGATGCGCGACGCGAGCTGCTGCTCGCGAAGGACGGACCGCCCGAGATCGCGGCCGCGCTGCTCCGGGGGCGGCTGCTGCTGGGGCGCTGCCTGGAGCAGGAGGCGACCGCGAGGAGCGGTCGCGCACTACAAGCGCGCGGCCACCTCCGCCGATCGCGACGTGCGCCGCCAGGCCGAGGCCGCGCTGCGCACGCCGCATGAGCGCCCGCCGAGCTGGAAGGGCTCGCGCTCATCGCACAGGCGCGTCGGCTGCGCGAGGCGGGACAGCGCCGCGAGGCGGCCGGAGCTCTACCGGCGCGCCGCGCGCGTGTGGCCCGCGTCGCAGGAGGCGCGCCTCCTGTCGGCCGAGGACGACGTCCTGCACGGCCGGCCCGAGGACGCGAAGGACACGCGTGGACGACCTCGAGGACGAGGACGATCCGCAGCCGCCCTGGGCTGCGCCCGTGGAGCCGGCTGCTGAAGGGACATCTGCTCGACCTCGACGGGCAGCGCAAGCGAGCCATCGCCGAGTACAGGAAGGTGCTGTCGGCGCCGCACGGCCGAGGCGGAGCTGCGCAGAGCGCGCCGAGGACGGGATGAAGCGGCCCTTCCGGCGGCGCGCCGCTGTCAACAATACTAAGTAGTATATAAGATCAGGCGAGGCCCGGCGGCGCGAGGGAGGGGGCCGTTCCTGCCCGAACCGCTTCCAGGACTTCGGCTTCCGAGATTGAGTTCCTGGAATATCCGCCGGGCGGGCATTCCAGCGATTCTGGCGCATCCATCCACAGGCTAAGCCTCGGGCCTAGTGAGGCATGGGACAGGCGGAGGCCAAAAAAGTCTTGACATCAACTGGGGCCGTCCCTACCCTACCCTAGTATGTCAAGCCCTTCATCACCCGAGATGTTGACGAGGGGCTGACGCGTCCATTCCTGGACCGAAAGGGGATTTCCACGATGCCGGCCAAGAAGAAGGCAGCCAAGAGAGGCGACCAAGAAGAAGAAGTAACGCCCCAGGGTTCAGTAAGGGGGTGGACCGATCACCCTCCCCATTTTTTCGTGACTGACGGCAGTTCCGCCGGCAGATCACTCCGGACGGAGGGGGATCAGGACGATGCCCATGAAGAAGGCGAAGAAGGCGGCTCCGAAGAAGAAGGCAGCCAAGAAGAAGTAGTCGGCTGCCGTCAGCCACGCTTGAAGGGGTGAGGAATTCACCCCTTCTCGCGTTTCAGGGATGGGCCGCGGCTCGAGCACGTAGCGCTCGACGGCCTGGGCGACGCCATCCTCGTCGTTGGTGGGCAGCACCGGCAGGCCCAGCGCGAGCATGCGCGGGTCGGCGTTCCCCATCACCATCCCAGGCCGGCGCGCTCCAGCATCTCGTGGTCGTTCCAGTTGTCGCCGACCGCGAGCGTCTGCGCCGCCGGCACGCCCAGCGCTCCTGCAGGAACGCGAGCGCCTCGCCCTTGCTGACGCCGGGCGCCAGCACGTCCAGGAAGCCCGCGTCCAGGTGCGGATAGTAGGTGCGCTCGATCCGCGCCTCGGCGCCCACCTGCGCGCTGCAGCAGCTCCCACAGCGCCTCGATCCCGGCCAGCGGGCCCCCGAACATCACCTGCAGCGGGTCGTCCGCCGAGCGGCTCCTCAGCACCTCGACCACGCTGACGTCGGGATGCGACTTGTCGAGGTAGTAGTGCAGCATCGTGTTGGACTCGTCCCAGCCCTCGACCAGCAGGCGCCCCTCGCCCGACTGGCCCGCGTGCACCACCGGGTCGGCGCCGGCCTCCCGGCCCAGCGCGATCACGCGGCGGGCCAGCGCGCGCGCGAGCGGACGGCAGCGCAGCACCTCCCCGTTCTCCACGATCAGCGCGCCGTTGTGCAGCACCAGGTCCAGCGGGCCGCCCAGCTCGCTCGGCGATCTTGCGCGCGGCCGGGTAGCGGCGGCCCGTCACCAGCACGAGCCGCACGCCCGGCGGCGGCGCCGCGGCCAGGGCGCGCGTGGTGCGGGGCGAGATGGTCTTGTCGCTGCGCAGCAGCGTCCCGTCGATGTCCAGCGCGATCAGCCGGAAGGGCCCTGGCGTCAGCGGCCGCCCCAGATCTCGACGCGCTCGATGCGGTCGCCGGGACGGAGCTGCTCCACCACGTCCATCCCCGACGCCACCCAGCCGAACACGGTGTAGAGGCCGTCGAGGTGCGGCTGGGGAGACAGCGTGATGAAGAACTGGCTGCCGCCGGTGTCCTTGCCCGGAGTGCGCCATGCCGACCGCGCCGCGCCGATAGGGACGCTGCCCGATCTCGCAGCGCAGCGTGTAGCCGGGGCCGCCGCTGCCGTCGCCGCGCGGGTCGCCGCCCTGCGCCACGAAGCCGGGGATCACCCGGTGGAAGGGGAGGCCGTTGTAGAAGCCCCTGCGCGCCAGCTCGATGAAGGACGACGTGGTGAGCGGCGCCTCCACGATGTCGAGAAGGATCTCGATGCGGCCGCGAGGCGTGTGCAGGATCGCGCGCGGCGTGAAGAGCTCGCGCCCGTCGGGGTCGTAGGGCGCCATCGCCGCCCGGTAGTCGAGGACCGGCCGCGGCTCGCGCTCGAAGCCGGGCCACACGGCTGGCTGGCCGCGCGACTTGAGCGCGGCCGCCGCGCGCCGCGCACCACCCGGGCGCTGTCCTCGCCCGCGATCTGCTTGAGCGCGCCGTCCGACGCCGGATCGCTGAGGCGCGGCCAGCGCGTCCCACCGCGATCCGCGCGTCGAGCTCGGTGTCGGCCTGCGCGCGCTTCCACATCTCGAGCAGCGGAGCCACCACACCCGGCGGGGCCAGCTCGCCCAGGCCCTCGGCCGCGGCCGCGCGCACGGAGAGTCCGCGTGGCCGAGCTGCCGGCGCAGCGTGTCCACCGCGTCCGCCCCGCGCGCCTTGCGCAGCGCCTCCAGCACCGCCGGCAGGACGCGCGCGTCCTCGTCCTTGACCATGGCCAGCAGCACGCCCTGGCTGATCTCGTCGCCGGCCTCGCCCAGCGCCGTGGCCGTGGCCGCGCGCACCGACCAGGCGGGATCGGGGTCGAGGCCCGAGAGCACCAGCGCGAACTCCTCGCGGTCGAGCTTCGCCAGCGCGCGCAGCGCCAGCGCCCACGCACGCCCTCGTCCTCGCTCGCGACCAGCGCCACCACCTGCGGACGCAGGGACGCGTCCGGCGGCAGCGCGGAGAGGGCCAGGAGCGCCTCCGCGCGCAGCGCGGCGCTGGGGCCCCGCAGCAGCGGCGCCAGCACGGGCACGCGCGCGCGTCGCCGATCGCGCCCAGGGCCCGCACGGCCTGCACGACCACCTGCGCATCCTTGTCCTTGAGAAGGGGCGCGAGCCGCTCGAACGCGGACGGGTCCATGAGCGCGCCCAGGCCGCGCGCCGCCAGCGCGCGCGAGAGCGCGTCGGACGACCCGGCGGCGGCATCCAGCACCGGCCGCAGCGACGCATCGCCGAGCCGCATCGCCGTCCAGGTGGCGGCCCACCAGTCGAATCGCGGCCGTCCGCCGTCCAGCAGGGACCGACTGCGCCGCGGGCACGTCCTTCATGCGCACGAGCGCGAACAGCGCGGAGGCGCAGGGCCAGCCAGGGATCCCTGGTTGCTGCCGGGATCGTCGCCGCGCACGGTCAGGGACCGGCGCCTCCGCGGGCAGGGCCGCGCGGATGAACTTCACGAGCTCGCTCGAGGCGCGCGGGCCGCCCAGGCGGCCCAGCGCTTCCGCGCTGGCGCGCGCACGACCGGCTCGGGATCAGCCAGCGCCGCCGCCAGCCGCTCCACCGCGACCGGGTCCCCGATGAGGCCCAGCGCGAAGGCGGACATCTGCCGCACCTCGGGCTCGGCGTCGTTCATGAGGTTGACCAGCGTGGGCGCGAGCGCGGGATCGCCGATGCGGCCCGCCGCCAGCGCGGCGCGGCGCCTGACGCCACGGTCGCCGTCCGCCAGCAGGCGGTCCAGCGCGCCGTCGCCGACGCTCCGGCTGTCCTCCAGACGGAGGATGCGCACCATCTTCTCGCCGCGGGTCGCGGCGGGCTCGGCGGGCGGCGGGACGGGAGCCGCGCCCAGCAGCCAGGGCAGGGCCGCCAGCGCCCAGGCCGGCCTCACGCGGCGCTCCGCGCGTGCGCGCACACGCCCCGCAGCGGACACACCGGGCAGCGGGGATCGCGCGGGTGGCAGACCTCGCGCCCGAGGCGGATCAGGTTGAGGTGCAGCGGGAGCGCGGTCGAGCGCGGCACCAGGGGCTCCAGCGCCTCCTGCGCGCGGGCGGCCGAATCGCGGGCGCCGACGAGGCCGACGCGGCGCACGATGCGGTGCACGTGCGTGTCCACGGGGAAGGCGGCCTGGCCGCAGGCGAAGAAGCAGCACGCAGGCGCGCGTCTTGGGTCCCACCCGGCGAGGCCCTCAAGCCGCTCGCGCGCGGCGGGCGGGCTGAGCCGCCGCAGGACCCCAGGCCGTAGCGCCCTCGCGCTGCTTGACCTGCGCCAGCAGCCGCTTGAGGGTGCGGCTCTTCCACGCGCGCCAGCCCGCCCACGCGGATGGCGCCTTCGATGCGCGGCCGGGGCGCCGACGCTGCCCGCGACCAGCTGGGAACGCCCGCTTCAGCGAGGCGAACGCGCGGTCGCTGTTGAGGTCGCTCGTGTGCTGGGACAGCACGGTCGCCACCAGCGTGTCCAGCGGATCGCGGCGCGCCCGGCGCGGGCGGCCGTAGGCCCGCGCGAGACGGCGGTCGATGGCGCGCAGGCGCCGGAGAGGGAGAGGGCCGCGGCCATGACTCGCTTTCGATTATAGGCGTCACGCGACCGCGACGAAGTCCCGGCCCTCCACGAGACCGAGACGGGCGGCTTCGTTGCGGATGCGCTCGCGAGCCTCCGCGCTTCCGACCGCCGCGAGGTGCAGGGGCGCGCCCTCCACCGACGCGGCCTGGGCCACGTCCACCACCGGCGCGCCGTGGATGCGCTGGCCGATCTTCCTCCGCGGATCGACCTCCACGAACGCGGCCACGCCGTGCCCGCGCGCGCGCAGGTCGCGCGACCAGGCCTTGCCGACCTTGCCCGCGCCCCAGACGACGGCGGCCCGCCAGCCTGCCAGCGGCCCCGCGGCCAGCGCGTCCAGCTTGGCCGCGCGGAAGCGGTCGGCGTGATAGCGCGGATCGGTGCGGGTGAGCCGGTCGGGGGCGTCGCGCCAGTCGAGCAGCACCTCCGGGAGCTTGGCGAAGCGCCAGCCCGCGGCCGCGGCGCGCGCAGCCACAGGTCGTAGTCCTCGGGGCCGCCCGTCTCGCGGTGAGCCGCCGAGCGCGCGCAGCGCGCGTCCGAGCGCATCGTCACCGACGGATGGACGAGCGGCGACTCCACGCAGAGCTCGCGCGCGATGTCGTCCGGATGCAGCACCCGGTTCCTGCCACTCGACGTAGGCGCGCATGCCGTCGTTGCGCGCGCCCGGCGAGCCGACGAGCCGCACGCGCGAGCCGAGCGCCATGAGTGCCGGCTCGTCGTCGAGGCGGACTCGCCTGCAGCGCGAGCCGCTGCGGATGCGCCACGTCGTCCGGCGTCCATGCGCGCGAGGAGGGGAGCGCGCGCGTGCGTCAGGCCGCGGTTGAGGGCCGCCACCATGGCCCGTGGCCGCCTGCGTCACCACGCGCACGCGGGCGTCGGCCCGCGCCGCCGCGGCCAATAGCTCCGCGCTGCCGTCGCGGGAGCCATCGTCGACCGCGATGACCTCGTGGTCGTCGAGCAACTGCGCGGCGAGCGAGGCGAGGCACTCCGGCAGCGTGGCGCTGGCGTCGCGCACGGGCAGCAACACCGAGACCCGCGGAATCACGTTGCCGCTCCGCGGCGGATCGCCCGCTACAGCGCGGGATGCGGGTGGCGGGCCAGGAACGCCTTCGCCTCGCGCAGCGCGCTCTCGCGCGAGCGCCCCTCCACCACGTAGAACGGGCCCGTCAGGCCGGGCCGCCAGCTGTTCCTCGGCGCGCGGCGGATCTCCGCCTGCCACGCCGCCTCGTGCTGGACCGGCTCCAGGATCTCGTAGACCAGTCCTCCCGGCGGATGGTCGAGTGGATGCCCAGGCTGGAGCCGGCGGAGGGCCCCGGCGGCAGCGGCAGGCGGCCGCTCACCAGCATGGACAGGGCCTCCTGGCTGTCGGGCGGCACGAACAGGAACTCGACGCCGTAACCCAGGTACGGCCACTCGACCTCGCCCGCCCCGCGCACCACGCGCCCCAGCGCCTGCAGGCGCGCGATCACGCCGGGGATGTTGAACTCGAGGTCCAGGTCCGGCGTGAACGGCAGCGGGACCGGGCTGGCCAGCAACATCCGTTCACGCTCAGGTTGCGGGTGAGCCCGAAGAAGTGCGTACCGGTTCGTTGTTGCGCGGCGTGCCCACCACGTGGCCCTGCACCGGAATGCGCGCGTCCACGCGGCGCGGCACCACCAGCAGCTTGGCCAGCCACGTCTCGAGGTTGGCCCGGTCCAGCGGGCGGCGCAAGGCCGCGTTGGCGCCGGGCCTCCAGCGCCAGGGCCTCCGCGTCCGCGGGCTCGTCCGCGGGGAGCAGGACCAGCACGGAGACGCCGCGCGTGGCCGCGTTGGCGCGGATGCGGCGGATGGCGGCAGGCACGTCCATAGTCCGCAGGCGGGGACCGAGGGCACCACCAGCCGCGTCCCGGTGCGCGGGATGTCCTCCACGACGTCACGGCCGGTGGCGCGCCTCGACGACGTGCCGCTCGCGGCGCAGCGGGGCGCCTCCAGCAGGAGGCTGCGGGCATCGAGACCGGCGACCAGCAGAGTGCGAAGGCATGGCCTCGTGCGTGGTGAGGGACGTTGACGACGAAGCGGAGTCTACGCCGCCTGCGCCAGGACGGGCAAAACGCGTGCGGGCGGACCCCGTCAGGAGACCACCCGCTCGTGGCTGCGGCGCAGCCGGAACACCCGCTGCACCGCGTCGGGAATCCAGGTCTTGAGGCCCAGGGCCGACGGGATGGAGCCGTAATAGAGCGTGATCCGCGCGTCCTCGCGACCCCCGGTGACACGCGTCGGTGACGATGAACCCGTAGCGGCCGATGCGCACCCGCCCGCCGGGCGTCAGGTCACTTGCGCGTCGGATCCTTGCCGTAGGTGACGACGTAGACCCGCGGGTCGGTCAGGGACTTGCGCAGGGGTGTCGTTGCTCAGCAGGTGCGCCTTGGCGCGCAGGTAGTCCTGGGGCGGGACGCGGGACCGCTCTCCGCGCGCCGTGCGCAGGATCTGCTCCGCCTCCTTCGCCTCGAAGTTCTGCGCCATGTACTCGAGGTTCAGGACGTAGATCTTCTCTTCCTTGCTGCCCTCGTTCGTGTGCCGCTGCGGCGACTTGCGCAGCTTGTCGAGCGGCGCCGCCAGGGAGCTCCATCGTGAGCGGGTCGAGGCCCGCAGGGTGTCGAGGCCGGCGCCGGCCAGGTCGACGCCCGAGGCCTGCGGTAGTTGAGCGTGGCGGCGCGTCCTTCATGTCGCCCACCATCGAGAGGCGTCGCGCGAGCCCCAGCCGCCCGCCTGCAGCTTGTGCAGCCGGTCCACCGCGAGGTGCACGGGCGAATCGCGGGAGAGCTCCACGATCTCGAGATCGCCAGGCCCCGGGAACGAGCGCACCGCGATCCCCAGCAGCAGGAGCAGGAACAGCACGGCCGGCAGGATCAGGTAGGAGAAGAAGCGCAGCTCGACGGTGGCGCCGGGGCGGGGCCGCGATGCAGCCACGACCGGCTCCACCTTCTTGAGGCCCTCCTCCGGCTTCACGCGCAGAGAGACGAACTTCTTCAGCAGCAGGCCGTCGTCCTGGAAGAACGCGGACGAGGCTCTGGGCCATGGGCGCCGCCTGCGCCGCCGTTCGCCGCCCGCACCATGTCCAGGATGAGGCCCGGCGCGCGCTCCGCGTTCCCCATCACTTCGCGCGCGGGCGGCAGGTTCTCTCGCCGACCAGGATCACGTAGAGCGGCGCGTGCATCCCCTTCACCAGCTCCACGGTCTGCTCCGCCACGTGGTTCTGAGGTCCGCGTCCGGCGGGACGTTCATGTCCGCCCGAGTCAGGGCTCGGGGTCCAGGATGGCGTCGGTCAGCAGGATGATCCTTGAACTCGGTGCCCGGCGGGTACTCCTTCATCAGGTCCCGTGGCCTTGGCGAACTGCGAAGTAGAAGTCCGTCCACTGGCCCGTCGTTGCGGTAGCGCGCGAGGGTCGTCGGCGAAGACCTCGTGGCGGCCGCCGAAGAGGACCAGGCGATAGGGCTGGCCCGCCACGAAGCCGAACATCTTCTCGAGCGCGGTCACCCGCTTCTCCTCCAGGTCGAGCGGCTGCAGGACGCAGAGTTGTCGACCAGGAAGATGAGGACCGGGGTGCGGGGGCGACGGCCGGAACCGTGGAGGAGCGGCACCGGCGCGGGCGTCAGCGTGCAAGCAGGTGCCGCGAGCACCATCGCCTGTAGGACAAACGTCGTGGAAACGCATGCTCGCTGCAGGATTCTACTACGAGGCGCACCCCATCCCCGCGGCTATAATCGCCGGTCATGATCGCGAATCGAACGGGTCTCATGAAGGTCGGTATCGTCGGCTCTCTCTTCGGCGGGCAAGAGCACGCTCTTCCAGCTCCTCACCGGCGCACCGGCGCCCCGCCCGGCGGCGGCCGAGACGCGGGTGGGGATCGCGCGCGTGCCCGACGACCGCGTGGAGGCCTGGCGGAGCCTCGTTCAGCCCGAAGAAGGAGACGCTCGCCGACCGTCGAGTACGTGGACGTGCCCGGCGTCGCCAAGGGCGAGGGCGGCCCTGGTGGACCTGCCGGCGCTGCGCGGCATCGACGCGCTGCTGCACGTCGTGCGCGCCTTCGAGTCCGGACGTCGTCCCGCACCCCGACGGCTCGGTGGACTCACTGCGCGGACGCGCAGCATGCTGGAGCTGGAGCTGATCCTGGCGGACCTGGGCGCCGTGGAGCGCCGCCTGGAGCAGCTGGAGGCCAACATCAAGAGGGCCAACCGGGCGGAGGACGTGGCCGAGCGCGCGCTGTTCTCAAGATGAAGGACGCGCTGGAGGCGGAGCGGCCGCTGCGTCGAGTCGAGTTCTCCGACGACGAGCGGCGCCAGCTCCGCAGCTACGGCTTCCTCTCCGAGAAGCCGGTGCTGCTGGTCGCGAACCTGGGCGAGGACCAGGTCGGAGAGGCGGCGGCCGTCGCTCGAGAGAGCTCGGGCCTCACGGCCTGCGCGGCCAGCCGGGCTTCGCGCGCTGTGCCCGTCGTCGGCCCCCATCGAGGCCGGAGATGGCCGCAGCTCTCCGCCGAGGACGCGCGCGCGTTCCGCGAGGACCTCGGCCTCACCGGAGCCGGGCCTCGACCGCGTGGTCCCGCACCTCCTACGACGCTGCCTGGGGCTCATCTCGTTCCTGACCGCGCGGGGAGGACGAGTGCCGCGCCTGGACCATCCGCACAGGGCACGAAGGCGCGTCCGGGCGGCGGGCGCCATCCACCTGACATCGAGCGCGGGTTCATCCGCGCGGAGGTGGTGGCGTACGCCGACCTCATGGCCGCCGGCTCCCGGCGGCGCTCGCCGCGAGCGCGCGACGCTGCGCCTGGAGAGGGCAAGGACTACGTCGTGCAGGACGGGGACGTCATCAACTTCCGCTTCAACGTCTAGCGAATCGTGAGCTGCCCGGGCTGCGAGCCGGCCGGTCGGCGATGGCCCGCCGACGACCGTGCCTCGTACTGCGGCGCTGCGCTCCCTGCCGGCCGGAAGCGGACGCCGCCAGGCGCCCGAGCCGGCGCCCGTCCTGCCGCTGCTCGTCGATCGGGCCCTGCTGGTGCTCGACCTGCACCCGAGGCGCTGACGCGAGGCCGCGGACGCGCTGGGCCTCCTCGCCGCTTCGATGCCGGCCAGCGCGTGAGCGCGGCGCGGCTACCAGCCCATCGCGGCCCTGCCGCGGGTGCCAGGCGGAGGAGGAGGCCGCGCGCCTCGAGCGAGCGGGTCGGCGGTGCGCCTGGCTGTCCGGCGAGCGAGGTCCGCCACGCGCGCGGCCGCCCGCAGGTGGTGCGCGGTGGCCGTGAGCGCGACGACGGGCTGCTGCTCCACACCGGGCGAGGGCTCGCTGCGGGTGACGCCGGGATCGCCTGTTCCTGGTCGTGCGCGGGCCCATCACGCGAGAGTATCCAGACGAGCCCCGAGGTGAAGCGGCGTGCGCACGGCGACGCTCGAGGCGCGGCCATCGCATCCACCTCCACCGCCACGACGACCCGCGGCCGCTGGAGCTCGACCTCGCTCGCCTTCGATTTCGCGGCCGCGGCGGTGCCGTCGCTCTCGTCGCTGCTGACGATCCTGAGCTGGCTCGAGCGCGCGTCGCCGGGAACGGCGGATCGACGACGACGTTCCGCCGTGCTCGCCGGCACCGCCCTGGCCCCGAGCAGCGCAGCGCCGCGGGCCGCGCTGACAGCGCGCGCCGTGGCGCTGCGCGCACCGCGTAAAGCGCCTCGACCAGCGACGCGCCTGCTGATCCTCGACAACGTCGATGCAGTTCCGCGGCTACTCCGCGTGGCGGGCCGCGGTCGAGCGCGCCGCGGAGCCTGATTAACCGGCGGGTCGGACCCTGTGCTACGGTTCCCGACACTCGCGCGAGCGTCCTCACGAGCATGAAGCTCATCGTCCAGATCCCCTGCCTGAACGAAGAAGCCTCGCTGCCCGAGACGCTGGCGCGCCATCCCGCGGACCATCCCCGGCGTCGACCGGGTCGAGGTGCTGGTGGTCGACGACGGCTCCACCGGACCGCACCGGTCGAGGTCGCGCGCGCGCACGGCGTCGACCACGTCGTGCGCTTCACGCGCCGGAAGGGCCTGGCCTCGGCGTTCATGGCGGGCCTCGACGCCTCGCTGAGGCTGGGCGCGGACGTGATCGTGAACACGGACGCGGACAACCAGTACCCCGGCGCACGAGATCCCGCGCCTGCTCGCGCCCATCCTCGTCGGGCGAAGGCGGACATGGTGGTCGGGCGACCGCGGCGTGTCCGAGGTCGAGCACTTCTCGCCCACCAAGCGCCTGCTGCAGGCGGCTGGGGTCCTGGGTGGTGCGCAAGGTCTCGGGAACCGCCATCGCCGACGCCACCAGCGGGCTTCCGCGCGTTCACGCGCGAGGCCGCGCTGCGCATCAACATCGTGAGCGAGTTCACCTACACGCTGGAGTCGATCATCCAGGCCGGCAAGAAGAAGCTGGCCATCGCGCACATGCCCATCCGGGCGCAGGAGACGCGCCCGTCGCGCCTCTTCCGTCCACCTGGGAGTACCTGAAGCGCAGCGCGGCCACCATCCTGCGCATCTACGCGATGTACGAGCCCTTCCGCGTGTTCGTGGTGCTGGGCTCGCTGCTGCTGCTGGCCGGCAGCGCCCTGGGGCTGCGCTACGCCTGGTTCTGGTGGATGGGCGACATCCGCGGGCACCTGCAGTCGGCCATCCTCTCGGTGCTGCTCCTGCTCATGGGCTTCCGTGACGCTGCAGTGGGGAATCATGGCCGACCTCATCGCCAGCAACCGCAAGCTGCTCGAGGACCTGCTCTACCGCGTGCAAGATGGAGCTGCCGGACGACCGCAATGGCTGAGCCCGCGGCGGTCTCGGTGGTGATCCCCGCCTTCAACGAGGAGGACGGCATCGGCGCGGTGGTCGCGGCCATGAAGGCGCGCGGCCCTGGCGCGAGGTGCTGGTGGTCGACGACGGCTCGAGCGACCAGACGGCCGCGCGCGCGCGGAGGCGGCGGGCGCGCGCGTGATCCGCCATCCCTACAACAAGGGCAACGGGGCGGCGGTGAAGACGGGCATCCGCGAGGCGCAGGGCGAAGTGATCCTGCTGATGGACGCCGACGGCCAGCACGACCCGGAGGACGCGCGGACCGGCTGGTCGAGAAGGTCGGCGTCTACGACCTCGTGATCGGCGCGCGCGCCTCCGGCGACCAGGCGTGGGTGCGCGCCTCGGCAACGCGGTCTTCCGCGCGCTGGCGTCCTGGCTGACCGGGCGCGACATCCCGACCTCACGTCCGGCTTCCGCGGCCGCCCGCCGCGAGCGGCTGCTCGAGATCATCCACCTGCTGCCGAACGGCTTCTCCTACCCGACGACCTCCCTGCCTGGCCCTGCTGAAGGCCGGGCTACAACGTCACGTTCGAGCCCATCACGCGCCCGCGCGCGCGTCGGCAAGAGCAAGATCCGCGCGCTGCGCGACGGGGTGAAGTTCCTGCTGATCATCCTGAAGATCGTCACGCTCTACCGGCCGCTCAAGGTGTTCTTCCCGGTGAGCCTGTCGGCGCTGCTGATGGGGCATCGTCTACGGCGCCTGGAACGTCGCCACCACGGCAAGATCCCGATGGGCGCGGCGATCGCGCTGCAGCTCGCGGTGGTCGTGTTCCTGTTCGGCCTCGTCTCGGAGCAGATCGCGTCCAGCCAGGAGCGGAGGTAGCCATCTCCCCAAGGTGCCGCGACCTGGGCCTGGCCCTGCTGCTGGCTCCTGTTGCCGGCGATCGCCTATGCGCCCGCGCTGTTCGAGGAGCGCCTGCTGGGCCCGGGCGACGGCGGCGCCCTGCACTTCCCCGACAAGGCCGCCGTGTGGAGCGCCTATCGCCAGGGCGTGCTGCCCGCCTGGAACCCCGCAGGTGCTGCTGGGCACGCCTCTCCTGGCCGCGTACCACCCGGGGGCGTTCTTCCCGCTGGTCGCCGCGCTGTGCCTGCTGCCGCCCTTCGTCGCGTTCCAGGCGCTCGTGCTCTGTTCGCTCGGCCACGGGGCCGCTGCTCTCACTGCGTATGTCCGCCAGCTTCGGCGTGCGCCGCATCGGTGCCTATTTCGCGGACTGTCCTTCGCGCTCGGCCCCTATTTCGTCGCGCACCTGGGCGACACGCCCACGCTGGTGGCGGCGCCCGTCCTGCCGCTGCTGCTGATCGCGCTGAAGCTGTTCGTGCGGTGAGATCGCCGACGCGGCGCGGCGGTGGCGGCGACTGGGTGGCCCTGCTGCTGCTCTCGGGATCGCCCGAGGCCGTGCGCGCCAGCGCCGGGCTCGTCGCCGGACGGATCCTGCTCGCCTACCTGGCGCCGGGCCGATGGGAGCGGCCGCGCACCGCGCGCACGCTCTCTGGTCCTCGCGGCCGGCGTCCTGCTGGCGGCGCCACAGCTCGTGCCCACGCTGATGCTGCCGCCCGACGCCGGACCGATCGTGAGCGGGCTGGCCTCGTCGGGCGAGAGCGGACGGCCGGGCGCGATCGGCCTGGTGCTGCGCTACTCCTCGCACACGCCGGCACCGTCGCTCGCGCTGGCGGCGCTGCCGCGCGCTGCGCGAGCAGGCGCCGGTGCGCGTCCTGTTCCCGGCGCTGCTCGTCTCGCTCGGACTGCAGTGGGGCCGCGGCCCGCTGGCCGCGCCGGGCAGCCTGCCCCTCGTCTTCGAGCTGGCCCTGAGCATCCTGGCCGGCTTCTCGCTGGCCGCGCAGTGGCAGTCGCGGCGCGAGCCCCGCGGGCGACGGCTGCGCGCGTACCTCGTGGTCGCGAGCCTCGCGTCGGCGGCGGCGTTGTCGGTGGCGGCGGCCGCGCTGGGCCCGCTGCCGCAGACGCTCGCGGGCGCCGTGGGCGTGCTCGCGCTCGCCATCATCATCTACCTGCCCAACGCGACGGACCCGGATCCCATCAAGGCGGGCGTGTTCCTGATCCCGCTGACCGTCTCCCTTCCTGCTGCAGCCCTACGGCCGGCGCGTGTGGCAGGACGCGCCGTCCGCGGCCGAGCTGGCGCAGGGTCTCGGGCACGCGCGCCGCCCTGGACCGGACGATGGGCGCGAGCCGTGAGGAGCCCGCGCTCACCCCGGTCACGACCTGGCCGCGCACGGAGGCGGCGGACCTGGCCTTCGCGAACCTGGCGGGGCGCTGGGCCGGCGCAGCGTGAACGGGTACGTGCCCATCGCGCGCTGGCGCACGCCTGCAGGCGCTGGGCGGCATGCGGCCGGGCGGGACGCTGCCCCCGGGTTCCTGCAGACACCGCCGTCGCTGCTGGAAGGGCTCGGGGTGCGCTGGGTGCAGGTGCCCGCGTACGCGCTGGCGCAGCCGGCCAGCACGGAGGGCGAGGACCTGGCGCTGCCCGCGGGCCGGCGCCGCTTCTTCCCGTTCCCGTGATCGCCGCCACCGAGGTGCGCGCTGGTGTCGAGCCTCGTGGGGCGGCGCCGACGTGGGACAGGACGACGTGGTGGCGCTCGTGCACGCGCGCCTGGCCGCCAGCGGGCGCGACTTCACGTTCCCCCTGCGCGCCGGCGTCGACACGGCCGGAGAGCGGTTACGACGAGCCGGACGTCCGCGCGCGCGATGCAGCACCAGCGCGCGCCCATCGCGCGCACGATCGCCACGGGGCCCCGGCCCGGCTACCGGCTACGAGGGCTCGTTCGTGCTGCCCGGCCGCTACTACCTGGACGGCGTCGGCATCGAGCGCGCGCTCGGCGGCGCCGACCTCCCGCTGGTGGACGTGCTGCTCTACGACGCGGTGAGCGGCCGCGTGAACGTCTCGTCCGCCGCGGCGCGCTACCTGAGCGACGCGGGGCGGTTCCGCGAGGCCGCGGTGACGCCGCTGCCGATCCGGCTGTTCGAGGTGCCCGCGAGCGGAGGCCGCGCGCGCGTCGTGGCCAAGGCGCACGTGATGCCGGCGCCCGCGGACGTGCTGGCCGCCGAGCGCGGCCTGGGGCCGCCCACGGATCCGCTGAAGGAGAGGCGCTGATCACGGAGGCCGACGCCCAGGGCGCCGTGCCGCCCACCGAGCGGCCGCGCCTCGAAGGCGGACGTGGTGCGCACGGAGCCGGGGCTGGTCGAGGTGCGGGCCGAAGGCCCGGGCTGCTGGTGGTGGCCGAGTCCTGGGATCCCGGCTGGCGCGTCGGGCTGGACGGGCGGCCCGCGCCCATCCTGCGCGTCAACCACGCGCAGATGGCCGTCACGCTGGGACCGGGCCTGCACCGGGCCAGTGCTGCGCTACCGCACGCCAGGGCTGCGCGCCGGCCTGGTGCTGATGGCGGCGGGCGCGGCGCTGCTCCTCCTGGCCTGGGCGCGCGAGCGGCGCGCGGCGGGGCGGCCGGTGTTTGACCCTCGCGCGGACCGCGTGTTAGCGTCCCCTTTTCGCCGGCAGCCCGCGAGGGCGCGCAGGCGACACGAGCCTTCGCGTTGACCTGCCCCAACATCTCCATCTTCTTCCCGGCGTACAACGACGGCCGGCACCATCGCCAGCCTCGCCCTCGTCGCGCACATGACCGCGCGCGCAGCTGACCGACGACTACGAGGTGATCGTGGTGGACGACGGCAGCCCCGACCACACGGGCGCGCTGCTCGACGAGATGGCGACGCAGCTTCCCTGGCTGAAGGTCGTCCACCACGAGCAGAACCGCGGCTACGGCGGCGCGCTGCGCACCGGCTTCGCCACCGCGTCCAAGGAGCTCGTCTTCTACACGGACGGCGACGCGCAGTACGACCCGCGCGAGCTCGACGAAGCTCTACGAGGCCTTCGGGCCCGACGTGGACTTCGTGAACGGCTACAAGATCGGCCGCTCCGACCCGCTGCACCGGATCGTGATCGGCCGCGTGTACCACTGGTTCGTGACGCACGGTCTTCGGCCTGCGGCTGCGCGACGTGGACTGCGACTTCCGGCTCATGCGGCGGCAGCGTGTTCGACAAGGTGGTGCTGACGCGCTCCTCCGGGCGTGATCTGCGTCGAGCTCATGAAGAAGGTGCAGGACCACGGCTTCCGCATCGCCCAGGTGCCGGTGCACCACTTCCACCGCACGCTACGGCAAGAGCCAGTTCTTCAACTTCCCGCGCGTGGCGCGCACGCTCGTCGACCTCATGCGGCTGTGGGTCGAGCTCGTGGTGCGCAAGCGCGAGCACCTGCAGCCGCGGCCGCGGCGGCGGCCGCCGGGCGCGAGCGCGCCGCGTGACGAAGCGGTGAGCGACTACCGCGACTTCTACCGGGGCCGCAAGGTCCTGGTGACCGGCGGGCTCGGCTTCATCGGCTCGCAACCTCTGCCGCACGCTCGCCGACCTGGGGGCCGCAGGTGCTGGCGGTCGACAGCCTGCTGCCCGACTACGGCGGCAACCTGTTCAACCTCGACGGCTACGAGGAGCAAGGTCCGCATCAACATCGCGGACGTGCGCGGCCACGGCATGGAGCTACCTGGTGCAGCGGCCAGGAGGTGCTGTTCAACCTGGCCGGGCCAGGTGAGCCACATCGACTCCATGACCGATCCCTTCACCGACCTCGAGATCAACTGCCGCAGCCAGCTCTCGATCCTGGAGGCGGTGCGCCAGCGGCAACCCGAGGCTCAGGATCGTCTACGCGGGCACGCGCCAGGTCTACGGCAGGCCGCAGCTACCTGCCGGTGGACGAGGCAGCACCTGCTGACACCCGACCGACGTGAACGGCATCAACAAGATCTCGGGCGAGATGCTACCACCTCGTCTACCACTCGGTGTACGGCATCCGCGCCTCCTCGCTGCGCCTCACCAACACCTACGGCCCGCGCCAGCTCATCCGCCACAACCGCCAGGGCTTCATCGGCTGGTTCGTGCGCCAGGCCGCGCTGGGCGAGGAGATCCAGCTCTTCGGCGACGGCACGCCAGAAGCGCGACTTCAACCACGTCGACGACGTGGTGGACGCCTTCCTGCGCGCGGGCGCCATGGACGCGGCGCGACGGCCAGGTCTTCAACCTCGGCGGCGAGCACGCCGATCTCGCTGCTGCGACGCTCGCCGAGCTGCTGATCGAGGTCGCGGGCGCGCGGCTCCTACACGCCTCGTGCCCTTCCCGCAGGAGCGCAAGCGCATCGACATCGGCGACTTCCACGCGGACACCACGCAAGATCCGGAGCGTCGCTGGGCTGGGAGCCGCGCGGTCTCTCGCGAGGGCCTCGCGCGACACGATCGACCTACTACCGCGCGCACCAGGAGCACTACCTGTGAGCGCAGGCGCCGTCCCCTTCGTGGACTTCGACGGCCCACGTGGCCGCGCTGCGCGGCGAGCTCGACGCGGCCGTCGCGCGCGTCCTCGACTCCGGCTGGTTCATCCTCGGGCCCGGAGGGCGAGGCGTTCGAGCAGCGAGCTGGCGCGCGGCGCGTCGGCGCGACGGACGCGGTCGCGGTGGCGCAACGGCACCGAGGCGCATCCAGCTCGCGCTCGAAGCGCTCGGCGTCGGCGCCGGGCGACGAGGTGATCACGTCGCCCTTGACGCGCCGCGCTTCACCGGCGCTCGCCGATCCTGCCGCGCGGGCGCGCGACCGGTCTTCGCCGACCTCGACCCGGCGCACGCTCAACGTCGCGCCCGACGCGGTGGCCGCGCGCGATCACGCCGCGCACCAAGGCGCTCATGCCGGTGCATCTCTACGGCCACCCGGCAGACCTCGACCCGCTCCTCGAGCTCGGCCGCGAGCGCAGGCATCGCCGTTCGTCGAGGACGCCTGCCAGGCGCACGGCGCGCGCTACAAGGGACGGCCGGTGGGCGCCATCTGCGGGCCTGGGCGCGCCTCAGTCGTTCTACCCGACCAAGAACCTGGGCGCGCTCGGCGACGGCGGGCGCCGTCCTGGTGAACGACCCGGACCGCGGCCGCGCGGCTGCGCCAGCTGCGCAACGGCGGGCCAGAGCGACCGCTACCGCCACGAGACCTCGGGCGTCAACAGCCGCCTGGACGAGCTGCAGGCGGCGATCCTGCGCGTCGGACTCGCGCCACCTGGCGGCCTGGACCGAGCGCCGGCGGGCGCTGGCCGCGATCTACTCTCGACGAGCTGCCGACGCCGGCGTCGGTGCCTGCCGCCGGAGCAGCCCTACGCCGCACGCCGTGCTACCACCTGTTCGTGGTCCGCCATCCCGCGGCGCGACGCGCTCGATGGCGGCGCTCAAGGAGCGCGGCGTGCGGCACGCTCATCCACTACCCGATCCCGCTCCACCTGCAGCCGGCGTTCGCGCGCGCTCGGCGGACAGCGCGGGCGACTTCCCGGAGGCCGAGCGTGCCGCAGCCTCTCCGTGCTGTCGCTGCCCTCTACCCGGAGATGACGGACGGCCAGGTCGCACGTGCTGTGGCGGCGGCGGTGCGACGCGATGCGTAGCCGCGCATCGGCTGACCTCGCCCTGCACCTGGTCCCGGCGCTTCGGCGACGCTCGCCAGCCTCGCGATCTTCCTGCTGCCTGGCCTCGCGTTCCTCACTGCTGCGCGCGCGAGGACGACGCCCTCGCGCTGGACGAATCGCTGTTCCTCGCGGTCGCGGCTGAGCGCGGCCGGCTCCGGCTGGCTCGGCGCTGGCTGCTGGCCGGAGCTGGGCCGCTTCGCTCCGTGACCGCCGGCGGCCGTGATCGCGGGCGCCTGCGACGGTCGCGCTGTTCGCGGTCCGCCGCCGCCTGCGCCGCACCGCTGCCGCGTCCGCGTGGCGCGATCGAGTCGGCGCCGGCCCTGCCGCTGGCGGTGGCGCTGGCACTCGACGCGCGCCGACCGAGTACCTGGTGGGCGGACGCGACCCCGGCGTCTACGTCGCGGCCATGGGCCTCATCGGCCGCACCGGGGGGCATCGAGGTACACGGACCCGGCCGTGCAGTCGATCCCCGCGGAGGACGTTGCACCTCTTCTACCGGCAACCCCGGCGCGCCCGGACTTCACCTGTGGCGCGCTTCGCCGGGTTCCCGCTGCGAGCCTTCGCGCGCACGCGCGCGTGTTCCCCGAGTTCTTCCATCTGTTCCCGGCGTTCGGCGCGCTACCTGTTCCAGTCGATGGGCGTCCGCGGCGCTGGCCACGCCGCCCGTCTTCGGCGTGCTGGGGACGCTGGGCGCGTTCTTCGCCCTGCGGCGCCTGTTCGGCCGGCGCACCGGCTCTGCTCGGGCTCGCTGCTGCTCGCGGTCAACGTCGTGCAGGTCTGGTCGCTGCGCTACCCCGTGTCGGAGCCGGTCTCGCAGTTCCTGACCGTTCCTCGCGCCTGTCGCGTTCGTGCGCTGGGAGGAGTCCGGCGAGGCCGGCTTCGGCTGCGCTGGCCGGCAGTCGCGCTAGGCCTCTCACGTTCCTGGTCCGCATCGACAGCGTCCCGCTGGATCGCGCCGCTGCGCTCTACCTGCTGGTGCGCCGCGCGCATCACGACCTGCCCTGGCGGAAGCCGCGCGCCCTTCCTGCTGCCGCTCCTGGCTCCTCGCTGCTGCACGCGGCGCGCACGCCGCGGTGTTCTGGCGCGCAAGTACTACGCTGAACGTGCTGACGCGGCCGCTACTGGAGCCAGCCGGCTGGGCGTGGGCCGCCCCTCGTCCTGGCGACGCTCGCGCTCGTCGCCGCTCGTCCACCTGAAGAGCGCTAGGCGGCGGTCGCGCCTTCTGGAAGCGCACGGCGCTGCGCTCCGCGGCGCGCCTGATGGCGGCGCTGGCGTGCTCTACGCCTACTTCCTGCGGCCACGCGCTCTCGGCCTGGGCCGGCGCCGACGGGCAACGATCACCTGGCGCGCCCTCGAACGGACGCGCCTCTCCGCCTGCGCAGCTGGGCTTCCAGCCGCCTGGCCGCGCACGACGCCCAGGCGCTCGTGCGGCTCGGGCTGGTTCGTGACGCCGCTGGCGCCTCGCGCTGGGCGGGCTTGGGCCGCTGGCTGGTCCTGCGCGATTGGAAGCCGCGATGCGCCTGCTGCCGTCCTCTTCGCGTCCTCGGCGCTCTTCTACCTCTACAAGATCCGCGTCTGCAACGACTACTACTTCGCGCTGCGCCGCTACGTGCCGATCGTGCTGCCGCTGCTCCTGGGCCTGGCGGCGTTCGCGCTGGTGCGCCTGGCCAGCGCGCGCGGCGGCGGGCGGCGCGTGGTGGCGGCGCTGGCTGGCCTGCGTTCCTGTTCGCGGCCTCTGCGCGACACGCGCGCCGCTCGTCCGCCATCGCGACTGGGACGGCGCCGTCAACTTCGTCGCAGGACGTGGCGCGGCGCTTCGGTCCCGAGGACGTGCTGGTCTTCGAGCAGCCCAAGAGCATCCACCTGCTCTCGCTGCCGCTATGGGCCGTCCACGGGCTGACCGTGCTGGAGATGGCGCGCTTCAAGCCCGACCCCGGCCGGCTGCAGCACCTGGTGCAGGCCTGGCAGCCGCGCTACCGCAACATCTACTTCGTGCACACCTCGGCCTCCGGATCCGACCTGTGCGGCGTGTTCCTGGAGCGCGTGCAGACGTTCTCGTTCGGCACCTGGGAGTGGGAGCGCGCGTACGACGGGCAAGCCGCGGCGAGCCGAGTTCCACGCGCTCACACTTCACGGTATCGCGCGTGGTGCCTCCGGACCAGATCAACGCGCCGCCGCTGCCGCTGGTGGACGTGGGTGGCACCGACGACGTCCAGGTGTCGGGCTTCTACGACAAGCGAGGGCGGCGGAGACCTCACCGTACCGCTGGACCGGCCCCTGCGCGTCCGTGTACCTGCCGGGCGTGCGGCCCGGCGCGGCGCTGTCCCTGCGCACGTCGACCGGCCGGCGGCCGGCCACGGCGTCCGGCCGTCGTCACCGCGAGCCTCGACGGCGCGCCCCTCGGCCAGTTCACGTCCGGGCCCGAGTGGAGCAGAGCGTGCTCCGGCTGCCGGACCCGCTGCCGCCGGGGTCCGCGGGTCCTGCGGCTGGACGTGCCGGCCTGGCACCCGTCCACACTCGACCCCACCTCCGCCGACGAGCGCGACCTCGGCGTCATGGTGGACCGCCTGAGATTCGCGATACCATTCCCGGCTTGTCCAAAGGCAGCGGCGGTCGATGACGAGTGCGCTGGTGGTGGTGCCGACCTACAACGAGCGGGAGAACGTCCGGCCCCTGATCCGCGAGCTGCTCGCCCTGGGCGAGCACGATCGACGTGTGGGTGGCCGACGACGGCAGCCCCGACGGCACCGGCGACGCGGTGCGCGAGGCCATGGCCGGCGCGTCCGGGCCGCGTCGAGCTGCTGCGACCGCGGGCGAGAAGGGCGGGCGCGGAGCCGCCGTGCATCGCCGCCTTCAAGAAGGGCCTCGCCGACCCGCGCCGCTACCGACGTCTTCTTCGAGATGGACGCCGACTTCTCCCACCACCCGCGCGAGATCCCGGAAGTTCCTCGCCAAGCTCGAGACGCACGACATGGTGATCGGCTCGCGCTACATCGAGGGCGGCGGCACGTCGGAGTGGGGCTTCGCGCGGCCGCTCCTCTCCTGGATGGCCAACAAGTACATCGCGCTCGTGGCGGGCGTGCCGATCCGGGACACGACCAGCGGCTACCGCGGCTACCGGCGCGCGGTGCTCGAGGCCAGCCGACTTCGACCGGATCAAGATCAAGGGCTACGTCGGTGCACGGCGAGATGGCCTACCAGGCCTGGATCCACGGCTTCCGCCTGGGCGAGGTGCCGATCCACTTCAAGAACCGCGCGCGCGACGCCTCCAAGCTGACCGCCCAGGAGATCTACATGGCCCTCCTGAACTTCGCGGCTGCTGCGCTTCCGCTACGGCTTCCGCCCGCGGAAGCGCGCGGCCCGAGGCGGCCCACGGCTGATCGACCGTGAGGTCCTCGATGGTCACGTCCTCGCTACCCGAAGTTCCCGGGCGACGTCACCGCGCCCTTCATCGAGGCGATCGCGCGCGCGCGCTGGCGGCGCGCGGCCACGCGGTGGACGTGGTCCTGCCGCACCACCCGACCTGCGGCGCGGCGCGGACGAGCCGCGTGCGCTTCTTCCCCTACCGCTACGCGCCGCGCGAGCCGTGGAGCCGCTGGGGCTACGCGCAGAGCCTGGAGCCGACGTGACGCGTGCGGCCGGCAGGTCTACGCGCTCGCGCCCCTGGTCGGCGCTCGCGCTGCGCGGCGCGAGTGGCCGAGCGGCTCCTGCGCCGAGGGCGCTACGACGTGGTGCACGCGCACTGGCTGGTGCCGAACGCGGCGCTCGTCGCCGACGTGGTGCGCGCCCACCGGCGTCCCGTTCGTGGTCAGCCTGCACGGCAGCGACGTCTTCCTGGCCGAGCGCCTGCGGCCCGCGCGCGTGCTCGGCCGCCGCGCGTTCGCCGCGCGCGGCGGCGCGGTCACCGCGTGCAGCGAGCGACCTGCGCGCGAGCGCGCCTCGCGCTCGGCGCCCACCCGGACCGCATCGCGCACGGTGCCCTACGGCGTCGACGTGGACGCGCTTCTGCGCCCGGCCCGAGCGCCCGACGTGCGCACGCGCGCTGGGCGTGCCGCCGGACGCGTTCCTGGTGCTGGCGGTGGGCCGGCTGCGTCGAGAAGAAGGGCTTCGCGCACCTGGTGGACGCGGCCGCGCGGACCGCGGCGTGCGACGTGGTGATCGCGGGCGACGGCGACCTGCGCGGCGCGCTGGAGCGCGCAGGCGCGCGCGCCCGGAGCGCCGGTGACGCTTCGCGGGCCCCGCTGTCGACGCGAGCTGGTGGCGCGCGCCCTGGCCGCGGCGGACGTGGTGGCGGTGCCGTCCGTGGTGGACCGCGCGGGCAACGTGGACGGCCTGCCCAACGTGCTGCTGGAGGCGCTGGCCTCGGGCCGGCCGGTGGTGGCCTCGCGCGTGGCCGGCATCCCCGACGTCGATCGACGACGGCGTGAACGGCCTGCTCGTGCCGGCGGGCGACACCGCGCGCGCTGGCCGCGGCGCTCCGCCGGCTGGCTGCGCGAGCCTGGACACGCGCGCGCGCTCGGCGCGAGGCGCGCGCCGCACCGCGGTGCGCCGCGCTGAGCTGGGACGCGGCCGCGCGCGCGCTTCGAGGAGTGCTATGCCCAGGCGGCGGCGCTGGACGCCCGTTAAGGGCACCGGCAACCGCGTCTACGACCCGCGCGAGCGGCTGCTGCTGGCCGCGCTGACGTCCCGCGGCACGCCTGGTTCGGCCGGCGCGCGCCTGTTCGGCGCGCCGGCGCCGCGGCCGCTCGACCCGTCCGCGGTGCGCGAGAGTGCTGGTCCTGCGCCTCGACCGCATCGGCGACGTGCTGATGTCCCTGCCCGCGCTCGCACGACCTGCGCGCGGCGCTGCCGCGCGCGCGCATCCGCCTGGCGGTCGGCCGCTGGAGCGAGGAGATCGCGCGCGAGCGCGCCGGTCGACGAGGTCCTGATCTGGAGCGCGCCCTGGGTCGGACGCCCGCAGCGAGGGCGCGGACTCGCTTCGGCGCGCTGCGCCGGCAGGCGCGCGCGCTCGCGCGACGCGCCGCCTCGACCTCGCGCTCGACCTGCAGGGCGACGTGCGCGCGTCGCTGGCTCTGTGCACGAGACGGCGCGCGCTGGCGCGTGGGCTACGCGAACACCGGCGGCGCGCTACCTGCTCACGCGACGTGGTGCCGCTCGACGAGACGGTGTCGTGGGTCGAGCAGAACCGCCGCGCGGTGGCCGCGGCTGGCTGGGCGCCACCGCGCGAGCGCGCGCCGACGTTCCGGCCCGCTGACGCGCGAGGACCGCGCGCGTCGCCACGCGCCTGTTCGCGACGCTCGACCTGGCGCGGCGAGCGGCCGCTGGTCGCGCATCCATCCGAGCGGCGGGCGGCGCGATCAAGCAGTGGCCCGTCGAGCGCTGGGCCGAGGTCGGCCGCGCGCCTGCAGGAGGAGCAGGGCGCGACCGTGCTCATCACCGGCTCGAGGCCGACCGGCCGCTGGCGCGAGCGGCTCGCGCGCGGCCTCGCGCGGCGCGGCCCGTCGACCTCACCGGCCGCCTCACGGCGCGCGAGACGATGGCCGTGATCGCCGCGGCTGGACCTCTTCCTCTCGCCCGACACCGGGCCCATGCACATGGCCTGCGCCGTCGGCACGCCGTCCGTGAGCGTGCTTCGGCCCGTCCGATCCCGTGCGCTACTTCTCGGGCGGCAGCGGCGCGCCGGGCAGCCGGCACGTGGTGGTGCGCCACGACCTCTGGTGCGCGCCGTGCAACCTCATCCGCCAAGCCGCCCGCGGAGTGCGCCGGGCCCGGAGCCGCCCGAGTGCCTGCGCGCGGTGAGCGCCGCACGCGGTCGTACGCCGAAGCCGTGCGGCTGCTCGCGGCGAGCGGCGCGCGTGAAGACGCTCGTCTTCTGGGGCCGGGCGCGGCGCCCGCCGGCGGACGGGCGCGACGTACGCGCGCTGGCGGACGCGAGCGCGCGGCCCTGCGCGGACGCGGCCGACGAGGCGGCCATGGCCTGGACCAAGGCGCTCGGCCGCGACAGGCCTGACGCGACGGCCGCAGCCTGCGCGAGCTGCTGGCATGGCGCGAGCATCCCGCTGTGGTGGCTCGCCGAGCTCTACCTCTACCACTCGACCGCGCGCGCCCGCGCGCGTGCGCGTCGATCGAGACGCTGTCCGCGCGCATCCTCGACCGCGAGCGGCCGGACGAGGTGGAGGCCGACGGGCCTCGACGCGGAGGAGGCGCGCTGCTGCTCGCGCGCGCCTGCTCGCGCGCGGGCGTCCTCTTCCACGAGCCGCCCGCCGGCTGCGCGGCCGCGAGCGAGGCGACGGCGCTCCTGGCGCAGCCGCCTGAACACGCGCGAAGACGCGTCCTGACGGCTGCTCAAGGCGCGCGCTGGTGCCGGCCGCACGCCGCCGCCGGCCGAGACGCGCGCGCGGTGCTGTTCCTGTCCCACGCCGCGTTCTGGAAGCGAGCGCGTCGACCCCGAGACGCGGCGAGCCGCGAGCAGTACGAGCACTACTTCGACCGGATCTGATCCCGAGCTGGCGAAGCGAGGCGCGGCTGGTCCGCGCGCGGTGCTCGCGCTGGGGCCGCGCGCGCCGTTCCGCCGGCGCGGGCGCGCGCGAGCAGGCTGCGCGACTGGCTGCAGCTGCGGCCGGACGCCGGCGCCCGTACGTGCACGTCGAACCGGCTGCGCGTCCTGCGGCGTGCGTGCGCGAGGTGTGGCAGGACGACGGCGCTATGCGGCGCGCTCTGGCGCGAGCTGCGCACGAGCGCCGCCCGGTCCGGAGCCGTTCTCGCACCGCGGCGTGCCGGCTTCCGCGACCTCTCGCTCGCGCGACCTCGCGGACACGCTGCTGCCTGCAGCTGCCCGTGGGCCGTCCGCTCGGTCGCGGAGATGCGCGAGGCGCTCGCGCTGCTTCCGCCCGGCCGCGGTGTGCCTCTACGCCGAGTCCAGCGGCTGGGGCGCGCGCGGCGCTCGCCGCCTGCCGCGCGGCCGCGGTGCCGACGGTCGCGATCCAGCACGGCATCGTCTACCCGAAGTACTTCTCGTACCGCCACGATGCCGGACGAGGCGGACTGCCCGCGGCCGGACCGCACCGCCGTGTTCGGCGAGGCCGCGCGCCGGCAGCTCGTCGACGCTGGGCGGCTACGCGCCCGCAGCCTCGTGACCACGGGCAGCCCGCAAGCTTCGACGACCTGCTCGCGCGCCGCGCGCGAGTGGGACCGCGACGGCGACGCGGCGCGAGCTGGGCGTGCGCGGACGGCGAGCGGCTGGTCGTGGTCGCGAGCCGCTTCCGCGCGCATCCGCGACACGCACGCCGTCGATCGGCAGCGCGTTCGCCGGCCTGCGTGCGCGCGATCGAGGCCGCCGCGCGGAGCGCGCGCGCGATCGTGAAGCCGCACCCCGGCGGAGCCAGCGAGCGCGCTACGCGGAGGTGCTGCGCGCGACCGGCGCGCGCGCGCGTCACGATTGCGTGGACGCGCGCCGGACCTGATGCACCTGCCTGCGCCGTCGGACGCTCTCGTCACGGTCGAGTCGCTGTCCGCGGTCGAGGCGCTGGTGCTCGGGCCGGCCGGTGCTGGTCCTCAACATGCCCACGCACCTGCGCCGACCTGGTGGCGGCCGGCGTGCGGCCTGGGCGTGCCGGCGGGGCGATCCGGGCCGGCGCTCGCGGGCGCTCTCGACGCCAGGACCCGTCCGCGAGGCGCTCGACCGCGGCGCGCGACGCGCTACCTCGCCGAGCTGGCGCATGGGCGTCGACGGCGGCGCCACCGCGCGCATCGTCGCGCTGCTGCGCGAGACGGCGGCCGGCCCGGCCGATGGTAGCTTCAGGGGCGCGATAGTCATGAACCCGACAACCCTCACGCATCGGCAGCCGCGCAGGTCGGCGACGGGCAGCCCTGCTTCGTGCTGGCCGAGGTCGCGTCCGCCCACGGCGGCTCCGGCGACGTCGGCGCTCAAGATGCTGGAGGCGGCCTTCAAGATGGGCGCCGACGGGCATCAAGTTCCAGCTCTTCCGCTCGGAGCTGCTGGTCGTGCGGCGCCATCCCGGGCCGCAAGGACTTCGACCAGATCGAGCTGACCGAGAAGGAGTGGAAGAAGGTCCTGCAGGCGGCGCGCGCCTCGGGCCTCGCGCTGCTCGCGGAGGCGTTCGACCTGCCGTCGCTGGAGCTGGCCGCGGCCGAGGGCGCCGACGCGTTCAAGGTCCACACCACCGACATGGAGAACCCGGAGTTCATCAAGGCGGTGGCCGAGACGGGCGAAGCCCGTGCTGTTCGCGACGGGCGGCGTGCCCGAGGAGGCGGTGCGCGACGCGCTGCCGTCGCCGACGGCGCGTCCAGTCGGCCTGCTGCACGGCTTCCAGACCTTCCCGACGCCGGTCGAGGAGATCCGCTTCCGCGAGCTCACGTCCTGGAAGGAGCGCTACCGCGTGCCGGTCGGCTTCCTCGACCACACCGACGGCGGCAGCGCCTTCGCGCTGGTGGCGCCGGCGCTGGCGGTCGGCTGGGGCGCCGAACCTCGTCGAGAAGCACTTCACGCTCGACCGCAGCGAGAAGGGCTACGACTACCAGACGCTCGCTCAACCCCGAGGACTTCTACCGGATGGTCGAGCTGCTGCGCCAGGCCGAGCGGGCCGCGGGCGACGGCGCGGCCGCCGACAGCGAGGCCGCGCACCGCTACCACCGCATGATGGCGCGCTCGCATCGTGGCCGGCGGCGCTCATCAAGCGCGGCGAGGTGCTGCAGGCGGAGATGCTGGCCTTCAAGCGCACCGACGAGCGCTTCGAGCCCGGCTTCCCGCCGCGCGAGGCGCACCGCGTGATCGGCCGCCGCGCCAGCCGGCCCATCCAGGCCGACGAGACGCATCCGCGAGGAGATGCTGGAGTGAGTCGCGGCCGCTGGTCGATCGTGTCGGCGCGCATGGCGTCGTCGCGCTGCCCGGGCAAGGCGCTGGCGCCGCTCGCGGGCCGGCCGCTGCTGCGAGGTGCTGCTCGAGCGGATGCGCGGCGGCGCGGGCCCGACGGCGTCGTGCTCGCGACCTCGACGCAACCCGGAGAACGACGCGCTCGTCGGCGGTCGGCCGACGCGCCTGGGCGTGCGCGTCTTCCGCGGCGACGAGGACGACGTGCTGAAGCCGCCACGTCGACTGCGCGCACGCGCGTCGGCGCCGACGCACGTGGTGCGCGTCACCGGCGACAACCCGCTCACCGACGTCGAGACGCTGGAGCGCCTGCGTCGCGCTGCACCTCGCGTCGGGCACGCCGACTACACCTACGTGCCCGGCGACGCGCTGCTCATGGGCATCCTGTCGCGAGGTCGATCTCGACCGCGCGCGCTGGAGCGGTCGTGGCAGAGCGGCGAGGCGCGCCACCGCTCGAGCTGGTGACGCTCTACATCAAGGAGCACCCGGACGAGTTCCGCATCGCGACCGCGGAGCTGCCCGCGGGGCTCTATCGCCCGAGTACCGGCTCACCGTGGACGAGGCCGAGGACGTGCGGCTGCATGCAGGCGCTGTTCGAGCGGCTGTCGCACGCCGGGCCACATCGTCGACGACGCGCGAGGCGATCGCGCTCCTCGACCGCGAGCCCGCGCTCGCCGCGATCAACGCCCACCTGCGCCACAAGGCGGCACAACCTGCGCTCCGTGGCGCTCGACGCACGCCGACCGTCGAGCCACGAGCATGAAGTGCGACGCTTCGACGATCGCCGGGCGCCGCGTCGGCATCGGCGAGCCCTGCTACGTGATCGCCGAGGCCGGGCGTCAACCACAACTGCGACGTCGCAGCTCGGCTACAAGCTCGATCGAGACCGCGGCGCGTCCGGCGCCGACGCCATCAAGTTCCAGAGCTACACCGCCGGCAAGATCTCGACGCGCATCGCGCCGCGCTACTGGGTCGAGCCGAAGGATCCGAACGGCACGCCAGTGGGACACCTTCGACCGGCTCGACAAGCTGTCGCGACGCGCGACTTCAAGGCGCTGCTCGGCCACGCGCAACACGTGGGCCTGACCGCGTTCTCGACGCCGTTCGACGACGAGGCGGTGGACTTCCTGGCCTCGCTCGACGTGCCCGCCTTCAAGATCGCGTCCGCCGACCTCACCTGCCATCCGCTCATCGGACGCGCGCCGCGCGTAGCGGCAAGCCGATGATCCTCCACCGGCACCTCCACGCTGGCGGAGGTGGAGAGGCGCTGGACGTCTGCGCGGGCCGGCAACGAGCAGGCGGTCCCTGAGCAATGTAACTGAACGGAAGTACATC
>ERZ1370068.8963-contig-7777_pt1 | contig 72216 bp, 125 predicted proteins | sample MGYA00561227_ERZ1370068 | MGnify/ENA primary metagenome ERZ1370068 (study PRJEB38410, sample SAMEA6850437) | metagenome | study: Metagenomic assessment of the ecological functions of the soil: analysis of the soil microbiota associated with the... | reverse complement strand
AGGTGTAGGTCATCGACGGGCCAAGAACCCACTCGTAGAACGTGTTGGACACGTCGTAGTGGTGGTGGATGGCCTCCGCGTCACGGGTCCGGCTGTGGCGCAAGCCTTCTGCGATGCGGCGCCAGCGGGGCGGCGCCTCCTGCGGCGGCGGTGCGATGGGCTTGAGGTGCTCGATGCCCGATCGACCGGACGATGTTGGCCAGCACGCGCGCCGGCGGCCGCCTGAACGTCCATCTTCTCGGCCAGCGCCTTGAGCAGCTCGTACGGGATCACCCGGGTGCACACCGTGGAGTTCGAGGTCGCCGGACGACGTAGGCGCGGGCCAGCCCCAGATCTCCGGGTGCGGTGGCCAGATACGTGGTGCCGCGCGGGGTCAGCAGGTCCAAACCCGAGCTCGGCATCGTCCGGTCCCGCCGTACTGCCGTCGTACGCCGAGAATTTGAGCGGCAGCTGGCCGCCAGCGAAGATCTCGAGGATCTCGGCCAGTGTGAGCTTCCTGGCCGGCGCCGCCTGTGCTGTGGTCTCCTGTTCCCTGAATGTGGTCATCGTCGTTGCACCGCCTTCGCATACAGGTCAAGCAGACGTGAGTCGGGATCGTAGGTCTTCTTCACCGTCTTGTATGTCTTCACCGCCGTAGAGCTCATCAAACTCATCGCGGGAGTAGAACGCGTCGGAATACAGCGACTTGTGTCCGTCCAGCTCGCGTGACCTGCGCGCTCGATCAGCTTGTTGGTGTGACCTTCCTCGGATGGCCAGTCGGGACCGACCGGCACCGACGACCAGAAGCCGACGTTGACGTAGGTGTGGTGCGGGCGCGAGGGGATACAGCGGCCAGTCGCCGTCGTCGCGCAGACGCAGCGGGCACAGCCAGAGCGGCTCGATGGGCACGTTGGACAAGAACCAGTCCACGAACTCGACGGTGCGTTCGATCGGCAGCTCGACGTCCTGCACGACGCGCTCGCGGGGCGGACGGCCGTTGCGCTTTTCGATGCGGTCGGCGATGTTGAACCGCCGGTCGTAGCCGATGCAGCTTCCAGTAGAAGCTGCTGCGCCGGTAACGCCGCGGCCAGAGCCGGCGGATGCGCGGGTCCTGCGCGCCGAACGCCCGCGAACACCAGAACCAGTCGGTGTCCCACCGCCAGAGGTAGTCGTGAACGGTGAGCCGGTCATGCTTCTCGCCGTCATCGTGCTGGATGGAGCGGTAGTAGATCTGCTGGCCGGCGTAGTCGCTGACCGGCCCGGGGTCGACGTCTGAACGACCGACGCACAGGTAGCTTTCGTCGGCGCTGAACACCACGCCGTCGAGGTAGTCGATCGGCGCGCCGTCCAGGCCGCCGGTCTCGATGATGCGGTCCATCGTGGCGACCAGGTTGTGCAGCGAGTCCGAAACGTAGATGCCTGCAGCGCGACGAACGGTTTGACGGGTTCCAGCTCGATCCTGAGACGAACCGAATAGCCGAGCGTCCCATAGGAATTCGGGAACGCACGGAAGAGGTCGCCGTGATTGGTCGGGCGACGCGGTGAGCACGTCGCCGGTGCCGGTCAGGATGTCCATCTCCAGCACCGACTCGTGCGGCAGGCCGTTGCGGAAACGACGCGGACTCGATGCCGAGCCCGGTGACGGCCCCGCCGAGCGTGATCGTCTTCAGCTGCGGCACCACCAGCGGCGCCAGCCCGTACGGGAGCGTGGCGGCGACGAGGTCCTCGTACGTGCACATCCCGGCCACATCGGCGGTCCGGGCGTCGGGGTCGACCGCGATGACGCCCGTCAACCCCGAGGTGTCCAGGCCCGGGAGCAGTCGTTCTTGGCCCGCGCCCGGAACAGGTTGGAGGTCTGCTTCGCCAGCCGCACCGAGGCCGTCGCAGGAATCATCCGGTAGCTCGCCAGCAACCGCTCGACACCTGCGGCGTGAGCTGCACGCGAGACGCCCGCAGGAACAGACCACACCTCCACGCTAGACCGCGGTGGCGACCTGCGCGACCCGGCCCCAGCCGCAACCCCACGGTTGCGTCATCAGTTGAGACACTGGGGCGTGGCCACGGCTACCTCACTCACCCGCGACTATTGCCCTCGTTGCGGGCCATCAGGCGGCTGGCTGGATCGGTTGCGACGCCGTTGCTTCCCGCCGACTATCTCTGACTGAATCGCTCTGCTTGCGCGCCACAGCTCAACTTCGCGGCCGAGTCGTATCGGTGACCCGAAACGCGGCACGCCGCTACGGTCGAGATCCGTCCCGGTCGTCGATCGTGGAAGGGCACCGGCGGACAGTATCCCGCATCGGGATCGACGTCGACGGGTACGCCACTGGCGGTGTCGCGGCGTGAGAGCACCTCGACTGACGGGTTGCTGTCCATCACGGTGAGCCATCCCCAACGGCAAGGTGAGCAACCACATCGTACGGCCGCTGTCGCCGGGCACATTGGTCCACCTCCCGATCAGGCATCGGGCGACTTCGGACTGCCCCCGTGCGCGCTGCCGGCTCGTGACGCTCTTCTGACCGCGGGCAGCGGTGTCACGCCTGGTCATGGGGTTGTTGCGGAACCATCTCGACGGCCTGCACGACGTGGTCGTCGTCGCACTCCGCCCCCACGCGGACGACGTCATCTTCGGCGACCAGTTGAGGCACTGGGCGGGAGCCGGGCGGCTGCGCCTTGTCGAGCGGTACACCGAGGCTGAAGGCATTCTCGGCCCCGCACACCTCGACGAACTGGTCCCTGACTGGCGCGAACGAGAAACATGGGCCTGCGGCCCGATCGGGCTGCTTGATGCGATGGAGTCGCATTGGGCCGAGCAGTGCCTCGCCAAGCGGCTCCACACCGAACGATTCCGTTCGGCTCTCATCACGGAGGGGAAGGCGGTACCATCACGTTCGGCCGCCAAGGGCGTAGTCGAAGCCGACGGTGCCACCCCCATCCTGGATGTCGGTGAGCACGCCGGCGTCTTGATGCCTTCCGGCTGTCGGATGGGGATCTGCTTCGGCTGTCTCGTTCCCCTCAGCAGGGGGGTGGTACGCGACCCGCGTGACGGCAACTGACGATCGCCACCGAAGGCGACTCCATCCATATCCAGACCTGCGTGTCGGCGGTTGCCGGCAGCTGCGGATCGACCTCTAGGAAGCAACATGACTGCTGAGATCAGCACCGAAACCATGACCGACACTGACACCCACGACGGTCACGGCTCCCAAGGCCGGGCCTGCGAACAACCGCCTCAACGTCGGTCACGACCGAACGTCGGCATGTACCGAAACCGTCCGGGCAAGCCGACCCGACCGCTCACCTCTCCGCCGCGGAGCGTCGAGGCGTTGGCGCGCGAGCTCGACGCCCTGCGTCGAGGAGGTCTTGGCATCCCGCGGCACCGAGCGACGCCGCATACATCCGCAAGGTCATCGACGTCCAGCGCAAGCTCGAGCTCGGCAGCCGCGCCGTGCTGCTCGTTCTCGCTGTTCCCGCCCGGCCTGGCTGGTCGGCACCGCCGGCCTGTCGCGTCGCCAAGATCCTCGAGAACATGGAGATCGGCCACAACGTCCTGCACGGCCAGTGGGACTGGATGCGCGACCCGAAGATCCACTCGACCACCTGGGAGTGGGACAACGCCTCGCCCGGCCGAGCAGTGGAAGCACTCGCACAACGAGCTGCACCACACGTACACCAACGTGATCGGCAAGGACAACGACCTCGGCTACGGCATCATGCGCGTCGACGAGGACCAGCGCTGGCATCCCGATGCTACCTCGGCCAGCCGCTGTGGAACTTCATCAACGCCTGCTTCTTCGAGTACGGCATCGCGGCCTACGACCTCGAGCTCGGCAAGCAACCTCAAGGCCGTGGCGACAAGGACGCCGAGTTCCGCCGCGAGGCCAGGCAAGGTGCTGCGCAAGATCCGGCAGGCAGATGCGCAAGGACTACCTCGTCCACCCGCTGCTGTCCGGGCCCGTCGCTTCTTCGCACACCATGGCCGCCAACGTCACCGCCAACCTGGTCCGCAACCTCTGGACGCACTCGGTCATCATGTGCGGCCACTTCCCCGAGGGCGTCGAGACCTTCGAGAAGCGCCTCCATCGACGGCGAGACCCGCGGCGAGTGGTACCTGCGCCAGATGCTCGGCTCGGCCAACATCACCGGCAACAAGGCTGCATGCACATCATGACCGGCAACCTGTCGCCATCCAGATCGAGCACCACCTCTTCCCGGACCTACCCAGGCAACCGGTACGCCGAAATCGCGCCGAGGGTCCAGGAGATCTGCAGCCGATACGGCCTGTCGTACATATCCGGATCGCTTCCCCGCCAGGTGGGCTCAGCTTGAAACAGGTCATCAAGTTGTCGCTACCCAACGACTTCTCGATCCGCAACACCGCCAAGTGGGTACTTCGCGACCCACGGATCCGAAGCGAGAGGCTGGCGCAGCGAGGTCCGTGGGATGGAATAGGGATCGGCGAGCTGCGGATGGGCAAGCAGCGGTATCGAGCCGTGTGGAATACCTTGCTAGACGGTGGTCCAGGCCGAGTCACGCGTGGCGCTGTCCTCGACGGCGCCGAGGACCCGCTGGACGCTGCAGCCCGTCGTCGAATGACGGCGGTCGGCTGCCGGTCCTCCGCGATCGCCGCTATCAGGTCGACCACCTGGTGGGTGAAGCCGTGCTCGTAGCCCAGACCGTGTCCGGGCGGCCACCAGGCGCTCGACGTACGGGTGCTCGGGCTCGGTGACCGAGGATGCGGCGCGAAGCCCTGCTCTCGGCCGGCTTCGGCTGCCGTCGAAGAACTGCAGCACGTTGCTTGTCCTCGAAGTCGAAGGCCAGGCAGCCGGTCGGTGCCGTTGATCTCGATCCGCGAGCGCGTTCTTGCGACCCAGCGCGAACCGGGTCGCCTCGAAGATGCCCAGATCGCGCCGCCGGCGAACCGGGCCGAGAAGAACACGGCGTCGTCGCACGGTGACCTCGCCCCGCGGTGCGTCCGGCGCCGACGTCGCCGTGGCCGCCCAGTCCGGACCGCTCGCCGCCCAGCGGCCGCTGACGTCACGAACGTCTCCAGTGATCGCGGAGACCCCGGTGATCGACTGCCCGGTGAGCCATTGGGCGGTGTCGACGATGTGCGCACCGATGTCGCCGAGGGCGCCGGACCCGGACTTGGCCTTGTCCAGCCGCCAGGTCATCGGCGCATCCGGGTCGCGCGAGCCAGTCCTGCAGGTACTGCGCACGCACGTGCCGGATCGTCGCCAGCCGGCCGTCCTCGACCAGCCGCCGGGCCAGTGCGAGCGCCGGCGTTCGCCGGTAGGTGAATCCACACATCGCCGTACGCCTCCGCGCTGTGCCGCCGCACGCGCGGCCGCGTCGCCATCTGCCTCAGCCTCGGCGACCGTGTTGGCCAGCGGCTTCTCGCAGAGCACGTGCTTGCCCGGCCTGCAGGGCAGCGATTGCGATCTCGGCGTGCGTGTCGCCGGGCGTGCAGATGTCGATCAGGTCGACGTCGTCGCGCTCGACCAGGCGCCGCCAGTCCGTCTCGATCCCGGCGAAGCCCAGCCGCGCTCGGCGGCCGCCGCGTACCGCGTCGGTCGTGCCGGCCGCGCGCACCGCAGCTCAGGCTCGAGTCGATCGGCAGCGGAAGAACCGGTGGCGCGTTGCGCCAGGCCTGGGCGTGGACCGCGCCCATGAAGGCGTAACCCGATCATGCCGACCCGCAGTGGTGCACCTTGCCTGCATCGGCTCATCGTCGTTCTCCGCTCAGCATCTGCGCCCGCATGTGGTCGCGGCCGCGAGTTACCGACCGACCGCGTGCACCGAAGGCCACCGCGCCAGCGCAGCGGCGGACCTCGGGACGTCTGGCCCGCGCCAACGGCGTCTGCGTATGCATCTTCGAGCAGCGCCGGCGATCGTCACCCGGCGTCCCTCGCTGGCTGACCGGATGGCGGCCTCGACCATGGCCAGGCTCAGCACGTTGCTGTGCGCCTCGCCCGACGGAGTAGTCGCCGGTGCGCAGCGCGGCCGACGAACTCGGCCAGCGAGCCGGCGATCTGCTCCGGGCCCGGTGCCGATCTCGGCGCGCGAGCCGGTGCGCCGTCGGCGGTCTCGGCCACGGGTTCGTGGTCTCCGTCCCACGGCGCCGTGCCGCCAGCTCCGCTGACTCGCCAGCTGCCGTTCCAGGACGTCTCCAGGCCCGGACTGCACCAGCTGCCGGCGAACGCGAAGCGGGTGCCGGCCGGCGAACTCGAAGCTGACCTGCGGCGGCCGCAGTCTCCCGGCGTACCAGCTCCAAGCCGGGTTGAACGACTCGCAGCACGACCGCGACCGGCTCGGCGCCGATCAGATCGCGGGCCAGATCGAACTGGTGGATCGCCATGTCGATGAGCAGCGGGTAAGCCATCTCCTCGCGGAACCCGCCGAAGTGCGGGGCCTTGAAGAACGCGCACGTGGACCGAGGCCGACCGGGCCGAGCTCGGGCAATCTGGCGCGCGGAAGGCCGGCGAGCTGGCGGCAGTAGCGCCGCGACTGCGACACCATCAGCAGCTGGCCGCTGAGCCTCGGCGGCCGCGACTCATGGACAGGCCGGCGGCGACCGGCTCGGCCAGCGGCTTTTCGCTCAGCACCGGCAGACCGGCGCAGCAGCGCCTGCGACGCTGACCGCCGCGGTGCGCGGCCGGGACCGTCACGTTGACCACCGCGTCTGCTGCCACCCGGGCCAACACATCGGTCAGCGAGCGTGCCGATCGCGACGCTCGCTGACCCCGGTGCGCTCAGCGGCTCGCCGCGCGCCACGTCGAGGTCGAGGTCGACCAGCCCGACCAGCTCTGACGTCCGGCCGATCCGGATGATCACGTCGAGCCAGGCTTCGGCCCATCAACGCCGGCGCCGACCTGGATCAGGCGCAGCGGCCGGTCAGCGTGGACGCGAGTCTCGGACAGCCGCATCGAGGTCCGTGCGCTGCTCGATCGGCCCGGTGTAGCCGTGGCCGTTGAAGAAGTCGTCGGTGTCGTAGCGCAGCAGGGTCGGCAGCGGTCCGCTCGGACGGTCGCTCCGGTCGACCCACTGCGACGCCGTTGGCGATCACCCGGCGGACGTCCGTGATGGTGGTAGACGGGGTAGTCCTGGTCGCCGGGAGAGAAGAAGAAGATCTTGCCGTGGCCGCGCCGGAACGTGCAGCCCGACCGGAACACCTCGCCGCCGGTGAAGGAGGAGATGAAGATCAGCTCATCCGGTGCCGGGATGTCGAAGGTCTCGCCGTACATCTCCTGGGCGTCGATGATGATCGGGTTCGGGTACGCCGTCGGGTGATCGGATGGGTCGGGTTGACGGTCCAGACCAGCTCCCGGTCCTGCTCGCTGCGCCAGCGCAGCGTGCAGGTGGTGCCCATCAGCTTGCCGAAGATCTTCGACCAGTGCCCGAGTGCAGTACGACGAGGCCGAGGCCAGAGAGGACGTGCTGGTGCACTCGCTCGACGACCTCGTCGGCGACCTCGCCGTGGGCGGCGTGGCCCCACCAGACCAGGACGTCGGTGTCGGCGAGCACCTCCTCGGTCAGCCCGTGCTCGGGCTCGTCGAGGGTGGTGGTGTTGATCACCGCGCCGTCCCCGAGGTTCTCGGCGATGCCCTGCGGCGATGGTGGTGTGCATCCCGTCGGGATAGATGGCCGCGACGTGCGGCTCGATCTGCTCGTGCCGGTTCTCGCCCCATACGAGAACGCGGATGGGCGCAGCAGTACTGGAGGTCACGGTGGGCGATGTCGCTTCCGTGGGTGTTACTTGACGGCTCCGCCGGTGGCGCCGGCGGCAATGTACTTCTGGGCGATGACGAGCAGGATGATGGCCGGGATGGAGGCGAGCATGGCGGTGGCCATCACCGCGCTCCAGTTGGAGATGTGCGCGCCAAGGTAGGTGTAGATGCCCAGCGTGACCGGCGTGATGTTCCCCTTCGTGGTCAGGGTCAGCGCGAAGATGAAGTCGCTCCACGCGAACAAGAAGGCGAACAGCCCGACGGTGATCAGCGAGTTCCGGCTGATCGGCACCACGATGGACAAGAACGCGCGGACCAGGCCGGCCCCGTCGACCCGGGCCGCCTCGACGATCGAGGGCGGCACTGCGAGCATGAACGACCGCATGATCAAGATCCCGAACGGGACCGCGTTCGCCGCGTTGGCGATGATCAGCCCGGGATCGAGTTGAGCAGGCCGATGTTCTCGTACAGGGTGTAGAGGGCATTCGCGATCACGATCCCCGGGATCATCTGCGAGATCAGGATGGCGAGCAGGGCCCAACTGATCCAGCGGAACCGGAACTGGGCCAGGGCGTACGCACACGGTGCGGCGATCAGCAGCGTCAGCACGACCGTACCGACGGCGATCAGCAGGCTGGTGACGAGGTTCTGGCCCTGATCCTCGGATCGCCAGCTGGTGTAGCCGGCGCAGGCTCGGGTGCGACGGGAAGAAGCGTCGACGGCAGAGTGCCCCCGCTGGCCTGCAGCGAGATGTTGAGCATCCAGTAGACCGGGAAGAGCATCAGGGCCAGCAAGACGATGGCGATGCGCGGTACGGAGTCCGCGCCGGGTCTGATGGGCGGCGACTCGCTGCTGATGAGTGATCATCGTCGCTCCTTACTCGTCGACCTGGCGCCGGGTGGCCCGCAGGTAGACGATCGCGAAGACTAGTGAGATGAGGATCAAGATGTTGCTCAGGGCGGCGCCCTGGCCGAACTTGAACTCCACGAACGAGCGCTGGTAGGACATGCAGTGGCGATGGTCTGGGTCGCGTTGGCCGGACCGCCCTGGGTCAGGCCCAGGATGATGTCGAGCACCTTCAGCGTGTAGATCACGCCCAGCATCGAGCAGCGACGCTGACCACAGCGCGCAGGTTCGGGCCAGGTGATGTTCCAGAACGCCTTCCACCCGGTCGCGCCGTCCAGCGCACCCGCCTCGTAGAGCTCGTCCGGGATGTCCTGCAGCCCGCTGTAGAGCAGGGTCAGGTTGAACGGGATGCCCAGCCAGATGTTCACCAGGATGATCGCGATCAACGCCACGTCCGGCGAGGTGAGCCACGGGATCGGTGCGTCGATGATCCCGAGGTTCTTCCAGCGTGACGTTGAGGATGCCGCTGTCCTGCTCGAGGATGGCCCGCCAGGCGGCGCTGCCCACGATCAGGGGAAGCAGCCACGGCAGCAGGAACAGCGCGCGGAGGACGCCGTTGAGCGGGAAGTTCTTGTGGAAGAACAGCGCCAGCAGCATCCCGATCACGAACTGGCCGACGATCGACCCGACGGTGAACAGCGCCGTGTTGACCAGCGCCTTGGTGAACAGCTCGTCGGTCACCACGGTCACGTAGTTCTGCAGCCCCACCCACGGAGCCTTGCCGTTGATGAACGTCCGCAGCGTGTAGTTCTGGAAGCTCATCGACCAGGTTCTTCACCACCGGGTAGCCGAACAGCGCGATGATCGCCAGGCGCCGCCGGGACCACGAAGAGGATCTTCGCGATCTCCCCTGCGCCGGCCCTCTGCGGGCCGGCGCGGTGCCGGAGGACGGTGCGGTGGTCTCGGTCGCGGTGGTCAGCGTTCTCGCATCCGACATGCGCCGACTCCTTCCGTTCCGTCGCGGTCGGTCAGCTGGCGCCGGCCTTGGCCATCGCGTCGGCCGGAGCCGCCTGGCCGGTCAGCACGAGCTGCATCCCGGTGTAGATCACCTTGGCGGTCTCGGGCCACTTCGCGCCGAGCTTGCCGGTCCGGGCGCGGGCGTGTCGGCCACCGCGTCGGTGAAGCCGGCCATCGACGGAACTTCCGTCTTGTACTGCTCGGCCAGCGCGAGCCTTGGTCGGCACCAGGCCGCCCTGCTTGGCCCGGAGCATCTGGTTCTCGTCGGTGTTCATGCACTTCGACCAGCTCCGCGGCCTTCTGTCATCTTCGCGTTGTTGCCGGTCTCGGTCACGGTCCACGCCTCGCCACCGAGCGGGGCGACCGAGGTCTGGTCGGGCTTGTTGACCGGGAACGGGACCACGCCGAAGTTGATCTTCGCCTTCTGCAGCGCGCGGGATCTGCCACGGACCGTTCAGCATCATGGCCGCCTTGCCGGCGATGAACTGGTCGTTGACGTCGGACTGCTTCCAGTTGACCACGCTCTTGGATACCGAGCCGTCGTCGACCAGGTCCTTCCACAGCTGGAGCGCCTCGGCCACCTGCGGGCTCTTCAGGTCGGTCTCGTCGCCGCCGTTGGTCCACATCGGCGGCAGGAACTGCCAGGCGCCCTCGTAGTCGGCGGTGGCGTTGAAGGCGAAGCCGTACTGCTTGCCGCTGGTCAGCTTCTTGGCCGCGGTCTTCAGCTCGGCCCAGGTCTTGGGGGCTGTACGCCAGCCTTGGCCAGCACGTCCTTGTCGTAGAAGATGGCAAGCGGTGTTGGCGCCCGGCTGCAGACCGTAGCAGCTGGCCGTCGTAGGTGGCCGCCGACCACCGGACCGGGAGCGTACCCGTCGGCGTTGAGCCCGAAGTCGCCGAGCGGCGCCGAGCGCACCCGGCCTCGGCGATCTGCTGGATGTCGGGATTGTCCAGCATCAGCACGTCGGGCAGCGTCTTCGACGACGCCTGCTGCAGCACCTTCTGGATCAGCGTCGGGCCTGGCACCGACTGGTGGTCGACCTTGGCGACGCCCGATCGAGGTCCCGCACTTCTGCAGCTGGTCGTCGACCTGTGGACTTGCCCGGCTCGTCACGTGTAGTAGTCCAGCACCGTCAGGCTGTCGACGGTCTCGGAGGAGCGCAGCTGCTGCTGCCCCCGCGCCGTTCGACCCGCCGCCGCCACACGCGGCCAGGGTCAGAGGGACCAGCGTGGCCATCGCGGCCGCGGCCACCAGTCGCTTTTGATCATCAGTTCGCAGCTCCTTCGACTCGACTGGATGTGAACGTCCAAAGCGCTTAACCCAGGCACTACGGAAAGCTTCCCGATTAGTGGTTAAGCGTTTAGACTGGCTTGCGGTCGAGTTTGGCGGGCCTACCGAGGATTTGTCAATAGGTCGGTCCCGGTGCCACGCATAACGATCGGAGGACGCGATGGCTACCACCATGCGAGAGGTGGCGGAGGCGGCCGGCGTGTCGATCGCCACCGTGTCCTTCGTGGTCAACAACTCCAAGCGGGTGGCGCCGGAGACCCGGGAGCGGATCGAGCGGGTGATGGCCGAGCTGGGCTTCCGCCGGAACGTCGTCGCGCGAGCCCTGGCCAGCCGACGTACCCAGATCATCGCCCTCGTCTATCCGATGCTCGCGCATCGGCTGGCCGGCTCGGTGACCGAGTTCATCACCAGCGCGGCGCGGGCGGCGAGCGCCGCCGACTACCACCTGGTGGTCTGGCCGGTCGGCAATGACGGCAGCGAGCTGGCCGCGCTGGTCGGCCAGAAGCTGGTCGACGGCGTGCTGCTGATGGAGGTCCAGCTCGACGACGCCCGGGTGGCGGCGCTGCGGGAGCTCGACATCCCGTTCGCCCTGATCGGCCGCACCCGCGACGTCACCGGTTTGCACTACGTCGACATCGACTTCGACGCGTCGGTGCAGATGGCCATGGACCACCTGGCCGAGCTCGGCCACCGCCGGATCGTGCTGGTCAACGGCAGCCAGGAGGGCGAGAGCTTCGCCAGCTACGGCCCGTACGTCCGCTCGGAGATCGCCTACCGCGAGCTGTGCGCGCAGCGCGGGATCGAGCCGGTGGTCCTGCGCTGCCGGCAGACGGTGCGCTCGGGCCGCGACGCCGCGATGGAGCTGGTGGCCACCGCGCCGGACACCACCGCCGTGATCATCGCCGACGAGGCGGCGGCCGCCGGCCTGGTGGCCGAGCTGGCCCGGATCGGTCGGGCGGTGCCCGGCGACATCTCGGTGATGTCGATCTTGAGTCTCGCTCGACATGGCGGCGATGTGCAATCCCCCGTTGACCACGGTGACCGCGCCCGGCACCGAGCTCGGTCCGCTCGGCGTCGAGGCGCTGCTGCGCCAGCTGGACGGCGGCACCGCCGCTGACGCCCGTGCTCCGCGCCGGTGTGCTGGCCCTCGGCGAGTCGACCGGTCCGACTCTGCGAGCATGCGACGTGACCCTCGACTCATCTCCGGAAGGACTCCATGACCCAAACCAGTCAGCGCGGCGGCGGCCCGATCCGACTCACAGCCAGCAGCGCCACGGCTCTCCGGCCGGCCATCGCAGGCGAGATCACCGGTGGGTTGTGGGCGGATCGACGGCGGGTCAACCGGGAGGTGAGCATCCCAGGTGGCTGGAATCGGCTGCACCAGGCCGGCAACTTCCACAACTTGGAGCTGGCTGCGGGTCGCAGTACCGGCGAGCTACGTCAACGACCTGCCGTTTCTGGACAGCGACGTGTACAAGTGGCTGGAGGCGGTCGCCTGGGCGCTCGCCGATCCGGCGCTGGATTCTTCGCTGGCCGACCGGCTGCGGCAACAGCTGGCCGAGACCGAGCGGCTGCTCCGCGACGCCCAGCAGCCCGACGGCTACCTCGACTCGCACTTCCAGGTGCGATTCCCCGGCGAACGGTTCGTCCAGCTGCAGTGGGGACACGAGCTCTACTGCGCCGGACATCTGATCCAGGCGGCCGTGGCGCTGCACCGGACCACCGGCGACCCAGGCCTGCCTCGAGGTGGCTCGGCGGGTGGCGGACCTGGTCGTCGACACGTTCGGCACGGAGGCGGGCAAGATCGACGGCGTCTGCGGACACCCGGAGATCGAGACCGCATTGGTCGAGCTCTACCGGGAGACCGGCGCCGAGTCATACCTGGAACGAGCTCGCTATTTCGTCGACCGGCGTGGGCACGGACTGCTCGGCGACGGCCGGTTTGGCCGGCACTACTGGCAGGACCACACTACCGGTCCGGGACGCCAGCGTCGGTCGAGGGGCACGCGGTCCGTCAGCTCTACCTGCTCGCCGGGGTGGCCGACGTGTACATGGAGACCGGCGACGCCAGCCTGCTCCAGGCCCTGGAGCGGCTCTGGGCCGAGATGGTGGCCAGCAAGACCTACCTGACCGGGGGCATCGGGGCACACCACAGCGACGAGGCGTTCGGCGACCCGTACGAGTTGCCCAACGAGCGAAGCTACTGCGAAACCTGCGCGGCCATCTGCCTCGATCATGTTCTCCTGGCGGATGCTGATGATCACCGGCGAAGTCGAAGTACGCCGACCTGATGGAGCGCACCCTCTACAACGGGTTCCTGGCCGGCCTCTCACTGGACGGCCAGCGCTACATCTACGCCAACCCGCTGCAGGTCCGCGAGGGTCACGTGCCCGCGGCGATGATCGGCGACTACCAGCGCGTCGAGTGGTTCCACTGCGCGTGCTGCCCGCCGAACGTGATGCGGACACTGGCCTCGCTGGAGCACTACGTGCTGCTCGGCAGTGATGCCCGCGTCGTGCTGCACCAGTACATGACCGGCCGGTACGCCGCCGGCGTGGCCGGCGGTGAGGTCCAGATGGAGGTGACCACCGACTACCCGTGGGACGGCACCGTCACCATCCGGGTAGCCGCGAGCGCCGGCCGGTCGGTGGGAGCTGGCCCTGCGGGTGCCGCACTGGGCTGAGCAGCCGACGTTGACCGTCAACGGCACCGCAGTGGACACCGCACCCGCTGACGGCTGGTGGGTGGTGGGCCGGGAGTGGAACGACGGCGACGAGGTGGTCCTGGTGCTGCCGCTGGAGCCGCGGTTCACCGTGGCCGACCCACGGCTGGACGCGGCCCGGGGCGCCGTCGCGGTCGAGTACGGGCCGCTGGTGTACTGCCTGGAGGCCGTCGACAACCCCGGACACCGGCTGGACGACGTCACTGTCGACACCGCTGTCGCGCCCGAGGTGGTGCCCCACGGACGGGCCGCTTCGGGGCATCGCGACCATCCGGATCGGGGGCCGAGTCCGGCCTCGGACCGGCGCCTCGTGGTGGCCTTACCGTCTCTGCGGATGCGCCAGCCGGCGACAGAGCCCGGGAGTCGGTCCCGCTGACCGCGGTGCCCTACTACACCTGGGGAAACCGCGGACCAGGCGCGATGCGGATCTGGGTGCCCATTCAGCCCAGACGGTTGCCCCTCACCGGGTTGCCGACGAATCTGAAAGCGCTATAGCCCTTTGAGAGTTCTGACCGTAGCTGAGAGGCGACCCGCAAGGGAATCGAGTCCCTATCCGAATCGGTAGATAACTCTCGCATCACGTCTCTTGACAGGTCCTATCGCCGAGATGTTGACTACGTAGGTCAGAAGGTTGACTACGTAGTCAGAAACGGTCGCGACGGCAGCCCGCATCCGTGCGTCGCTAAGGCGGAGGCTCCCGCGGCGTCGTGATGGTTGACGTGGCACGTCTGGCAGGTGTGTCGCAGAAGACGCGTGTCCCGGGTGGTCAACGACGCGCCCCTCATGTCCGTCCCGATGTTGCGCGAGCGAGGTAAACCAGTGCGATCGAACGAGCTGGGCTATCGTCCGAATGTCGCCGCTCAGGCGTTGGCGCGGGAGCGCAGTCACACGATTGGCGTGCTGGCCTTGGGACACGCGCTTTCTGGACCGTCGCGACGGGTCTTCACGCTCGAGCATGAGGCGCGGTCGGCTGGGCTACACCATGGCTCTGACTTCGGTGCCCGGACTTGTCTGCGCGAAGTGTCGCCGACGGGATCGACGCGTTGTTGAAGCGCGAGGCGTCGAGGGCTTCGTCGGTGGAGGTCCCGACCCACCTGATCGAGCATCGACCCCGCCCAGCTTGCCGGATTGCCCGTGGTGACGAGCGCCGGCTGGATCACTGGTGTTCTCGCGTCAAGCCGTTGTCGACATCGACCAGGAAGAGGCCTGTCGCGAGCTGACCACGCTACCTCCTTGATCTGGGGCACGAGACGGTTTGGCACGTTGGTGGGCCGCGCGACTGGGATGCGGCGCAGAAACGCCTCGTCGGCTGGCGATCAGCTCTGCGCGACGCCGGTGCCACGCGTGCCGCGCGTGCCTCTACGGAGACTGGTCAGCCGCATCGGGCTACCGAGCAGGGCCGCAAGCTCGCAGCCCGCGACGAAGTCACCGCAATCTTCGCCGCCAACGACTCAGATGGCGATGGGGATCCTTCGGGCGTTCGCACGAGGCCGGGCCGAGATCCCGGGCGACGTTTCGGTCGTCGGGTTTCGACGATGTTCCCGAGGCCGAGTTCCAGATGGTGCCGTTGACCACGGTCGGCATCGACGCAGACGAAGCGGCGCAGCGCATCCTTGCCGAGCTACTCGCGCATGATCGAAGGGCCGAGCCACCCGCCGACCGATCACCGCTGCCCGCACCGAGCTCATCATCCGGCGCTCTTCCGGTCCGGCTCTCCGATCACGCCGTACGAGACTCGTCACGGATGCAAGCTCATTCAATGTTCCATCAACCTCGATTAGGAAGGACGGCGATGTCCGCTGACCCATTCACCCGACGCAAGTTCCTGCATCTCGACGGCCGCCGCTGCGTCGAGCGCCGTGGTTCCTCGCCGCGTGCAGCTCAGATGGAGGTTCGGCAGCCCCCTGCCGCCGCCCCATCCGCTTCAGACCGGTCCCTCAGTCCGAGATCGACAAGGCGCATGGACACCGAGACCACGCTGACGTTCTGGACCTGGGTGCCCGACATTCACAAACGAGGTCAAGCTGTTCACCACCAAGTACCCGAAGATCAAGGTCGAACCTGGTCAACGTCGGGCCAGGGCGCCCCGCACTACCAGAAGCTGCGGACCGCGATCCAGTCCGGGCAGGGCGCTCCGGACGTGGCCCAGGTCGAGTTCCAGTTCATCAACTCCTTCACCCTCGGCGACGGCAGCCTGCTCGACCTCACCCTCTACGCGCCGGCGGCGTTGAAGGACAACTATGCCGGACTGGATCTGGTCGCAGGTGAACACGAACGGCGGCCTGTGGGGTATCCCGCAGGACACCGGCCCGATGGGTCTGCTGTATCGCGACGACCTTCTCGAGCGCGGCCGGCATCGCGGCGCCGAAGACGTACGACGACTTCGCCGCGGCGGCCGCGACCTACCATTCCAAGAACCCGAAGAGCTACCTGGTCAACGTGGCGCCCAACCAGCCCGGTCAGATCGTGGCCTACCTGTGGCAGGCCGGTGTCCGCCCGTTCGCGTTCGACGGCAAGCAGACGGTGAAGGTCGACTCTGGCGAATGACGAGGCCAAGAAGGTGGTCAAGTTCTGGGGCGACCTGGTGACCAGCGGCGGCGCCTCCAACGACGCCGACTTCAACGACGCGTGGTACCAGGGCCTGAACAGCGGCAAGTGGGCCACCCTGCCCATCGCCGCCTGGGGACCGGTGTTCCTGCAGGGAGCGGCCGCCAAGACATCGGGCAAGTGGCGGGCCGCCGACCTGCCGCAGTGGGATGCCAGCAAGACCGTCTCCAGCAACTGGGGCGGCTCGACCGATGCGGTGCTGAAGCTGAGCAAGAACCAGATCGCCGCCTCCCAGCTCGCCCTGTTCATCAACACCGAACAAGGAATCCGCGCTCCAGTTCGCCACCAAGCAGTTCCTGTTCCCGGCGATGAAGGAGATCCTGACCGACCCCGGCCTTCGTCGACCAGAAGTCGGAGTTCTACGGCGGCCAGAAGGTGAATGAGAAGTTCGCCCAGATCTGCGGCGACCGTCAGTCCCGGACTTCGGCTGGCTGCCGTTCATGGACTACGTGTACACGAACTTCAACGAGACCCTCGGCAAGGCGTTCGCCGACAAGACCGACGCCGTCGCCGGACTGCAGGCCTGGCAGGACGCCTCCGTCAAGTACGCCAAAGACCAGGGCTTCACGGTCGCCTGACACTCGAGGTGCCCGCCGCCGCGCGCGGCGGGCACCACCGACCAGCTCCCGGGAAGGGGCACCTCATGTCCACTGCCGTCGAGAATGCGTCAACGACCAACGCCGCACCGCCGGCGTCGTCCCCGAATCACCGAGCGCCAAACGGCGCCAGTACGGGCGCCGCCTACGCTCTGGTCCTGCCGTTCTTCATCATCTTCATCATCACGATCATCGTCCCTTTGGTCTATTCAGGCTATCTGTCGTTCTTCAAGAAGCAGCTGATCGGCGGCACGAGCTTCGCCGGCTTCGCGAACTACGCCCGGGCCCTGACCGACCCGCTGTTCTTGAGCGGCGTGGCCCGGATGGGCGTCTTCCTGATCCTCCAGGTGCCGTTCATGCTCGCCATGTCGTTGTTCTTCGCCCTCGCGCTGGACAGCGGGATGATGAGGCTGGCCAAGTTCAGCCGGCTGGCCATCTTCATCCCTTACGCCGTTCCCGGGCGTGGTGGCCACCTTGATGTGGGGCTACCTGTACGGGCCGGACTTCGGCCCGTTCGCCCAGATCACCAAGGCTCTCGGTTTCGGCCCGCCACCGTTCTTCACCCAGACCGGCATGCTGTTCTCGATCATGAACATCGTGAACTGGGCGTTCATCGGCTACAACATGATCCTCATCTACGCCGCCCTGCGCTCCATCCCGGGCGAGCTGTACGAGGCGGCCCGGGTCGACGGCGCCTCCGAGGTGCGGATCGCCTGGTCGATCAAGATCCCCGCGATCCGCCCGGCATTGCTGCTCACGATCATCTTCTCGGTGATCGGCACCTTCCAGCTGTTCACCGAACCGAAACTGATGTTCAACCTGGCCCCGAACGTCATCGGCACCGCCTGGACCCCGAACCTGTACGCCTACAACGTCTCCTTCGTCAACCAGGACGCCAACTACGCCGCGGCACTGGCCTTCCTGCTCGGCATCGTGATCATCGATCGTTTCCTACGTCGTCCAACTCAGCGCCCAACGGAGGGAGCGCCGCTCATGACCACCATCACCCCGGCCACCACCAGCACCTCGTCGAGTCCGAACCGACCGCCCGGCGCCCGGCCCGCAAGCCCGACCAGCTGGCTGCTGACGGTGTTCGTGCTGATCTGCGTCGGCTACTTCCTGCTGCCGCTGTTCTGGCTGGTGGTGGCCTCCACCAAGTCCAACGCCGACCTCTTCAGCTCCTTCGGCCTGTGGTTCGCCAACTTCAACCTGTTCGAGAACATCAAGACCGTCCTCACCTTCCAGGACGGCGTATTCGTCCGCTGGGCGCTCAACTCCGTCATCTACGCCGTGGTCAGCGCGGTGGGCGCCTCGTTCCTGGCGACCGCGGCCGGCTACGCCTTCGCCAAGTACCAGTTTCCCGGCGGGACGGCCCTGTTCGCCATCATCCTCGGCGCGATCATGGTCCCGGTCGCCGCACTGACCGTCCCGACCTACCTGCTGTTCGCCCGCGCCAATCTGACCGACACCTACTTGGCGGTCATCCTGCCGTCCCTGGCCACCCCGTTCGGCGTGTTCTTGATGCGGGTCTACGCCGCCGACGCCATCGACACCTCCCTGATCGAGGCCGGCCGGGTCGACGGGGTCGGTGAGCTCCGGATCTTCTTCACCATCGCGTTCCGGCTGCTGCTGCCCGGCTCAGTCACCGTGCTGCTGTTCGCGCTGGTGGCGAGCTGGAACAACTACTTCCTCCCGCTGATCATGCTCAACTCCCCGGAGAAGTTCCCGCTCCCGGTGGGCCTGGCGCAGTGGGCGTCGACCGCGACCGGCGGCTCGGGATCGCAGGCGCTGTTCTCCACCGTGATCACCGGGTCGCTGCTCTCGATCATCCCGCTGGTGATCGCCTTCCTGTTCCTTCAGCGCTACTGGCAGTCCGGGCTGGCCGCCGGCGGCGTCAAGGCCTGACTACACGTCTCTCGTCAGTTAGGAACCCCATGGATCCCCGTCGCGAGCGGGTGCTGTTCGGCGCCGCCTATTACCACGAGTACCAGCCCTCGCCCCGACTGGAGCACCGATCTGGACCTGATGGTCGACGCCGGATTCACGGTGATCCGGGTCGGGGAGTCGGTCGTGGACCACCTGGGAACCGGAGGACGGGCACTTCGACCTCGATTGGCTGGCGCCGGTCCTCGACGGTGCCCAGCAGCGTGGCATCGGCGTCGTTCTCGGCACCCCGACGTACGCCGCTCCGCCGTGGCTGGCTCGCCGCTACCCGGAGATCGCCGGCGAGACCGCGACCGGCCGGCCGATGCCGTGGGGTGGGCGCCAGGAGATCGACTACACCCATCCGGCGTTCCAGTTCCACGCCGAGCGGGTCGATCCGCAAGATCGCTCGGCCGGTATGCCGAGCATGCAGCGGTGATCGGTGCTCAGGTCGACAACGAGCCCGGCATGCTGCTGTTCCACAACCACGGGGTGTTCCAGCGCTTCGTCGACGAGCTCCGGCACACCTACGGCGACGTCGAGACCCTCAACGAGGCGTGGGGGCTGGTGTACTGGTCGCACAAGCTCAGCACCTGGGCCGACCTGTGGCGACCGGACGGCAACTGGCAGCCGCAGTACGACCTCGCCTGGCGAACCTTCCAGGCCAAGCTGACGACCGAGTTCATCGCCTGGCAGGCCGAGCATCGTCCGCGAGTACGCCCGGGACGACCAGTTCGTGACGACCTGCATCGCCTACGAACGGCCGACCGTCGACGACGCGAACCTCACCCGGGCTCTCGGACGTGACCGCCGGGAATCCCGTACTACGCCATGCAGGATGCTCTGGCGGTGCCCAGCACAAGTCGATCAAGCCGCAGGGCTGGACGACGTCCGGGGCCTGGAGCCTGTTCTCTGCGTGCGGACCGGATGTACGCCTCCAAGCAGGCCCCGTTCCTGATCACCGAGACCAACGCCGGCGCGATCGGCGGATCGTCGATCAACTTCCCCGCCTACGACGGGCAATGGCGCCAGGCGGCATGGGCGTTCGTCGCTCGCGGCGCGGAGATGATCGAGTACTGGCACTGGCACACCAACCACTTCGGCACCGAGACCTACTGGATCGGCATCCTGCCGCACGACCAGCAGCCAGGACGGGTTTACGCGCGAGCTGAGCCGGCTCGGGGCCGACTTCGCGATCGCCGGGTCCTCGGGTGATCGGGCTGCGTCCCGACGCCCAGATCGGCATGCTGTATTCCGCTCGGTCCGAAGTGGGGACTGGCGCTTCCAGGCCAGCTTCTCCGCAGCCAGGGAAGCGCATCGGCGTCGGTCGCCTGGCGCGATCATCGATCAGCGGTCCTACCACCGGATCTTCGAGGCGTTCTACCGAGGCACGTTCGATGCGATGTGCCGGCTCGGCTGATCCACGACATGTCCAGATCATCGGAGCCGGACGGCAGCCGGCCTCTCGAGCCCGCCGCCGTCGCCGCCGATCTGCCGGTGCTGGTCGTAGCCGGGGTCTGCTGGTCGCCGATGACGACGCTGCTGATGCTGGCTGCAGGACTACGCCGCCGCCGGAGGCCATCTCGTCATCGGTCCACGAACCGCGTACGGCGACGACGAGGGCCGGGCCCGGACCGAGGTGAAACCGGCGCACCTGGCCGACGGCCGGCGGCGTGCGCTACCAGGAGTTCTCCAACCTCGGCGAACCCGCTGTCGCCGTGGTCGCCGAGAGCGGACGCGATCGATCTGTCCGAGGCGGCGGCGCGACGGACTGGATCGGGTCGACGGACTGATCAGCGAGGCAGCGAAGGTGATCGTCGGATACGATCACCCGCACTTCGGCCGATTCCCCCACCGTCGTGTCCAACGCAGCACGGTCAGGTCGGATCACCACCGTTGGCTACCGTGCCCGAATCCTGCCCTCGGCCGCCGATCTGGTCCGATGGCTTGCTCTCGGCCAGGACCCGACGTGGACGCGCTCCCGGCATCTGTAACCGTCTACTCGGCAACCAACGCGCGCGGTCGAGCGGATCCACGTCATTCACAACTGGAGCTGGACTCCCACACAGATCACGCCTCCCGCGAGCGATGACTGGACGTCCTTGCCGAACGCTGACGCGCACGACTAAACGATCTTGAGCTCGGTCCCTGGGATGTCCGAGTTCTCGCGGAATGACGAATCTGTGACAACGGACTCAAGGATGACTTCAGCGTCCGCTGACAGACTCTGGGTGACATCGCAGCACCGCCGGTCGCGACCACTCGCCACGAAACCAACCAGGAAAGATCATGAACCAGCACAATCCGGACCGTCACCGCCAGATCGCCGATGCCGTGGCCTCGCTCCGCGCCGAGGTTGCGCAGCTGCACGCTGAGTTGCCGCGCTGGGGGCTCGTGGTTTGGACCGCCGGCAACGTGTCCGCCCGGAGTGCCCGGCCACGACCTGCTCGTGATCAGCCGTCCGGGGTGAGCTACGACGAGCTCACCCGCGAAGCTGATGGTGATCACCGATCTCGAGGGCAATCTCTCGTCGACGGCGACCGCTCGCCGTCCTCCGACACTGCCGCGCACGCCTATGTCTACAAGCACATGCGCGAGGTCGGGGGCGTGGTCCGCACGCCACTCGACGTACGCCACCGCCTGGGCGACGCGCGGAGAGCCCATTCCCTGCGTCCTGACGCATGATGGCCGACGAGTTCGGTGGTGAGATCCCGGTCGGCCCGTTCGCCTTGATCGGCGACGACTCGATCGGTCGCGGGATCGTCGAGACTCTTCGTGATCATCGCTCATCCGGCAGATGCTGATGAAGAAGCCACGGCGTGTTCACGATCGGCACGACCGCCAATGCCGCCGTCAAGGCCGCGGTGATGTGCGAGGAGGTCGCCCGCACCGTCCACATCGCGCGTCAGCTGGGCGAGCCGCTTGCCGATCGCGCCAGTCCGACATCGACTCGCTGTACGCCCGCTATCAGAACGTCTACGGCCAGACCGGGAGCAACATGATCATGACCATCAAACCCCACCTGCTGGTTCCTCACCGGAAGCCAGGGCCTCTACGGTCCGGAGACGCTCGCCCAGGTCGAGCAGCAGTCCCGCGCGATCGTCGATCAACTCAACGACGCCGGACGCCTCCCGGTGCCGGTGGAGTGGAAGCCGGTGCTCACCGACTCCAGCGCGATCCACAAGATCATCATGGCTGCCAACGCCGACCCCGACTGCATCGGCCTGATCGCCTGGATGCACACGTTCTCGCCGGCCAAGATGTGGATCACCGGCCTCGACGCGCTGCAGACGCCGTTCCTGCACCTGCACACGCAGGCGCAACGTCTCGCTGCCGTGGGCCGAGATCGACATGGACTTCATGAACCTGAACCAGGCCGCGCACGGCGACCGCGAGTTCGGCTACATCCAGACCCGGCTCGGCGTGGCCCGCACGACGGTGGCCGGGCACGTGTCCGACCCGACCACGCAGGCGCGGATCGCCGGCTGGCAGCGGGCAGCGCGGCGGCGTCGCCGCGATCCGCAGCCTCTAAGCTCGCCCGGTTCGGCGACAACATGCGCAACGTCGCCGTCACCGAGGGTGACAAGGTCGAGGCCGAGCTGCGGTTCGGCGTGTCCGTGAACACGTACGGCGTCAACGACCTGGTCGAGCCGGGTCGACGCCGTCACCGACGCCGAGGTCGACGACCTGCTGGAGCAGTACGCCGACGCGTACGAGATCGCCCCCGAGCTCCGGCCGGGCGGCGATCGGCACGAGTCGCTGCGCTACGGCGCCAAGATCGAAGCGCGGTCTGCGCTCCTTCCTCACCGACGGCGGGTTCGGCGCGTTCACCACCAACTTCGAGGACCTCGGCGGGCTGCGACAGCTGCCGGGTCTCGCCGTGCAGCGGCTGATGGCCGAGGGCTACGGGTTCGGCGGCGAGGGCGACTGGAAGACCTCGGTCATGCTCGCACACGATCAAGGCGATCGGCGCCGGCGCCCCGGGCGGCACCTCGTTCATGGAGGACTACACCTACCACCTGGGCCCGGGCACCCGAAGATCCTCGGCGCGCACATGCTCGAGGTCTGTCCGACCATCGCCGCCGACCGGCCGCGGATCGAGATCCACCCGCTCGGCATCGGCAACCGGGAGGACCCTGTTCGGCTGGTGTTCGACGCGGCGCCCGGCCCGGCCACCATCCTCGGCATCTGCGATCTCGGCGATCGGTTCCGGCTGGTGCTCAACGAGGTCGATGTCGTGCCGCCGGACGAGCCGCTGCCAAAGCTTCCGGTCGCCCGGGCGGTGTGGGAGCCGAAGCCGGATCTGGCGACGTCGGCCGAGTCGTGGATCGCCGCCGGAGGTCCGCACCACACGGTGCTGTCGACTGCGGTGGACACCGAGCAGCTTGGTCGACTTCGGCAACCTGCTCGGTGTCGGAGTTGTTGATCATCGACGGCTCGACCAAGCGGCGCGACTTCGCCGACCGGATCCGCTGGAACCAGGCGTACTACCGCCTTGCCCAGGGGTTCTGAGGCACGCGGTCTGACGAACGCGGGTTCTGGGACAGGTTTTGGGACAGAGGGGGTTTCTGACAGATGGTGATCGACGCGCGGCAAGCCATCGCCGAGGGGCGTACGGCCCTCGGGATCGAGCTGGGATCGACCAGGATCAAGGCCGTGCTGATCGGACTGAGGACCACGCTCCGCTCGCGGTCGGCAGCCATGACTGGGAGAACCAGTTCGTCGACCGGATCTGGACCTACTCCCTGGATGCGGTGTGGACCGGGCTGCAACAGTGCTACGCCGCACTTGCCGCCGATGTGCAGCAACGCTACGACGTCGAGCTGACCTCAGTGGGCGCCCTCGGCGTCTCGGCGATGATGCACGGCTATCTGGCCCTCGACTCCGACGGCGAACTGTTGACACCCGTTCCGCACCTGGCGCAACACCAACACCGGCGAGGCCGCTGAGCGACTGAGCGCCGCGTTCGGGCACAACATCCCGCATCGGTGGAGCGTCGCGCATCTCTATCAGGCGATCTTGAACGGTGAGGACCACGTCGACCGCATCGGCCACCTGACCACCCTGGCGGGCTACGTCCACTGGCAGCTGACCGGCGAAAAGGTGCTCGGCATCGGCGACGCCAGCGGCATGTTCCCGATCGATATCGCCTCCGGGGGCTACGACGCGGCGATGCTGGCGCAGTTCGATCATCTCGCGGCCGAGGCCGGTGTGGACCTCCGGCTGGCTGACCTGCTGCCGACGATCATGCTCGCCGGGGAGCGGGCCGGCGAGCTCACCGAAACCGGGCGCGAAACTGCTCGATCCGGCCGGGCGACTTCGTCCCGGCGTTGCGCTGTGCCCGCCGGAGGGCGATGCCGGGACTGGGATGGTGGCCACGAACTCGGTCGCGCCGCGCACCGGGAACGTCAGCGCCGGCACCAGCATCTTCGCGATGATCGTGCTCGAGCACGAGCTCAGCCGAGTCCACCGCGAGCTCGACCTGGTCACTACGCCGGCCGGGGACCTGGTGGCGATGGTGCACTGCAACAACGGTGCCAGTGAAGCTGAACGCCTGGGTCGGCCTGTTCGCGGAGTTCGCCCAGGCACTCGGCGTTGCTGCGGACAACTCCGCGATCTTCGAGACGTTGTTCACCTCAGCACTGGACGGTGCTCCCGACTGCGGCGGGCTGATGTCCTACAACTATCTCTCCGGTGAGCCGATCACCGGGCTCGAGGAAGGCCGGCCCCTGTTCCTGCGATCCCCGGACGGCGTCTTCAACCTGGCCACCTTCATGCGCACCCACCTGTTCGCGTCCCTGGCCACCCTGCGGATCGGTATGGACGTGCTGCAGAAGGAGGAGGGTGTCCGGCTGGACCGGATGTTCGCGCACGGCGGCCTGTTCAGGACCAAAGGCGTGGCACAGGGCTTCCCTGGCGGCGCGCCATCGACACCCTGTCTCAGTCGGTGAGGTCGCCGCCGAGGGCGGGGCCTGGGGCATCGCTGTCCTGGCAGCATTCGTCACCGCTCGCACCCCAGGTGAAGGCTTGACCGACTACCTGAATACCCAGGTCTTCGCCGACACTGCTCTCGACACGGTCGAGCCCGACGCGCTCGGACGTCGCCGGCTTCGACGCATTCATCCGCGAGATTCGTCGATGCCCTGCCGGTCGAACGGGCGGCCGTCGACCACAGCTGACGAACAGCACGCGGCTTCAATGGAACGCGCGGTCGCGTGGTCGCCTGGTTGCAGCAGAGCAGCGTTTCGGCATCTCGACCCGAACGACGATCGAGGCCCGCGATGGCGGTGACAGCTGCCGGGATCACATCCGCCGACCAGTCACATCTGGAGCGGACGGTCGCCCTTGCCTGGGAGGCTCGCAATCGAGGAGACCACCCGTTTGGGCTCGCTTCTCGTTGCTGCCGACGGCCGGGTCTTGGAGGCGCGCAACAGTGTCGTCAGCAGATGTCGACCCGACCGGTCATGCGGAGACGAACCTCGTCCGGCTCTGCAGGATCGCTCGACCTTGCCACCCGGATCGCGAGCACCCTCTACACCAGCACAGAGCCGTGCGCCATGTGCGCGGGCGCAATCTACTGGTCAGGTATCGGCCGCGTGGTCTTCGCGCTCTCGGAGGTCGCGCTGGCCGAGATGGTCGAGGAGGAGGAGGCGTGCCGCCGCTGCATCTGCCGTGTCGGGAAGTCTTCGCCAGAGGTGGCCGCGCGATCGTGGTCGACGGTCCGGTTGACCTGGCTTCCGCGACCGAGGTCCACGCCAGGGTTTCTGGACTCTAGGTGATCTTGCGTGCTGCACGACGACGCGTCATGCCCGCCGAGCTGGAGCGCGGGAGCGGTGGGGTCGCTCGGGCGGCCACCGAGCAAGCCGCATGATCTTGGGACGGTCAGGACGGCAGTGATGTTGATGACCCGGGAAATAACCACGACGAGGACGGCCAGTGAGATCATCGACTGGATCGCCATCAGTCCCTTGACACGGTGAGTGAGTGGGAGGGTGTCGGTCGGGCTGAACGCCACGACGTTGGTGTAGGCCAGGTACAGGTGGTCTTGGAACCGTGGCTGCCAGCCCGGCGGCGCCAGCTCCTCAGCGGCGGTTTGGGGAAACTGGAAGTCGGGATAGGGCTTGGAATGCACCTGGCGGCCGCTCGGTCCGCCGCTGTCGAGCTGCCAGTAGAGCAGACCGAAGGTGACGATGTTGGTGGCCAGAACGATGCCGGCACCCACCAGGAGCTGGGTCACAGTGGGCGGGGCCTGGCCTGTTGGGGGCGTTCGAAGGACCACGACGACCAGTCGGGCCGCGGCTGCGCTGTTCGCTAAGACCAGGACGGCGAACAGAGACAAGATCAGCGGGCGGGCGGCCCGCGGGACCGGGCCGGGTTTGGCCGCCACCACCAGCAACGCCAGGAACACGGTTGCCTCGATGACAGGCACGATCAACGGCGGTCCTTCGCGAAGTCTGCCTGGCACTAGGACCTGAGGAAGGATCACCAGGACCAGGGCGATCAGGGGCCAGAAGTAACTCTCCGGCGCATGTGCCGATGGCGTGCCACTGTCGTGGGGCTCGGGGGACGGGTCGTCGATCATGAACCCATCCTGGCCCGGCAGCGAAGGCCTCGACCAACCGCATGTCCAAGTGAAATCGGTGTCAAATCGGCCGCATTTGGCCTCGTCAGGGCCTGCCATCTGAGGCGTAATCAGATGCTCCCGCACACGAGAGGTAGGTTCACTGGGGAGACTCCAGCTAGTTCCAGGTCTTCAAGCCGCCGACTAGCTGGAGCTCTCCCCGTTGCGGGCCCAAGATCTATTGCCGCGCGGAATCACTGAAAAGTCCAGCCCTTGGCACGATTTACTCGAAACTGCCCGGATCTGCGCGAAATCTTGCGGTCGACGGTGGACGCGACCCGCCGAACAAAGTCGCACGTACTACAAGTAGCACCTGCCCCACGACCCCCTCGGCGACCAAACACCCTACGAGCGCGCCTACGCCGGCCTGGTTAATGCAGCGTGGGCAATCTCGGAAGCGGAGCGCCGGGGCGGCTCTTGATCATGCTCTCGTAGGCTCGACCCGACTGCTCTGATTTCCGCCGGCCATTCCCTTGAGTTCCCGTGCTGTCTTCTTATTAGAGAACGTTCTCCAGGATCGAGGTTTGCTCACGTGTCTGTTTATCGCCTGAACCGCCTGTTCAACCCGCAATCGGGGCGAGCCCTCGACGTGGCTGTGGATCACGGCTTCTTCGGTGAGCGATCCTTCTTGACCGGCATCGAGGACATGGATGCGGTGGTTCGGACCTTGATAGCGGCCGATCCAGATGCTGTGCAGCTGACGGTGGGCAACGCCCGCCTCGCTGCAGGCCGTTCCGGGAAAGCAGAAGCCGGCCCTCGTCTTGAGGAGTGACACCGCGAACGTCTACGGGAACCCGCTGGATGAGCACCTCTTCAGTCACCACCTCCCGAATGCGATCGAGGAGGCCGTTCGTCTGGATGCGGTGGCGATCTGCGCCAACCTCATGCAGTTGCCGGGGCGGTCGGAGATCCGGGAGGCGAACATCCGCTCGATCATGGCCTTGCGAGCTGAGGCCACCACGTACGCGATGCCTCTGATGATCGAACCGCTGGTGATGAAGGACAATGCCGTCGCAGGAGGTGGATACATGGTCGACGGGGACACCGACAAGATCATGACCCTGGTCCGCCAGGCCCGGGAACTGGGTGCCGATCTGATCAAGGCCGACCCCACGGACAATGTCGAGGACTATCACAAGGTGATCGAGGTGGCCGGCGACGTTCCGGTCCTCGTCCGCGGCGGCGGACGGGTCGATGATCGCACCCTGCTCGAGCGGACGGCGGCGGTGCTGGCCCAGGGAGCCCGCGGCATCGTGTACGGCCGGAACGTCGTGCAGCACGAGAACCCGTCTGGAATCACCCGAGCGCTGATGGCTGTGCTCCGACAACCAGGCTGGTGTCGACGACGCGCCTGCGCCTGGTGGGAGAAGCGCGATGACGAAGACCGTGAATGTGGCCATCGTGGGCGGCGGTCTCATGGGACGGGAGATCGCCGCGGCGCTGCAGCGGTGGCCCGCGCTGATCGATCATCCGGTGCGTCCGCAGCTCACCGCGGTCTGCGACATCAACCCGGCGGCCCTGGACTGGTTCGACCAGATACCCACTGTGACGCGGAACGGTGACGGACTACGCCGACCTACTGGCCGATGACGCGATTGACGTGCTCTATATCGCTGTACGTCACGACCTGCACCGACAGCTCTACGTCGACACCATCCAGGCCGGCAAGAGCTTGCTCGCCGAGAAGCCGTTCGGCATCGATGTGTCCGCCGCAGAGGCGATCGTGGCAGCCGCAGCGAGCCAACCCGCAATCATTCGTGCGGTGCTCGAGCGAGATGCCGTTTTCCCGGGCGCGCAGGCGGCCGTCAACTACGTACGCGTCCGGCGCCCTGGGCCGGATCATCGAGGCCCGCTGCGCCTTCCTGCACGCCAGTGACCTCGACGTCGACAAGCCGATCAACTGGAAGCGGCAGGCGCGGTACTGCGGCGAGGCCGGCGTTATGAACGATCTCGGGCTGCACGCGTGGCACGTGCCGTTGCGACTCGGCTGGGCGCCGGACAGGATCTTTGGCGTGCTCCAGGACATCGTGACCGAACGGCCGACCCCGAACGGAGGCCGGGAGCGCTGCGACACCTGGGACAACGCAGTCCTGCACGGGTGGGTGAGCACGGATAGCTACTCGTTCCCGCTGACGACCGGAGATGAAGCGGATCGACCCGGGAGAGAAGAACACCTGGGAGTTCGAAGCGCTGGGGCTGGATGGCGGGGTGCGATTCTCGACCAAGAATCCGAAGCGGGTAGAGATCTTCTCGGTCGTCGACGTGCCCGGCGGTGGCCGTGAGCAAGTCTGGTCCTCCCTTGACGCCGGCAGCCAGTCGGTGTGGCCCACCGTGACCGGTCCGAACTTCGAGGCCGGCTTCTCCGATGCGATTCTGCAGATGTTGGCCGCATTCCTGGCCGAGCGAGAGGAGCCCTGGGCGGCCGGTTCGGTTGCGCCACACCGGATGAGGCCGCTCTAACGCATGCCATCTACCGCGCGGCGATCCAATCGCACGAGACTGGCAAGGTCGTACGGGTGGGCAGATGATGACTGTGCGCTCAGTATTCAGTCGCCGGACACCTGTGCATCGACATCACCCCCGAGCTCACCGGTGTTCCCGAGCTGGTGCCGGGCCAGCTCTACGAGATTGGCTCGGCACAGGCTCGCCCTCGGGGATGTGTCGCAAATACCGGACTCGCCCTCGCGGCGGCGGGGGTGCCAACCCGCGTCTGCTCGAGGGTCGGCAATGACCCGCTTCGGTGAGATCGCTCGCCGCCTGCTCACCGAGCAGGAAGTCGACCTGGAGGGCATCGTGACCACGGCAGGAGCAGCGACTTCGTACAGCATCGTCTTGCAATCGCCTGATCGCGACCGGACGTTCTGGCATCACGCCGGTGCCAACGCCGCGTTCACTGGCCGGGAGGTGAACCTTGACGGAGTCGACATCCTCCATCTCGGCTACCCGCCGCTGCTGCCAGAGTTGCTGGCCGACGACGCCGCACCGCTCCTCAATCTGCTGAAAGAGGCACGCAGCCGACAGATCACGACCTCTCTCGACCTAGCCGTGGTGGACCCACGGTCCAGAGCCGCCGAAGTGGACTGGCGTCGGGATCTTCGCCCGGATCATGCCCTACGTCGATATCGCCACTCCGAGCATCGACGACCTAACGTCGGCGCTCGCCATCGCCCGGAACGCCCGACGACGATCTGGTCGAGGAATGTGCCCGCCGTCTGGTCGACGATGGATGCGCCGTCGCCGTCGTGTCGGCGGGTGCGCGAGGAGCGTACGCGGTCAGCGCTGGCGCTGATCGCCTCGCTGCGGCTGGGACCGCTCTCTCCTCAGTCCGGTCTACGTGGAGCTCGACAGCGGAGTGGGTACCGGCGGCTGAGCCGAGGCGCGTCGTCAGCACGACCGGAGCGGGCGATGCCGCCAGCGCCGGACTCCTCTACGGCCTTGCACAAGGAACTGGCATCAGGCGGGCAACTCGTCTCGCTGCACGGTTCGCCGCGGCCACCATCGAGGGAAGCGACCCTCGGCGGAGGAGCGCTGGCCGCTGGGCCGCCGAGCTGGCCGCGGCAGGCTTCGACTGATCAAGTCGACGTTGCGACCTGTGATCAAAAGCTCCCCAAGAGGCTCGGCAGCCACCGGCCTGAGTGGAGGGGTGGAGCGGTGATCGACTTCAACCACAGACCCGTGCTGGTGACTGGTGCCACCGGCGGCATTGGTGGCGAGACCGTACGACAGCTCATCGCTGCCGGTGCGGATGCTGATCGCGAGCGGACAGTCAGAGGAGGCCTTGAGCTCCTTCGCAGCTGAAACGGGCGCTGCGAACGCTGGCATTCGACGTGACATCGGAGGAGAGTGTCCGCGACGCTCTGGAAGGGCTCGATCTCTACGGCGTAGTCAACTGCGCTGGTTTCGGCGGCGAGATCGCCACTCCGATGGACACCGACATCGGGGTCTTCGACAAGGTCATCGCCATCAACACCCGAGGCGCCCTACTCGTCACCAAGTACGCCGCCCGGTCGATGATTCGTCTCGGTTGGGGCGGGTCGATCGTCAATGTCTCGAGTCAAGCGAGCCTCGTCGCACTGCCAGGCCACATTTCGTATGGCGCCTCCAAGGCAGCCCTGGACAGCATCACCCGGGTGTCCGCCTTGAATTGGGCAAGTACAACATCCGCGTCAACGCGGTCAATCCCACCGTCGTCATGACGCCAATGTCGGCGTGGTACTGGGGTCGGGATGACATCGGAGGCCCATTCCTCGAGCAGATGCCGCTGGGACGTTGGGCGACTGAGGCCGAGATCGCCCGCTCCGATTGTGTTCCTGCTCAGCGATGCCGCCTCGATGATCACCGGCGTATCGCTGCCCATAGATGGCGGCTACTCCAGCCGTTGATCCGATCCGTAATTGATCACGTCAAGCAGTGCTCGAGTCTTCCAGCACACGTTGGTGAGGCGAGGCGTCAGCAGCGGCTCGAGGCCCTCGTCACGGCGTCGCGGGCTCGCTGAGCGTGACGGTCATTGCCGCAGTGCGTGACGAATCGTCATCCGAACGTGCCCTGGTGTTGGTGCTGTCGCCCAAGCCGAGGCAAGCCGATCTGCGGGAGCGTGGCATCCGCGCGTACCCTGTCCGGAAGTTCGCCTCCCTGGGGGGCCCGGTTCATTGATCTTGCTATGCCGTCCGCCTCGATCATCGAGACGTTGGTACGGATGCCGTGATGGTCACGGCGGTACAGCCCGCCGCGTCAAGTAGTTGGACCAGCGCTCTGCCGGACCACCTATCGGGAGCACGGCTGAGCCGGCACCATGGCTGTGCAGCGCCAGGGCAACATTGATGCCTTTGCCGCTCGGCTCGGCGAGCGTCGCGGTGCGGTTGACCACCGCGGGTGAAGGTGTCAAGAAACAGCGTGCGGTCCAGGCTGGGATTGGGCGTGAGCGTCGATCATGCAGGCACCATTGGATCCGGAAAGACCCCATCTGAGTCGAGAACGCCCGCGGCCCGGCCGGCGTAGATGGCCGCGCCTCGGGCGCCCTGCCTCGTGGACGGGCGAGAGTCGAAGGGTGCCGAGCCTGCGACGTTTGGCTGCCATCAGGGCGGCGCTGTGCGCCACCCACCCGTAACGATGATCTCCTGGTGCTCCCCACGATGTCGGTCATTGAGTTGTGCAGCTTGGTGACCTCGTCGGTGGTGCGCCTCGACGACGGCACGCCATACTTCACCCGGCGTGACGCCATCGCCGAGGTTCCGCAGATGCACCGCATCAGTGCCAATACCCTCGATATGGACCCGCCCTTGAGGCGCGTGCAGAGCCGCCGCATCCAGTGCACGTGAGACCGCCCTTGTCTACACCGATCGCGTTGAGTACGCGTTGCATGGCGAGTCCACCCTCTGTGCCGGCGAGCAGCGACCAGCGCCCAGGCTGGATGCTCCAGTCGGTCGTAATTCCGGCATGGGCCAGATCACGGACTTGCTCGTCCCTTCAGATATGCAGGAATGGTTCGGACGATTGCCTCGGCCGAGCCACAGGAGTCGACCTCGTCGCCTTCGCCGATGGCGCCCACGCCGACCGCGGCGGCCTGGTGATCATGACCGACAACTGTGAGGACCGCACCGTGCAGACGCGGGTGGGTGTCAGAGCGCGTGATGTGGCCGACTGGCGTGCCAGCCTCCACCAACGGCGGCATGAGACCTGGTGTAGCCCCGGACCAGGCCAAGTCCCTCCGCCCACCAGTCACGGCGGGACAGCGTCGAACCAGCCGGTGCGGCAGCGCGAGCGCAAGCTCGGTTACCTCGTCGCCGCCCAGGCCGCGCACGACCCATTCGGCGATGTTGAACCGGCGAACCGCAGTCGCCGCTGAAGGTACGTGCCGCAGCAGCCAACGATGCTTGGTGATGGCCCACTGTCCGCGTAGGGGCTTGCCGGTTGTCGCGGCGAACGTGTCTGCAGCGATGTCGCGGCGCAGCGCCTCGACCTCCTCCTGGTCGCGATTGTCATGCCAGGCGATGACCGGCGCGACGGGGGTCCCATTCCGGTCGACGAGGACGCCGGATTCGCCCATGCTGGTGATGCCAACGGCCGTGGCGCTGGTCGTGCCGGGGTGGCGTCCAGCGCCGACCGAAGTGCTTCGATCGCAGCATTGAGCAGCTCCTCGGCGGCGAGTTCGACGCCGTACAGACGTGGTGATCCATGGCGTGCTGGCGCGACCCTCGCCGACAACCTCACCTTGATCGGTGAAGACGACCGCTTTCGCCGAAGAGGTCCCCACGTCAAGCCCTACGAGAAGTGCCACGTTCAGAACCTACGCGCGGGATGCGGGGTGATGTCGTGATCATCCGCAGGCGGGTGATGGTCGGAGTGAGCGATTGCCAGCGATGGCAACATTCTCGGTATGGGTACAGCATTCTCTTATGAGTAAAGGGGACGCTCGGCCAGCAGCACTCCTCATCGCTGGGCCGCCAGCGTCCGGCAAGAGCACTGTTGGCGCGTCACTTGCGAGGACGCTTGGAGCAACCCTGATCGACCAGGACGTTGCGACTGGGCCTTTGCTCAGCGTCATTGAGTCCCTTGTCAACGTCGACGACATTGACGATCCACGCCTGGTGACGCTCACCCGCGCTGGCCGGTACGAGACCATCACCCGCCTGGCCGAAGACAACCTTCGCGTCGGAAACACCGTGCTGCTTGTCGCTCCTTTCACCGAGGAACGGAAGAATCTCCACGCCTGGGAAGAACTTGTTGATCGACTTCACCGAGCAGCCGGTGGAGCCGTGACAATGATTTGGCTCTATCTCAGCCGTGAGGAACTGTTGCGAGCGGATGCGTGCCCGCGGGGCGGACCGGGACGCGGCCAAGCTCAGCAGGGAGCAACGATTTATCGATCAGCTCGACCTAGGACCGCCAGTCGGTCCGCACATTCCTATCCACGCTTTCGGTTCAGTCGATCAGATTGTGCGCTCGATCGTCACGCAACTAAGGGCTGACTTCGCCCTACCATCGACGGCCTAGGGCGCTAGGAGCTACCGCATGACCACAGAGACGAAGAACCGAAAGACGCTTGCGAGACATCGCCTCAGACGACGGCGTGTTCGCCATCATCGCCATGGATCAGCGCAACACCCTCAGACGGATGTTCAAGGCCGTTGACCTCGACGCCAGCGAAGACGACCTGCGCACTGCCAAGGCCGATGTCGCACGCGCGCTGACGCCCGCGGCAAGCGGCATCCTGCTCGACCCGACCTACGGCGTTCCCGCCGTAACCGAGGCCCAGGCTCTCGCCCCTGGCTGCGGCTTGCTCGTTGCTGCCGGAACCGTCGATCCGGAACAGCTACAACGGTGAACCCCGCACGCACCGCGACCCAGAACTCAACGCGCGCTGGGTCGCCGCACAGGGCGGGGACGCCGTGAAGTTCCTGGTACAGCTGCGCGCGGATCGGCCAATCCCGACAGCCGATGAGCCCGATCTGGCGCGTGAAGTCCTCGATGTCTGCCGCGAGATCGTCACCGACTGCAATTCCGCAGGTTTGCCCTCCGTAATCGAGAATCTGGTCTACGCCCTCCCTGGCGAGCAGCTCTCCGGCACGGCGCGGGAACACGCAATCATCGACGCTGCCACCGCACTCCGACGAGCTCGACATCGACCTCCTCAAGCTCGAGTATCCCGGGTCACCGGCCTCATGCCGACGCCTGGCGGACGCTCTGCACCGCCCGTGGGCTGTGCTGTCGGCCGGCGTACCTTTCGAACAGTTCAGTGACGTCCTCAAGATTGCTTTCGAAGAAGGGAGCATCCGGGTTCATCGCCGGCCGGTCAATCTGGCGGGAGGCTCTTCCCCTCAGAGGTGTGGAACGGCAACGATTCTCTGGACACCGTCGCTCGTCCTACGGCTGGACGATCTTGTGAGCCGTGGCTAACCAGCGCGCGCCCATGGACCGAGGCCGCGGGGCAACGGTAGCTTTCGAAGATAAAGACGGCCCGGTGGGGCGCCGAAAGTCCTAAAAGATCAAGTTCGTTTGATCGACATCGATGCCACGTCTGAAAGCCAATCCTTGTTGACAGGGCTCACGTTCGGTCGGTCGAAGGAGAACTCCGATGAAGGCCGGAGCTGCGCGTACTGATGACGTAATGGAGAGATCCACCGGTTCGGCGGTCGCGCAGCGATATAACGGTATCCGGCCCTGCTGCGCACAAGATCGTCATCGTCCCTTGACACGACGCCCGAAGGGAGCGAAAACATGACAACAAGACGCAGGCGATGGCACCGCGCCATTCCGATGCGTCTGCCGGAGCTCCCCGGAAGCCTCCGTTCTCCGGGCCTTCGTCCTCGAGCTATCGAGGGGGTCTCATACCATGACGACAGCCTAGTACACCCCTGCCAGAGGCACCACCGAAAACAGGAACACCCATCCTGGAAGCTCGCGGACTGAGTCGAAGCTTCGGTCACGTCCGTGCCTTGAACAACGCCGACTTCGACATCTACCCAGGCGAGGTTGTCGCGCTCATCGGCGACAACGGTGCGGGCAAGTCAACCATGGTCAAGGCGCTTGACGGGCAACCTCGAACTGGATTCGGGCGAGCTGTTCTTCGAGGGCAGGCCAGTGACGATTACCAGCCCTGAGCAGGCGATCTGCGATGGGCATGGAAGTCGTCTATCAGGACCTGGCGCTTGCCCCACATCTCAACCCCGTCCAGAACATGTTTCTGGGCCGGGAGATCCCTCGAAAGGGCATCCTCGGCCCGCTGGGGTTCATGGACGAAGAGGCCATGCGGGCAAAGGCGATAGCGGGCTTCGACGGAACTGGGAGGCACGGTCCGCTCATGTACGCGGCTCCGGTAGGTTCGATGTCCGGAGGGCAACGTCAGCAAATCGCCATTGTCCGTGCGATTAGCTTGGGCCAGCAGACTGGTGTTCCTCGATGAGCCCACCGCTGCCCTCGGTGTGGTGCAGACCAAGAACGTTCTCGAGACCATCAAGCGTGTGCGCGGACAAGGGCATTGCGGTGGTGTTGATCTCCCATTCGATGCCCGAAGTGCTCGAGGTAGCTGACCGGATTCAGGTCATGCGACTGGGCACACGAGTGGCGACACTGCCCTCTGAGGGCACCACGGTCGAACAGTTGGTAGGCGCCATGACCGGCGCCCTGGACTTCAGCAAGGAGGAACTCGCATGAGCGTTGTCACTCCCCCAGACGATGCCGTCGGTCGACGTTGCAGATGAAGGCCAGCAATCGCTGATCAAGCGGATCACGAGCCTGCAATCAGTGTGGATCCTCGGCGTCCTTCTGGTGATCGTTGCGTTTTTCACTGTCACGGCTGGCGGCAAGTTCTTTTCCGCCAGCAACTTCTCACTCATCTCGCAGAACATTGCCGTCTGGGCCGTTCTCGGGGTGGGGATGACCTTCGTCATCATTACGTCGGGCATCGACTTGTCGGTCGGATCGGTACTCGTCTTCTCCTCAGTTGTCGCAGCGAAAGTGATGGAGGGATCGGCGGCGACGGCTGGGGACTGCTGCCATCGGCATAGTGGCCGCGCTCGTCACCGGAGCCCTCTGGGGATTGTTGAATGGATCCTTGGTAGCCAAGGCGAAGATCCCGCCCCTGATTGTCACGCTGGGAACGCTCTCGATAGCCCTCGGGCTGGCTCAGGTGATCACCGGTGGTATTGACATACGGTCGGTGCCGGAAGCACTGACCGACTTCAACACCTACATCAAGATTCTTGGCATCCCATCGCTGCCGTTCGTCGCACTCGTGGTGGATCATCCTCGGCGGAATCGTCCTACACAAGACCAAGTTCGGCCGCTACACCTACGCCATCGGATCCAACGAGGAGGCCGCCCGCCGGGTCGGTGTCCATGTCGAGCGCCATTTGATCATGGTTTACGCAATGATGGGAATGCTCGCCGGACTCAGGCGCCGTTCTCGCCCTCGCCCAGTTCGGCACCACTACGATCGCCGGGCAGTCACTGACGAATCTCAACGTCATCGCAGCAGTTGTCATCGGCGGCACGTCAATCTTCGGTGGCGAGGGTTCTATGTTCGGCACCGTCGTGGGCCTGTTCATTCCCGCTGTTCTTCAGGCCGGATTCGTGATCATCGGCGTGGAGCCCTTCTGGCAGGGGTTGCCGTCGGCATCGTACTCATCGCGGCCGTCTGGGTGGACCAGTCCCGTCGTGCCGCAGCCTTACGTGGCGCAGCACACGTCAACCCGATCCTCGCTCTGTTCCGTCGCAACACCGCAGCATCAGACAAGTGAAAGGAATACCAGTGAACCGCACCACCGCCCTCACCGCGGCCGGGTTGCTCCTCGTGGCGCTGCCCCTGGCAGCATGCACGAGTTCCAAACCGGCCGAACCAGCACAGCACCGTCAGCAGGACAGTCCGCAGGCGGCGCGAGCTGCCGCACCGACGGCCCTCGCATCGTCGATTGCGGCACCAGCAAAGGCGAGTAAGAACTACAACCTGCAGTTCATCCAGGGAGTGGCTGGCGATGAGTTCTACATCACCATGCAATGTGGCATACAAGCCGAGGCGGCCGAAGCTTGGCGTCTCAGTCAAGACCCAAGGAGCGCAGAAGTTCGACCCCACGCTGCAAAAAGCCGATTCTCGACTCAGTCGTCGCCGCCAAACCGGACGCTATCCTGATCGCACCCACGGATGTGACGGCGATGCAGGCGCCGCTCAACGCAAGCAGCTGCGGCCGGTATCAAGATCGTCCTCGTCGACACCACCGTAAAGATCCTTCAATCGCCGTTTCAGCGATCGCTTCGGACAATGAGGGTGGTGGAAAGGCCGCCTTCGATGCCATCAAGCAGCTCAACCCGAACGGCGGCAAGGTCGTAGTGATGTCCGTTGACCCGGGCATTTCCACCACTGACGCGCGCGCGAAAGGCTTTGAAGACGCGGTCAACCAGGACCCGAAGTTCCAGTACCTCGGGGTCCAATACTCACACGATGATCCGGCCACAGCGGCAAATATCATGGGCTCGGCGCTCCAAAAGGATCCCGACATTGTTGGTGTCTTTGCGGCCAACCTGTTCTCTGCGGAAGGCACGGCCACCGGTGTTCGCCAGGCCGGGAAGGGTGCGCAGGTTAAGATCGTCAGCTTCGACGCCAGGCCCGAACCAGGTGAAGGACTCTCAAAGACGGAACGATTCAGGCCCTGGTGGCGCAGGAGCCGGCGGTGATCGGTCAGTACGGCGTGGATGCTGCCGTTACCGCCCTAGAAGGGGGACTCCGGCGCCCAAGGTCCAAACCGGCTTCACCATCATCACCAAGGACAACGTCGACGGTGAAGCAGCCGGCGCCGTCTACAAGTCCAGCTGCTGAACTTGACAGGTGGGGTCGACCAACCGTCGGCCCCCACTCGAATTTCGGGCCCCATGATGGATGGATCACTCTCCGGAAAGGTGGCGGTTGTCACCGGCGCCTCCTCTGGAATCGGACTTGCAACGGCACGGGCACTTGCCGATGCTGGCGCGCTCCTCGTCGTAGCCGCGCGGTCGTCCGAAAGACTTGAGGCAGGCGGCGCGCGACTTGGGCAGTGCGGCCACAGCTATCCCCACTGATGTCACGTCCAGCGCGGAAGTCGATGACCTCCTAGACAAGACGCTTGAACTGCATGGGCGCATCGACATCCTGATCGCCAATGCCGGCATCTACGCCGGCGGCGACTTCGTCGCAAATGACGTGACGCAGTTACTGCGCCTCATCGACACCAATGTCGGTGGCGTGGTGCGCACGATCCATGCGGCGCTGAAGTACATGATCACCGCTGGAACCGGCGACATCGTCGTCACCAGCTCGGTCTCTGGACACCAGTCGATCCACTGGGAACCGGTGTACTCCGCGTCCAAGCACGCCGTGCAGGCGTTGACTCATGGCCTTCGCCGGCAACTGATCGGATCGGGCGTTCGCATCGGCGCAGTTGCGCCAGGCGTCGTTCTGAACGATCTATGGCAGGTAACGGACGCTGCGGCGGTCGCAGATGGCGTCGCTGCCGGAACAGGACTGACGTCGGAGGACGTGGCTGATGCCATCTTGTACATGCTGACACTGCCGCGTCACATCAACATCCGAGACCTCGTCATGCTCCCGATCAATCAAGAGATCTAGGACCGCAGGTTCCTTGACGTCATCTCTCAATCGTTGCCGGCCTGCCGCAACGTGACGCGCGCCAGGGCGGTCCGGCGTATCTGCTCATCGTCGCGAGTGTCGATACGTTCCGCGCTTTCATCTGTCATCGGAACAACGCTTCCCAAGCTGAGTGTCGTGGCCAGAACACGACTGACCTTGTCGGCCATCTCCGTCAGCTGCAGCACCTGCCCCGCACTGGAGCCGAGGGCAACCATGCCGTGGTTTTCTCAGGTAGATCACTCGCGGCATGCCCCACTGACGTGCATGTTCTGCTAGCCGGGCACGTACCTCTCGGGCCAGCACTACGCCGGGGTCCGAATAGGGAACGAGCAACGCACGACGCCCGATCACAACCACCTGGTCCGGAAAGATTGGCGGTCCGGCAAGTACATCCGCGCGATCGGAGCACAGCAGGGCGTTCACAGACTCCGGGTGAGTATGGGCCACGGTCGTGGCACCGGCGTCCACGACACACACAACGTGCAGCAGGGCCTCCACCGACGGGCGCATGCCTTGCGCGCTCTCTACTTCGTCGAAGTAACGCGCCACTTCTGCGTCGCCGGCTTCCGAATCGTCGACGATGTCGGACAGCCGACTCAAACTGACCATGACAAAGTCCTCCGCCGATGCGTGGCGGAGCGACCGTCCGGTGGCCTTGACCGCGAGTTGATCTTCGGCGACTCGCTGGGAGGTGTTGCCTTCGGCCAAGATCGCGAATCGGCGCCAGGGTTCACCGAGTGTGCGGGACAGCTGGACCAGATCCGTAAGGTCGTGCGCCGCAGTCATGCATTGCTCCCGGAGTGGGCACGATGCTGTCCAGGTGTTGCCAGAAGCGTCGTACGGATTCATCGTCGGACGGCGTCAGCAATCCCGCGTCGGAGCTTCGCTTGCAATACTGACTGCAAGGCGGCTTCATCCGACAGGCTCCCAACCGCAACGAGCTTGAGCGGCCAGGCTGCCGAGCGACGTGGCCTCGACGGGTCCGAAGCGCAGGGTCGCCCGCAGGCGTCGGCGGTGAGCTGGCGCAGGAGGGGGTTCAGTGACCCGCCTCCTATCATGTGGACTTCCTCCACGGGTTTGTCCGTCAGCTGCTCGCAGAGATCGATGGTGCGTCGGTACGTCAGCGCGAGACTCTGCAAGATGCAGCGGGTGACTTCGGCGGGTGTCTCCGGCGGCGTCATGCCCGTGGACGTGCATTGCATCCGCACTGTGCGTAAGACGTCGTCGCTCGAGACGAGCTCCGGAGAGCTGACGTCGAAGGCTGCTTCGTAGCGGACCAACAGTCGCCGCGTCGTGCAGCAGGCTCCCGATCGTGACGCTCGCGCCTTGGCCGCTGCCACTGGCGCATGGCCTGTTCGAGCAACCAGAGGCCCGTGAGATTACGCATGAAGAGCCTCGTCCACCGCAATCCCGCCTCGTTCGTGAAGCCGGCAGCCAACGCGTCCCTTGTGACGATTGGCGCATCCAGCTCGACGCCCACGAGCGACCATGTGCCCGACGACACGAAGGCAGTGCTGTGTCGATCTGCGCTGGGGCGACCTGAAATCGCCGCCACCGCCGAAGCGGTGTCATGCGACGCCACGAGCACAAACGGCCATTGATTGCGGGCGCCGATCTTCGACGCAAGGTCGTTGCGGAGCGTGGCGATCACACTGGCCGTTGTCCATGACGGGCGGGAAGACCGAGGCGTCGACTCCGACAGCATTCAACAAGCCCATGTCCCAAGTGCCTGTGCGAAGGGAAACTAGGCCCGTAGTGCTGGCGATCGATCGCTCCGCGGTGCGGACACCGGTCAGTAGCGCACACCACGAGATCAGGAATAAGCAACGCACTGACCCCATCCGATTTGGCGGCGGCGCCGGCGGAATCCACGATCTCGCGGATGCGAAACACAGTGTTGATCTGCTGTGGAAGCACGCCGGTACGTGTGAAGAGATCTTGGGCTCCGAGACGATGGAGCAAGTGCTGCGCAGCCTCGGGGATCGCTGCGCGGTAGTGCTGGATTGGAGCCAACAGCTCGCTGTTGTTGTCGAGGAGCCCGACGTCCACACCCCAGGCTGTCACACCCAGGCTGCCGGCGACACCGTCCACCTGAGAGGCGGCACGTTGGAGACCAATGACGGTCTGTGCAAAGAGCTCCTCAGCGTCCCAATGTTGTTCCCCGACCGGATCCTGATGGCTCGTTGCGGAATCGATGCACCTCAGCCACCTCGAGGCGACCGCGCTCAAGTCGTCCCACAACAACTCGTCCGCTGGTGGCGCCCAGGTCGAGTCAAGCGTCACATAGCTGTTCATCAACCGTCACACAGCGGTATAGGCACCATCGATGACAATGCTCTGGCCCATCAGATAGGAAGACTTGGCAGAGCACAAGAACACCACTAGTGCTTCAAGATCACCGGGTTCGCCCATTCGTCCAGCCGGAATCATCTCCCTCCACCGCTCGGCGAGCTCTGGGTTGGCTGTCGTGAACCGCCGCGTCATCTCTGACAGCATGTAGCCCGGCGCAATGGCGTTGACGCGGATCCCTATTGGCGCCCACTCCACGGCAAGCGCCTTGGTCAGCATCTCCACGCCAGCCTTGGATGCGTGATACGACGCTTGATGTTGGGGGAGGTTCACGACTCGTGCCGACATCGACGAGACGTTGACGATTACGCCGCCCTTGTCAGCTGCCTTGCAAGTCCGCGCCAGCGCCTGACAGCACAGGAAAGTACCCGTCAGATTGATGTCGATCACCCGCTGCCAGGACTCTCTGGAGACCATCGATGCTGTCTTCCCAGACCGTGATGCCGGCGGCATTGATCAGAATGCTCGGCGACCCGAGCGTGCGATCGACTTCAGCAAAGCCGCAGCGACGCTGCGGTCATCGGTGACGTCTGCTACCACACCCAGGCTCTCAACGGCCAAGTCGCGCTGAACCGTTTCTGCACTGTCCTTGACCTCCGCGAGCACGTCGAGCAGTGCGATCTTGGCTCTCCACTTCCCAAGTGCTTGGGCCATGCTGAGCCCGAGCCCACGAGCTCCGCCCGTGATCACCGCAACTTGACCTTCTAAATCCTCAAACACATTCGCCCGTCCCATCTGTGCACCAAACGCCTTTGTTGACAGCCTGTCCGCGTCCACATGAAAGCACGGTGCGCGTCGGCCCACGACTCGGCTGCGATGGGGACGTCGCCAGGAAAGTTGATCTGGGCTTGCGCGAACCAGCCTCCGCTCGTGGGCCGTTGGCGGCACCGCAAGGCAGCCGTAGGGTGTACCGGATGCGTCATGAGGTGACCGACACCGACACCGCCGCCGCGCTGGGCAGTGGGGATGTTCCCGTGCTCGCGACTCCGCGGTTGATCGCGTGGATGGAGGCGGCAACCGTGCGGGCCGCGACCGCCTTCCTCGGGACGGGCCAGACTACGGTCGGCACCGCGATCCGGATAGAACACCGTCGCGCGACGCCGGTGGGAGGCAGCGTCGAGATCACTGCAACACTGGCGCACGACGCCGCCGAGCCGCCGTCTGACCTTCGACGTACAGGCGCTCGACGGCTCAGGGCAGACTCGTCGCGGCAGGCCAAATCGACCGGGCGATCGTTGATCGGCATCGCTTTCTCGCGTCCGTCTCCGCCGCAGATGCCGGTCACTAACTGACGATGTTCCATGTCTTTCACACACTGGATCAGGTGGCGCTTGATCTCTCTCAGCAGGTACAACAAACAGCGAGTAACGGAGGTGCGGCACGATGGAACTGGAACGGGCTCGATCGTTACTGAACACGGAGCGTGCGCAGGTGCAGCAGCTGCTGGCCGATCTCGGCAAGGCCCGGACAGATGACCATGAGGCCGAACGCGATGCGACTTATCCGGCGCAGCCACTGGCACAACAGGGCGTCGACGACGCCGTGGCCGCCGGCCTGCGGGACCGACTCGCGGCGCTCGATCGGGCTCTCCAGCGGGTCGAAGACGGCAGCTACGGCCGCTCGATCCGCAGCGGCGCGCCCATCCCGGACGAACGCCTGGAGGCAGACCCGGCGGCCGAGCTCACCGTCCAGGAGGCCGCCGACGATCAAGCGGCGCACCGATAGCCAGCCGGGGAACCTGATAGCAGAAGGCAGCGCATGTGCTGGTTCGTCGGGCGTACGACCCGCCAAAAGGCCTCGACGACCGTAGCATGCGCGTATTAGCGCGCTCCGACGCCCACAGTTCCCTAGGCCGATGACTCGAGGAGGGTCGCGGAGCTTGTCGAGGTTGGCGGCCACCGCATGGCGTACCCGACTGGCGGCCAATGGGGCGAGCAGTCGCAACGGCCCGCGACCGGATAGATCGGCGGTGTTGGTCAGCCGTGGTTCCTTCCGGCACTTCTTCGATCTGATAGATGAGTGTTCCGGAGAGGGGGACCGATGTCGCCTTCAAGGACCATACGGCGCTCCGGCACTAACTCGGTTATCACGAGCTCCTCGGTGGTCGGCCGCGGAACTGACCGCGTCTGTTGGATCCGTGTTCCAACGCCCACCGGACCTGGACTGAGCTGGCGGGCGGAATCGATGGCGTAGTTCCACTTCGGGATATTTGCTGGGTCGACGAGGAAGGCGAAGACCTCGCTTGGCGGCCGCCGGATGGTCACCCTGTTCGCGAAGTGCATGCGCTGAGAGTCTAGGACGATGACCTCCGTTGTCGACGGAGCACCGATCGAACTCGATCTGTGGTCGCGACCCCTCCGGCGCAAACCCCGGCCCATCTCGTTCAGGGGCCGGTAGACGCATGCCGACGGCCAGCCGCGTTCGCGAGATCACCACATCAATCACCACATGTGGTGATGCTCACCTCACCACATCTGCTCGTAGCGTTTCGATCGTGAGCGAACGAACCAACGCCGGCGAGATCCATCCAGTCAAAACGACAGGAAGGAGCGCAATGAGCGAGACAGTGACCGGCGACCATCGCGAGGCCGGACGGTACGAAATCCGCCTCAAGGGCGCCTCGGTTCTCGATGGGCCGCTTGGTTTGACGGGCTTGAGCCTCACCAACGACAGCGACGGCACCACGATCATCTCTGGCCTGGTCCCCGACCAGGCCGCGCTGCATGGCCTGCTTCAGAAAGTGCGCGACGTTGGCCTGCCGCTGATCTCGGTCACTCGAGTCGAACCCGATCAGCCCGACGTACCCACCGCACCTCGATAGGTGCTCAATAATCCACATCAGGAGAACGACATGACCACCATGCAACCCACACGAGCGAAGACCAACGCAACGAAAGGAGTCCCGATGGATTCACTGAGGAAGACCGCGCTTGTCGCGGGCGCTGCTGCTACGTGATCACCTTCATCTCGATCCCGACCCTGGTCCTCTACGGGCCGGTGCTGAGCGATCCGAACTACATCGTCGGCCCCGGCCCGGATACCCCGGTCATCATCGGCGGCATCCTAGAGGTGATCGTGGCCCTGGCCGGCGTCGGCACCGCCGTCGCGCTGTACCCGGTGGTCAAGCGGCAGAACGAAGGGGTCGCGCTCGGCTTCGTCGGCTCGCGGACTCTGGAAGGCGCGGCCATCGTCGCTGGCGTCGTCAGCCTGCTCTCGGTGGTGACTCTCCGTCAGGCCGGAGCCGGAGCGAATGCGGTGGTCACCGGCCAGGCGCTGGTCGCCCAGTACAACTGGTTCTTCCTCCTCGGACAAAGCCTCATGCCGGTTGTGAACGCCCTGCTGCTGGGCTCGCTGCTGTACCGGTCCCGTCTGGTGCCCCGGGTCCTTCCCGTGGTGGGATTCATCGGAGCGGCCCCTGCTTCTCGCCTCCGATGTCGCCGTGCTGTTCGGCGTGTGGGACCGGATATCCGCTCCGTCGGGACTCCTTGCCATCCCGATCGCGCTCTGGGAGTTCTCGCTGGGCGTCTACCTGATCGTCAAGGGTTTCAAGCCCTCCCCGATCACAGCGGGCATGACCGCTTCCGGCACCCGGCTCGCCTAGCAGGACGCCGCCGTCTCAACCGCCACGTCCAATCCACCTGGCCTCGGCGCGTGAACTCGAGCAGGTGAGCGGCCACTACTCCGCCAACGGCCAACCGAAGAAATCCTCCGAGCGCAGCTACGACCAGGCCGCTGCGGCCCGAGCCATGCAGGTCGAGCTCGCCTGCCGGCGTCGGGGAAGATCACGGCTGCTCGATCTGCCTGTGGGCGGTGCGGGACAGGTGCTCGGCGCCGGTCGCGATCACAATGATCTGCAGCCGCGACGACGGTCGAGCGCGACGTAGATAAGGAACGGCTGCGCCCATCTGGCTGCCCAGCGGAGTGATGAGCACCGTGATCGGCAGGTTGCTCGCTGCGTGGAAGAGCACGACGATGAGCAGGCTGCCGCCTGTGTTGTTGTACAGCCAGGTGTAGATCACCGATGACGCGACTGACCGCGATGACGAAGGGGACGAAGAGGCTGATCGGATGGCCCTCGCTCCCGGTCAGCCACAGCGGCAGGTGCCAGGATCCCCAGAGGATCCCGATGATGAGGCTGGCCTTCAGGGCACTGTGGCGTGCCTGCATGCGTGGTAGGACGAAACCCCGCCATCCGATCTCTTCACCCAAAGCGCTGCCCGGGAAAATCGATGAAGGCGAAGCAGGAACAGGACGCCGAGAATGGTCGTTGTCCGACGACCGGGGTGGCCCCACCCATCAGGATGCTCACGCCGACCGCGAGTGGGGCCAGCATGGTCAGGGCCAGCACCGCCAGGTACCAGCGCAGACCGATCCGGCCCTGGAGCAGGCGCCGAGCAGTGTGACGCACGCCGGATCTGCCCGCGGAGGAGGCCGACGAACAGCAGCGCCAGAGCGCGGACGGCACGATGGATCCCAGCACGAGCAGGATGAATGCCAGCGGGCCGGGGATGCTGATCGCGGAAGATGACCAGTGGGTGCCCAGAGCAACCACGTGATGGCGTAGGTCAGGACGTAGAAGCTGATCAAGGGGTGCCGCCGAACCAGGCTCTGGGTGTGAACTGGGCGCAGGGCACGTGGGGTGGTGGACATCGGATTCTCCTTTAGCCGGTTGACAGAGCTCAGATCGGTGGTGGCGCCCGTCGAGGGGCGCAGGCACCGTCGGTAGGCGGAGTGCGCAGAGTGCGGATTGCCCAGATGACTCTGGCCAGGCCCCAGCCGAAGGCGAGTACGGCGCTGGCGACCAGCGGGTAGCCGAGGTCGGGCAGTCCCATCAGCACGGCCGGCAGCGGCGCGCGGATGACCTGTGGCAGTCCGACCAGCACGAGAAGAGCCCAGGTCCAGCTCACGAGAAGGGGCAGGCCAACTCGGAGCGCGATCCGCAGGGCTCCGGTCGGACGTCGCGATGGGGCTGTGCGCCACCCACGGATGGTCCGCACGCTGCGGATCATCGCGGCGACCTGGATGAGGAGGATCCCCAGGACGACTCCGTAGACCACCCACAGCGACCGGCTCGACGACGTCGGGGGTGGCTCCTCGCCGATCAGCATGCCGGCGACGCCGTTACGCGATGCCAGTCATGCGGCGCGAGCCGAAGAACTCGTCGGGGAGTTCTCGCCGTTTTCCATTACGACGACACCCCACTGGCGGTCGGGAATGAGGACGACGTTTGCGTGTGAGTCGAAGCCGCTGCCGTCGTGGGAGATCGTCGGGACACCGTGGACCTGGCCCACGTCCCAGCCCATCGCGTAGGAGACGCCGTCCAGGCCGGTGGGGACCCCTGCCCGCTGCAGCTCGGCGGCACCGGCGGGTGAGATCAGCGCGGTGGTGCACCGTGTCGGCCCTGGTTGAGGTAGAGACCGAGGTAGCGGGTCATGTCCTGCGCGCTGGAGCTGAGACCTGCGGAACCTAAGCCGCCTCGATCGAAGGGCAGTTCGGAGGCGACGGGAAAGCCGTACCAGTAGCGGTGGCCTGTGGGTAGGCCGTGTTGCACCGCCTCGGTGCCTGAGGTGTAGGAGTTGCGCATCTGCAGCGGATCGAAGATGTGCTGCTGAATGTAGGTCTCGTAGGACTGGCCCGAGACCGCCTGCACGATCATGCCGAGGGTCCAGTAGTTGGCGTTGCTGTACTGCCAGGTCGTGCCGACCGGCTGGGTGAGTTCGGCGTCGCGCAGCGCCCGGACCCGGTCCTCGAGGGCGGAGTCGCTGAGTGTCCCCGCTGGTCGCGTACGCGTTGCCGGTCGCCTTCGACAGCCCGCTGACCTGGTACAGCAGATGGCGGACCGTGACCTGGGTCGACGCGTCCGGATCGGCGACCCGCCACCACGGTAAGTAGCGCTGCACCGGCGCGTCCAGTTGCAGCCTGGCCCGCCTCGCTCAGCTGCATGATGGCCAGTGCGGTGAACGACTTGGTCACCGAACCGATGAGGAACGGCGTCTGCGGGGTCACTTCCCGTCCGCGGCTGTCCGCCTGTCCGAAGCCCTGCACGTGCACAATGCGATCCCCATGCACGATGCCGAGTGCCAAGCCTGGTATGCGCTGCGCATCCATCTCCGAGCGCACGTACCGGTCGATGGCAGCGAGATCCGGGCCGTCGTCCGCGGTGGCAGACATGGACCCGAGCACCGCCGAGGCGATGCCGCAGGCCACTGCCACCAGGAAACGGACGGCAAGGGGCCGTGAGGGCTTCATGGCTGTACGTCTGCTCTGCTGGACGACGACGGATCGGCCAGAGGCGGACCGCCGAGCGTGGTGGCCCTGGTGGTGGGGGCTGCCGTGCGCCGGTTGCGAGGTTCCAGCACAAGGGTGTAGCCGATCCAACCGATCGCGACTTCCAGATGGGTGCGCGCCATCGAAGATCTCCCTAGGGTGGATCGTCCTTCCGGACGGCTGCTCCCATCACAGCGGCCTGCGGGGCCGGGACCCATCGTGGTGGCCGCACCGTCGGGGAGGACATCCGCACTTCCTGGAGGGTCGGTGTGTGGTCAGCCCCACCAGACGATCGGGTCGAATACCTATCCCGATCTACAAGCCGCGAGCAGACTGTTGAGATGAGCGGTTGGTGGCCGCGCGGTCGATGGCTGTCGTCCGCACGCGGACGCCTGCGGGAGCATCTGCTCGTATTGGCCGGTCTGGTCGCGTACGTCGGCGCGGTTTACATCGCGGTCGTGGTGATCGTGGGTCTGCTCCTGGGCCGTTCAGACGCGCCCAGCGTGCTGCTGTCGGTGGCCGCCACGGCGGTCGTCGCGGTGGGGTTCGAGCCTGTGCGAAGGAGGCTACGGGCGTGGGCGAACCGGCTTGTCGGGTCGTCCGCACCCGTTACCGTACGACGTACTCGCCGGTTTCGCACCGGACAGTGGGGCCTCGGCGCAGGACACGCCGGTGTGGATGGCGAAGGTTCTCGCTGCTGGGGTGGGTGCCCGCCAGGTGCAGGTATGGCTGCTGGCCGGTGGTCGGATCAGACTTGCCGCGCTTTACCCCGAGAGCGATGGCGAGCCTCCAGCCCCACCGGAGCTGTCCGACGATTCCGGACCGGTGCCTGGCCGGCACGTCCGTTTCGTCCGGCACCGAGCTGAGCTGTTGGGCGTACTCGTCGTCGAGGAACGCGAGGGTGAGCGGCTGACGCCGGTAGAGGAGGAGTTGCTGGACAGCCTTGCGGCGCAGGCGGGTCTCGTGCTGCGCAACCTTGCCTTGACTACCGAACTGCACGATCAACTGCTCGAGGTCTCGGATCGGGCTGATCTGCTCCAGACATCCAGACGCAAGGTCGTTGCGTCGGAGGACGTTGAGCGTCAGCTCCTCGAGCGCGATATCCATGACGGCGCGCAACAGCAGCTGGTGGCGCTGGCGGTCAACATCCGACTGGTGCAGAGCCTGCTGCCTCACAGCCCGCGGCAGGCGGCTGAGCTGCTGGAGAGCCTGGACCAATCTGTCCAGCAAGCGGCGGCAGACCTACTGGAGGTAGTGGGCGGTCGGCCGCGGCTGCTCGCGCAGGCAGGGCTGACGGCCGCCCTGCGCGCGGCCGCTGGCACCAGTCCTTTGCCGGTCGAGCTCGTAAGCAGCGGCTGGGCCGCTACCCGGCCGACGTGGAGCTGGCCCTGTACTTCTGCTGCCTGGAGGCGTTGCAGAACGTTGCCAAGCATGCCGCCGCTCATGCGGTGGTCATCGAGCTTCACGGCGATGAGCGAAGCGTCACCGCATCTGTCAGCGATGACGGGCGAGGGCTTCGACCTGCAGGGATCGAGCGATGGTGGCCTCGCGCACATGGCCGAAAGGATCGAGGAGGTGGGCGGCGCCCTGTCGATTCGCTCGGACCACCGCGACGGGACGACTGTGCGGGCCGAGATTCCACTGGCCGCATCGGGGGCCGCGCAGTGAGGGCGCCTACCGCCAAGCACGCTCGCGTGGTCGATGTTCACCGCGACCGCGGCACTCGCCACTGCGCAAGGCGTCCTGGTCCTCTCAGGGTCCGTCGGGCTGGTCGATTCGGAAGCCGGTGCTCAACTCGTTCCCGATCATCACCCTGGGCTGCGTGCTGGGCGCTCTGATTGGCGCTCTGATCGCCACGCGGCAGCCGCGCAACCCGATCGGATTGGCTGTTCCTGGCGGGTCAGCTCGGCACAGCGGTCGGCTTGGTGAGTCAGGCGTACGCCGTCCAGGTCCTGCAGGACGGCGCGCTCGGCCCGCCGCTGGCCGGCCAACTCGCCACCGTCGGTGGCATCAGCACTCGGTGCCAGCTGGGCGCTGTCGGTCCTCGCGGCGGTGTTCCTGCTGTTTCCGGACGGCTCGCTGCCGTCGCGCCGGTGGCGTCGCCGTGCTGTGGGCCCTTCCGGTGCCGCAGGTCGCCATCATCCTCAGCACCGTCCTGGTGGTGCCGATCGACTCGATCACCCGTGCCGATGAGTTGAGCCCTCTCGTGTCGACCGTCGGAGCTGTATCGACCCTCGTGAGCGTCCTGTTGCTGCTGCTCAGTCTTGTCGCGCTTGGTGCAACGACTTCGCCGCTCGCGGGGGAGCAGCGTCAGCAGTTGCGCTGGCTCACCGCCGCGGCCTTCGCCCTGGTGGCGGGGTTTGTGCTCGCGAACCTGGCTCGGGCTCGGCAGCGGCGACAGCCCGGGTGTGGGCGGTGGTTCCGCTCTTCGTTGCCTATGTCAGTGTGCCGGTCGCCGCTGGCGTGGCGATCCTGCGCTACCGCCTGTATGACATCGATCTGGTCATCAACCGTGCCGTGGTAGGCTGCCGCCGTGGTCATCTTCGTGACCGTCGGGTACGTCACCGCGGTGGTCCTGCTCGGGGCGCTCGTGGGCGGACGGGTCTCCGAGCAGTACTGGGCGTCGGTGGTAGCGACCGCCCTGGTGGCGCTGGCGTTCCAGCCGCTGCGGCGTGGCGTGCAACGGCTGGGCGATCGGGTCGTCTACGGACGTCGGGCCGCGCCGTACCAGGCCCTGGCTGACCTGTGCCGCCGCCTGGCCCGAGCGGTCTCTCTGGAGCAGGTCCTGCCGGGGTCGCGGAGGTATCCGGGCGCAGCATCGGTGCCGCATACTGCAACCGTCAGACTGGCTGTGGCCGGCGGCGACGACGTCGTCGCACACTGGCCGACGCAGCCCACGCCCGGTCGGCCCGGCCAGCAGCGAGCATTCGCAGCAGGTGTGGGAGGGCACCGGACGACTAGGCGAGATTACGGTGCGCATGCCGGCGGGGCGGCAGGTCTCCGGGATGGACAGGACGCTGCTTGCCGACATCGCCACCCAGGCCGGGCTGGGGATGCGCAACGCCCAGCTCGCGGCGCAGCTGCGAGTTCAGGTGGATCAGGCGCGCGCTCAGACCGAGGAGCTCGAGGCCTCCCGGCTGCGGCTGCTGGCCGCCCAGGAGTCCCAGCGCCAGCGACTGACCCGGGCGGTCAGCGCGGAGGTAGCTGCCTCATCTGGCCCGGCTGCGGGTTGGGCTCGCGCAGGCAGCGCGGCTGCGACCAGACCCGGTGGCGGCGAGTCGGCTTCCTGGACGCGGCCATGGAAACGACCAACCGGGCCCTGGAGGCGCTGCGGCGACATCGCCCGGGGAGTCTTCCCCCATTGCTCGCCCGCAAAGGGCTGACCGCGGCGCTGCGCCAGTACGCCGCGCGTGCCGGCGGCCGCGTCGCCCTGACCGTCTCGACTCCGCGCACGGGCCGCGCGGTTCCCCTCGACCCTCGAGGCGGTCACGTACTTCTGCGCCGTCGGAGACGGTTCGCGAGTTGGGCGGCTCGGCGCTGGTCGAGCTGGATCTCGACGACTCGCGCCTCACCCTGACCGTCACCGCCATCGACCTCAGTGGCCGGCTCGACCGAGGGCGGGCGGGGCGTCGTCGACCGGGTGCTGGCCTGGGGTGGCACGGTGACCATCGACGCGCAGGTTGCACCAGCGAGGCTTGCGGGTCAGCTTCCCTCAGCCGCCGGTCACGGCCCAGACCGCTGTCAACGTGTCGGGTCCGAACGCGGACTTGGCGACGTAGGCGACGGCGCCGCACTCCTGCACCTGTCCATCCCAGTCGTCCTCGTCGTAGGTCGACAACAAGCACGACGGCGGCAGCCGTCGTATCCGCGCGCAGCCTGCGGGTGGCCTCCATCCCGTCGATACCGGGGAGGTTCACGTCCATCAGGATCAGAGTCCGGACGCAGGACTCCGGCTGTCACGATCGATTCCTCGCCCGACCCTGCGCAGCCCACCAGGACAAAGCCTTCCGTATGATCCACGACGGCGCTCATCACGCGCCGGAACACCTCCTGGTCATCGACGACGAGAACACGGACCGGATTCACCGGCGCTCACCTCCTTCAGCCATCATCGGCGTCGTAAGCGCTCCAGAGCAGGGTGCTGGCCTCACGACGTGATGCGGACGGCCCCCACTGATTCCGGCGGGTTTACAGTCTGGAGGATGACCTTGCGAGTGGTCTTCGCGGACGACAGCTACCTCGTGCGGCGTGGCTGTTTCCGCCCTGCTCAGCCAGGGTGACGAGATTGAGCTGATCACTGCGGTCGGGGACGCCGACGCGCTGATCCAGGCGGTGGCCGAGCATCGGCCCGATGCGGTATTGACCGACATCAGGATGCCACCGACCTACACCATCGAGGGCATCGACGCCGCGAAGCGAATCCGCGCAGACTACCCCGACATCGGCGTCGTCGTGCTGTCCCAGTTCGCCGACGACGACTACGCGTTCGAGCTACTCGAGAACGGGGTGGGTGGCCTCGGGTACCTCCTCAAGGAGCGCGTCGCTGAGCGCGACGAGCTGGTGCGGGCGCTGCAGGAGGTGGCCCGCGGCGGGTCCGCACTCGACCCCAAGGTGATCGAAGTGTTGCTCGCCCGCAAGTCGCACGAACAACCGTCTGCGCTGCTCGGCCTGTCCGACCGCGAGCGTGAGGTGCTCCAGCAGATGGCGACCGGGCGGAACAACCACACCATCGCCAAGACCCTCTACATGAGTGACCGCGCGGTCGAGAAGCACATCGGCTCGATCTTCCAGAAGCTGGGTCTCGTCGAGGAGAGTGAGCTGAATCGCCGGGTCATGGCCGTGCTCGCTTTCCTCGAGGCCACCGGCTCGACGCGCTGACCCGGCCGCATGCTCACGTCGGGTAGGTGTTGCGGTCTGCCCCACCCCGGCATGCGGCTAGACGCCTTACCTGCGGTCCTTGCTCCCGAGCAGACTGCTGAGCATGATGCGCGGAAGGATCTCGACATCTGGCTCCGGAACCTCAGAGACCGAGGAGGAACGACGAGTGACACCAGCGCCAGCTAACTGCGACAAGCAGGAAGGGAGCATGATGCCGCCGGAGGCGATTCAGAACAATGCGTTCCCCAACGCCCATCCAACAGTGACGATGGCGGAGCCCCTACGTCTCGTGCTACTGCTCCTGCCACCCCTGTTGCTCGCGGGACTCGAGACCCTGCATCCTCAACCGGAACCCACAGTCCAGGCCATGCTCGATGCGCAGCGACCTGGTTCGCCACGTTCCACGCCATTCAGCTTGTTCTCATCGGCTTCGTCGCGCTGTCCGTGCTTATCCTGGCCGACGCCTTCGGACGCGCGAACGCGTGGGTCACACGAATCGGCCTCGGTCTCTTTCATGGTCTTCTTCAGCGCGTACGACACGCTGGCCGGGATTGGCACCGGACTCGCTATGCGGAAAGCCCGGGATCTCTCCGCCACACAGCAGGACGGTATCCTCGCCCGCTGTCAGGACTGGCCCGGCTTTGGACCACCTTTCGCACTCAGCATTCTCGGGACAGCCGGGTGGGTGATCGCAGTCGGGGCACTCGCCCTGACCGCCTATCGCCAACGCATCCCACGCCGAGTCTGGATCGCCCTGGGACTGGCTGCTCTCTTTTACTGGGCGGACACCCGTTCCCGGCCGGAACGCTTGGCCTTCGGATCCTTTTTCATCGCCGCCTTTCTCCTGGAATGGAGCTCCCACCGGCACCCCGAACTACGATCCGAGCCTGGCGAACGGCGGCTCTAGCCCGCTCCTGCAGGACCTGGCTGGATGACCGCGGTTTTCGGCTGTCAGATGACGACATCGCCGTAGCCGCATTTGCTAGACCGGATGGGCGCCTGGGCCGGCGACGACTGTCCCACCGCCCTATCCACTCGCACTCGCGTGCCAGGACCACCTCATCGGTCTCGCCATCGAGGAATCCGCTTCCCGCGGCCGGCCCGTCACGACCGGGCGGGAAGAATGGGCGAGTTGACGATCAATGTGCCCAGGGTCCTGACTGATCCGCCGCTCCCATCCGCGCGGGCCATGATCAGTCAATAATCGACGGCGTCACGGATGAGCGGGCAGGTCATGCAGTGGCCGCCGCCGCGGCCGCGGCCGAGCTCAGCACCGACGATGGTAATGACCTCGATGCCGGCTTTGCGCAGCAGGGAGTTGGTGGTTGTGTTGCGGTCGTACGCGATCACGACCCCTGGTTCGATGGCGACCAGGTTGTTGCCGCTGTCCCATTGTTGGCGCTCGGTGTCGTAGACGTTGCCGCCGGTGTCGATGGCCCGCAGCTCGCTCAGACCGAGGGCGGTCCGAACGACCTCCAGGAACGGCCGAGTCTCCTGGGTGACCTCGAACCCTGGCGTGGCGTCGCTCGGCCGGAGGGTGAAGGTGTGGATGCCGTGCACGATGCCCGGGTAGACAGTGACGCGGTCGCGATCGGCGAATGTGAAGATCGTGTCCAGGTGCATGGCGGCCCGCAGCTTCGGCATGCCTGCCACGATCACCTGCTCGGCCGCGGCTTCAGCGAAAAGCTTGGCCGCGACCTGCCCGATCGCCTGGCGGGAGCTGCGTTCGCTCATACCGATGATCACGACACCGTTGCCGGGGACGAGAACGTCGCCGCCTTCCAAGGTGGCCAGTCCCCAGTCCAGCTCAGGGTCGCCCCACCAGACCTTTGCGCCCACGAAGTCTGGGTGGAACTCATAGATCGCCTTCATCAGCAACGTCTCGTCGTGCCGCGCCGGCCAGAACAACGGATTCAACGTGACGCCGCCGTAAATCCAGCACGTGGTGTCGCGGGTGTAGAGCGTGTTCGGCAGCGGCGGCATCAGGTACTCCCGCCCCCGAGAGCCTCCCGGGCCATGCTCATGGACGCCGAACCAGGATCGGACGGTAGATCATCGGTCGCGAGGCCGCCGATCAAGAACTTGGTGAGCGTCCGGGCATCCAGGCTGTCCAGGTATGCACGCGGTGTCTTTGACGAAACCGGGTCCCACCTCGTTGGCGATGATCTTGCGGTCCAACAGCCACGACTTCGCCTCAGCGTTCTCCATCGTCTCGGCCAATACCTCGTGCAGCTCGACCACCTCAACGCCCCGGTCGCGCATCTTGGACATGAAGTCGAAATGATCACGTTTCGCGTTCTGCACCCACATCACGTCGTCGAACAACAGCTCGTCGCAGTTGCTGGGTGTCAGCCGACTGTCGCGCCAGACCCGGCGCGCAGACCAGCACCTTACGGAGCCGACCCACCTCCGAGTTCACTGCGTACCCACTGGAAACCGATTCAGCCTGCACCATTTCGACTCCCCTTCCGACGGCAACCCGGCCAGCCGCCCGGAACACGCTTCGACAACTCTGCCGACGAGGCACGACCTCCATCCGCTCGAACGCGGGAACGGTCTGACAAGTCTTTCAGGGGACCATTGGCGCGGTCAGGAATAAACCGTGGTGGCAACCGTCGGCACGAAGATCATGTCACGGCCCACCCGCTCGCGTCGACGTCACCGGTCATACGAACCCGCTGGCCAAGGTCCGGTCTGCGAGCAGTCGGCGGCTTCGGCGCGAACATGATCTTCTGCTCAGCCTGCTGTTTTCCGAGACCGCTGTCGCGCATTGATCTCTCCGTTGTGGGAATAGCACTGGGCATCCTTAGCGTTGGTTTCAGCGGCGAACAAGCACTCAGGAGGCGTACGGTGAGTGAGTCCAGCGGACCCATCGGATGGAACCAGAAGATCATCGACGAGTTCCGCTCTAACGCCGGCAAGGTCGGCGGCTACTTCGCTCGGTGCGCCCATGATCCTCATCCATCACATCGGCGCACGCTCCGGCACCGAACGGGTCAATCCGCTGGTCTACCTGCCGGATGGCGACGACATGATCATCGCTGCGACCAAGGGCGGCGCTCCGACGAACCCGGACTGGTACCACAACCTGAAGGCGCACCGCGCGCATAACGGTCGAGGTGGGGACCGTGACCTTTCCCGTCGAGGCTACTGAGGCGACAGGCGACGAGCGAAATAGTCTCTGGCGGCGGCTCGTCGAGATGCGCTCCAGGTTTGCCGCGTACGAGACCAAGACCTCGCGCATCTTTCCAATGTTCAGGGTTGACGCGACTCTCGTAAAGCGCCCTCAAACCCTGTTGACGGCAACGGCTAGCGGTAGGTCCTTCGGTCAATGAGACTCACCGAGCAGCGTGCCGATTGCGGTGACGCCTCGTACCAGCCGGTCGTCAGGGACGCCGGAGAAGCTCATCCGGGCATGCTGCGGCTGCTGGTGAACGGGGAAGAACGTCGCCCCTGGGACGAAGGCGACTTTGGCCTCGGGCAGTAGTCGCTCGGTCATGAACGCGGCGGCGTCGAATCCCTCGAGGAAACGTCAGCCAGGTGAACAGCCCGCCATCGGGCTCCGTCCAGCTGACGCTGCCGGGGAAGGTTTCCGCCATTGTGGCCAGCATCAGGTCCCGCTTGTGCCGATAGACCGGCACCGATCCAGCGATATGCGCGTCGAGGTCGAAGCGAGCCAGATATGCCGAGGTCGCCGCCATGTTGAGCGTGCTGCTCTGGGTGTCGGCGGCAAGTTTCAGCAATCCCAGCCGCTCCAGCATGTCCGGTTCTGCGACGGCCCAGCCCAGCCTCATGCCGGGAGCCAAGATCTTGGAGAAGCTGCCCAGGTGCAGCACCCGGCCTTCGGTATCCAGGCTCTTCAGAGTGGGCAGATGATCACCCGAGTAGCGCAGCGGACCGGTAGGGAGTGTCCTCCACAACCAGCACGTCATGCTCGTTCGCCAGTTCGACCAGGCGGTGCCGCCGCGGCAGGCTCAACGTTGTCCCGGTCGGGTTGGCGAAGTCTGGTACGACGTAGATCATCTTCGCCGTCGGCTCGGCCGCCAGGACCCGTTCCAAATCGTCGGTATCCATGCCGTCGTCGTCGCTGCGCACCGTGGCGTACGTCGGCTCGCACGGGTTGAACGCGATCAGCGCTCCCAGGAACGTTGGGTTCTCAGTGATCACAACGTCGCCTGGGTCGATCATCATGCGCGCAGCCAGGTCCAGACCTTGCTGGCCACCCTGAATGATCAAGACGTCGTCGGCGGCAGAAGCGATACCGTCCCGAGTCAGCCGCTCGGCAACCTGCGCGCGCAGCTGCGGCAAGCCGATCGATGCCGTGTACTGCAGAGATTCGGCGTGCTCGGGCACCAGCAACTCGGCGAGCACCTCGGCCAACTCATCGACCGGAAATAGACGCAGGATCCGGATAGCCACCACCGAAGCTGATGATCTCCGGATCCGCTCCCAGCCGGAGAAGCTCGCGGATTGCCGACGGCTGGACCCGTTGCATGCGGCGGGCGTACGACATGGTCACGAAGGATCCGCCTCCAGCTCGTCGGCCACCAATGACGGCATCTCGATCGAACACAGCCGATCGAGCACATCTGAAGAATTCGTCATCGAGCCCTCCGCTCCAAGATCACCACAGGTCGGATGGTGTAGCTGGCTATCTCAGACCCGAACCAAGCTCGTTCTGACGGGCCCGCATGCCCTGCACCGCACCATTGTCGAACACAGCGTCCAGGCGATCGCTTACGAGCCGTTCCTGCCCGTCGCGAGTCCGCGTTCAGGGTCTCTCGATTGTGTTGACTACCGGTTCGGGGCAGAGAAACGCGCTCGGAAGGATGATCACGCGAGCACCGGACCCAGTGCTGGATGATGACGGCCATGTAGATACGCAAGGCCGCTGCGGGACACGCGTTCCCGCGGAAACGCCGGATCGGTGGAAACGCAGCCTGAGCCTGTCGGAGCTCGCTCCCTACCGACGGGTATACAGGTGCCATGGAGTCCGGCCGGGATTTTGTCCCCTTGCTGCGCCGATGGGAGAACGCGGGCGGCGTGTGGAAGGTGCTCAGCAGAGACCACGACGCGGTCATCATCGGCCTTTACCGCTGTGACGGCGGTGAGGGAGGTTGACCGGTTCGAGGCTACCGATCCGCGAGTCACAGAGTTTCTGGCCGGGCGCACGAGCAGCCAAGATCAGCTGGGCTAGGCGCGCGTGCCTCTGTGGATGGGGATCCTGATTGCGCACCGCTGCCACGGAACCGGGGCGATTGGCGGTGTTGGTCGGCATCGGCGGCTTGTGGGTCGCGGGACGTCTGGCGCGTCCGACGCCACGACCGATTGGCCACATACCTGCTGGATCCGGCTGCCGGCTGAGCCGGCTCAATCGCCGCCCGCGTCCCTGTCGCCCAGCTGCTGCTCGTTCACCTGGCTGGAGGCGGTGGCCGGTGAGGGCTCGACGGACTGCCCGCCGAGCAGCTGATCGAGCTTTCGATGCAGGGTCCGAATCTCGTTCTTCATGTCGTAGGTCTCCTGTTGGTCGGCCTCGACGGCTTCGATCAGCCACGAGGCGAGGGCTCGCCGTCACGACGCCGAGCAGGGCGATCCCGCCCACCATCAGCATCACCGCAATCGCCCGGCCTAGCCCGGTGACCGGGTAGCGATCCCCGTAGCCGACGGTGGTCATGGTCGTGATCGCCCACCAGATCGAGTCGCCGAAGGACTTGATGTTCGCCCCGTCGTGGCCCCGCTCAGCGTTCAACACGCCCAGTGCCGCACAGAAGGCGAGAAGTGCGGCGGTGCCACCCGTGTAGACGGCGAGCCGCCCGCGCAGCCGCATGCCAACGCGCCGATTCAGGAGGGTGAACAGAACGAGCAGCCGCAGTAGCCGCAATGGCCTGAGCAATGGCAAGTGCGATCACCAACAGATCAAGCACATGTTTGCGTACGTACGTCCGCCGATCGGGTGCGAGCCGCAGCCGAACCACGTAGTCGACGACGAAAAGTGCCCAGGCGGTGGCCGCTGCACCGATGCACATCGCTGCGGCCCAGCTAGGCAGATCCGGCTTCAAGATCGGGATCGCGTACGCCGCAAGAAAAGCCAGGGCGGCCACCATGAGCGGCACATCAGTCGCCCGCTCCCACTGCTCCGTGGTGAGATTCCTCATAACCGACAGTTTCTGCGATGCCGTGCCGCCAACGTCGCAGGCTGGCGACACATCGGCCACCTTGATTCCGTCGGCTTCGAACAGGAAACGGCAGCCCGAGCTTGGGCAGCCGTCGACACTTGGGTCAGAAGATCATGTCGTACGGTCCAGCCGCTCGGCGCGACGCCTGATTCCCCGCAGCATGTCCCTCGACATCAGGAAGTCTGCGGGCAAGATCACCGCCCAGATGATCAAGGTGAGCCACCAGGGTCTGGTGGCTGCGCGCCAGCGAAAGATCAGCCGCGCCCGATCGTCATCCTCGACTGGCACCACGTTGAAAACCCATGTCCAGTCAACTGATGCCTTGCCGCTGCGGCGCCATTCCAGCGGCAGGTGCGATGTGGAGTGCAAGACGAGAAGTAGAGGTGAGGCTAGCTGCTCGACCATGAAGCCGCACTCGGTTTCAGGTGGCCCGTCCGGGATGAAATCGCCAACCTGAAGATCTTGAAGTTCTTCGACAATGTGATCCGCGCTTGCTCGGTTTGCCGGAAACAAGAGTTCGTCGACCCAACGAGCGGTGGTACCAGCCGCCGCGATGCCAGCCCATCTGAACCAGCCAGGGCCACACTGGCTGCTGCGGGTGCCTCGATGGTGATTGCGTGAGTGATCACGAATTGCGGCCGCGGCACGATGTCATCACCCGGCATACGCGCGCGCCGCTCGTGGGAGGTCGAGCCGTATGTCCGCCCGGAGCCGATGAATGGTCCCGTATCGCGATCACGCAACGCAAGCAGTGCCCAAGGAGCAGCTTGTCGGTGGCTTGCGGGGTGGATCTCATCGGCGTCGCAGCGGAGCGGCGCCCAGGTCCTGTGTCCCGTCTGTTGGGCCCCTAACTGATCGGCGCCGGTCTGATCGAGCGCCGGCGCGGCCACCAGCCAGCTCTCCGAGCCATCAGCGCTATCACCGCCATCGCAGCGGCCACCGCACCGAAGATCAGTTGTAGGACGCTGAAACCCACAAACGGGATCTGGAAAAGCAACTCTGTGATCAACAGCGCGCTCGCCGCCAACACCGCTACTGGGAGCCCAGGCGAGCGCCGCGCCAGCAAGCCAGGCGGCCAAACCGGACGGAAGAGCGACTGTGAGGAATAGCCATCCAGCCGGAAGTGTCCAGCTCGAGAGGCCCAAAGGACTAAGCACCGCCACAGGAGGAGTCGCCGGCTCCGACGAGAAGTTGAACACTTCCTGCCAGTCCGCCCAGGCCTACGAGGGTCTCCACCACGACAATGGCGATGCGGAACGGATGGCTCGTTCTGCTCGCGTGGGCTCGGTCGGATACAGGCATGGTGCCGAACGCCTCCTGGCCAGGTGTTTGCTCGTACGCTCATCCAATCCTCGCTCAGGACTTCGAGAGACCCCAGAGCCAAAGGTCACCGCGTACCAGACCGAGACCGAGGACCCAGCTTGATCAGAATCGCGAAGGACCCTGCGAGTCGCTCGCCGCAAACACTCAATCCGCATGCCAAAGTGAATCCCGAATCGGTCGTGATCATGTCTTGAGAGGCGGCAGAGTGTGACCACCGAAGCCAGTGGCGCGGGCCTCCGTCGTACGACAGGCGCCCTGTTTCTGATCGGCGCCCTCACCTTCGCCACCGCGGCAACGGTTCTCTCCGCGACATTCGACTGGCCGGACATCCTCCGGGAACCAGCCGATGTTGTGCTGCCGAAGTTTGCGGCGGGCGGTCCTAGCTTGGTCTGGACCTGGTTCGCCACGGCGTGGACGTACGCAATCCTCTTCGTGCCGATCTTGCTGCTACCGACCGTGCTGGGCCGACGTGAGGATGCGCCACTGGGGGTCGCCACATTCGCCGGCGCGATCTCGGCGCTGCTGGCCCTGATCGGTTTCCTGCGCTGGGTTTTCGTCGTGCCGCCGCTCGCGCGGATGTATCAGGAGAGCGATATCGCAAACCGCACTGCGGTCGCGGCGGCCTGGCTTGCCCAGCATCAGTACGGCGGCGCACTCATTGGCGAGCACCTCGGGCAATTGCTGGGCGTCGGCTGGTCCATCACCCTGAGCATCATCATCCTCCGCACTCGAGTGCTACCTCGCTGGCTCGGACTCGTCGGCCTGATCGTCAGCGTTCTCTATCTGTTCAATCAGGGTGACATCATGGCGACGGCATTCCCGGGCTTTCCGGTTTTCGATCTTGCCGGGCTCATCGGTAGCAGCGGCTGGGGTCTTTGGGTGGCGGCCCTCGGCGTTGTGATCTTGGTACGCCCGATAGCCCACGCACCGGCGCCATAGCCCGCAGCCGCTGGTCCAGCCCGAGAACGAGCCATCACATATCCGCCTCTGCTCACACGAGCGCGCCGAGCAGTGCTTACGCCTTCTGAACCGGATAGGCCACGAACGCGAACTCACGACTGTCTGGCGACCAGCTATTCACATTGATCGTTCCCTGCCCGCCGAAAAGCGGGAAGCGCCACACGACATCGCGCCAATCTGCCGTACGAACCAATCGCACCTCTACGTCCAGGTCGGGCGGATGCCCGAGCGTGCCCCAGCGGAAAGCTGATATAGCTCGCGAGCTCGCCGTCCGGCGACAGATGCGGGAACCAGTCGACCGACTCCGACTCCACCAGACGTTCCATCGGGCCGCCCTCGGCAGGAACCCGAGCCAGTTGCGCATGGCCGGGACGGCTGGCGAACTCCTCGGTGTTGACATACAGCCAGGCACCATCGGGCGAATACTCGGGGCCATCGAGGTGGCGGCTGCCGGCCTCCGGATAACGTGTCTCGCCGCCCGCCGACGAGATGATCGCTAGCCGACCAGGTACCGAAAACTCACCACGCGGGAGCTCGACGAAAGCAAGCATCGTCCCGTCCGGACTGACACCGTGGAGGAAGTGATAGCGGCTCGAATCGTGCGTGACGCGCTTCGCAGTGCCGCCTTCGACCGGCGCGACGTAGATGTGGCCGTCATTTGCGGACAGATAGATCAGGCCGCGTTCGGCGTCAAGCACGTGATCGTTATTGATAGACGGCAAGTCTTGGATGGGCACCTTCTGCAACGTGACCTCGGGTTCCAAGTCGAGCCGCCACAGCAGCCCGTCACCGTTGAGCAAGAGGCCGCGGCCGTCGGGAGCCCAGTTGGGTGCTTCCAGCAGCAGCGTGTCGGTGGCATACACCAATTCGGCCGATCCGGCACCAACCTCAGCGATCCACACCTCCGTCCTCTGGCCGGGTTGGAGTTCTCTGGGCACGATCTCCAGGTCATCGGGATCCTTGGTCATGGCTCCTCAACGATTTCTCGGACAATCTGAACGTCGGCCGGCACGCGCCACCCTCGTATTTCGCCATCATGCCCGGATTATTCTCAACACGCTGGATTGGGGTATGTCTTCACGCTTGTGCTGGAAGACCGATGCATCCGATGCCGGTTTTGGCGTACGTCTTGACGCTTGTGACGGAAAACGATGGCATCGTGGCCACGAGATGGAGGCCTGAGCTGTCGCAGCGGGCGCCTCTTGGGAAATGCGCTGTAGCTTTCCGCCTCTGGATGGCTAGGCAGTGTCTGGGGCTGGACTTAGACCCGCTTTCCCATCTCAAGACGGGGCGTGCCTGAAGCAGGTGTGATGTGCGGCGATGCCATCAGGAAGCCAGCAGCCAGGTAATGATCAAGATCACCGGCACCGAGAGCAGCCGTCGCCACGAAGATCATGTCCCGCGCCAAGATCACGCCCCGGTCGTAACGCATGGCGAAGGTGAAGATGTTTTGCGCGGTGGGCAGCGCGGCGATCACGGTCACGGCGAGCAGATCGTGCCGACCCAAGCCCAACGCGTACGCACCGATGAGGAAGGCCACGATCGGTTGCACGACCAGCTTGACCAACACCAGTGCGGCGATTTGGATCGGTGGTTCGCCGGCGCCAGGTCGCGGACCGAGCCGAAGCGAGATGCCGTACGCCAGCAGCATGGATGGCACAGCCATGCCGCCGACCAGAGTCAGAGGCGCGTTGATGGCGACCGGCAGCTTGATCCCCGTCAGAGCCAAGATCAATCCGACGAGAGATCCCACCGCAAGTGGGTTGCGGAACGGCCGGCTGAGGCGGATGAGTAGCAGGCGGCGCCGGGAGACGCCTGGGCTTGGTACCTGGGTGATCGTGTCGAGCACCGCCAGACCGGTTGGTTGCAAGATCAGCAACTGGGCGAGCAACATCGGTGCGATCAGCGCCGCATCGCCCAGGGCGTACGCGGCGATCGGCAGCCCGAGATTGCCAGCGTTGACGTAGGCCGCACAGAACCCCGCGATGACGGTTTCGCCAGCCTCTCGCCTCCAGAGCACTCGGGCCAGCAGCACGGCGATGGTCGCGGCCACCGCGACGCTGCCGAGCGAGGCGATCAGGTTGCCTGAGAGAAGCCGCCGGACATCGGTGCGCGCCCAGCACCGTAACCAGAAGCGCCGGGCTGGCCACGTAGAAGGCAATCCGGGTCAGCACCCCTTGCGCGGTCGCGTCGAGGATCCTCAGCTGGGCGAGCAGGAAACCCAAGCCGATGATGATGCCGATGGTGGCGAATCCGGCCAGGACGCCTTGCACGCATCGCTCCTTCAGGCGGTTGCGGGGGAGGATACCGGCTGCTTGACTGTCAAGATCACCTCATCTCCCGCGCGACGATGAAAGAGGGCGACATGACTCCACCTGTCGTCACACTGTTCGAGAAGTATGGTGCTGGCGCCCGCCAGGTCGGTCCGAGGGTTGCCAAGGCGCTTGGCGTTGAGTGGATGGATCAGGCATTCTCCTCGGCCGACATCGAGAGCGCCAAGTATCCGGGCGGCGGCAAGACTGGTGATCAAGGGAGTGCCTTGGCGCGGTTCCTGGGCCGTTTTGCCTCTGGTGCAACAGTTCTGGACGACAGAAGTATCCCGCTGGCCCAGGCGCAGGACGCGGAGATGGTCGAGGAGAACACCCGCCTCGTGAAGGAAGCGGCGGCCCGAGGAGTGGTGATGCTCGGTCGCAATGGCGCTCTCATCCTCGGCGACATCCCGACCGCGCTGCATGTGCAGATCGACGCTCCGGTTGAGATCCGGATTGCCCGCGCCGCCCGCGAGGAGGGACTTGACCTGACCCACGCAACCCGGCGGCAACGCAACGAGGATTGGGTTCGAGCTGAGATGTCACAGCGGTTCTACTACTGGAATCCCATGGACATTGATCGTTACGACCTCGTTGTCAACACGGGCGTACTCGATCTTGATACTGCTGCCGACGTCATTGTGGCGGCGTATCAGGCCAAAGCCGCGCGAGCTACGCAAGCCACCGCATCATAGGAGTTTCGATGAAGAAGCTGACTATGCGCAACTACCTCGGCTACGCCGCGGGCGACCTTGCGAACAACTTGGCCTTCTCGCTGCAGGCGCTGTTCCTGCTCATCTATTACACGAACGTCGTTGGCCTCAATCCAGCCCCAATTGCGACGATGTTCCTTGTCGTACGAGCATGGGATGCTTTCGCGGACCTGGCGGCCGGGCGTCTGGTCGACCTGACCCGTACGCGCTGGGGAAAGTTCCGGCCGTACCTACTGTTTGCCTCGCTTCCGCTGCTGCTGTCGAGCGTCGCCTTGTTCAGTGTCCCGAACTTCGACTCTACGACCGCCAAGTACATTTACGCCTACATCACCTATGCCCTGCTGGGCTTCCTCTACTCCCTGACCAACATCCCGTACGGTTCGCTGGCTACCGCGATGACGCAGGACCCCGTGGAGCGTTCCCGTCTTGGCATCTGGCGCACAGTGGGACCGATCGTCGGCACTTTCATCCTCGGTGTTGGTGATCGCGCCTTCGATCACCCGCTACAAAACCCAGCCCGAGCAGCTTGCAGGCTTTTCTGACGACTGTGACCATCGTGTTCGCCGTCGTCGGATACGCCCTCTATCTGTTTTGCTTCTCCAGCTGCAAAGAACAGGTCTTTCACGAGGCGAAGCCGGTGACGGTCAAGGAAACCGTTGCGACTGTCAGGCAGAACCGGCCGCTGCTGATCTTGTGCGTTTCCAACTTGGTCTTCCTCACCGGGGTCTTCGGGCTTCAGGCGTCCCAGGCCTACTATGCGGCCTACATTCTCGGCAACTCGACCCAGCTGATCTGGATGGTTCTCGCCACGTCGCTGGCCACCTTCGTTGCGGTGCCGGTCGTGCCAAGTTTCGTCGCCCGGATCGGCAAGAAGAACACGTTCTTGATCGGCGCTGCGGGTCTCATCGTGATGGGCATCTGGATTTTCTTCATGCCGGCGAGCCTGCCCATTGTCATTGTGTCGTTCTTCGTCTTCGGCCTCTTCCAGAACCTCTCAATGTCCTTGCTCTTCGCTTTCGAGGCCGACGCGGTCGAGTACGGCGAATACAAGACAGGCAAACGGACCGAAGGCGCCACGTACGCCATCTATTCCTTCTTCCGGAAGGTTTCGCAGGCGGTCGCCGGCGCAGTCGCAGGCTACGCACTCGCCATCGGCGGCTTCATGGCCAAAGCGCCTGAACAACCCGATTCCGCCCTATCAGCAATCCGGGGCTTGGTCGGACTCGGCCCAGCGATCTTTGCACTCCTCGGTGGATTGATCTTCCTCGCCTATCCCCTCACCGACGACTCCGCTTCCGCGAGATCGTCAGGGAACTCCACGCCCGCCACGGCATCAAGGACGACCGCAGCGGCGCGGTGGAATCAGCCGATGTCGCGGCTCCGCTTCCGGAGTCGTAAACAGCGGCTGGGGTCCGGCTGCGCGTAGCTCTACATGCAGCGCCACGAATGACCGGGCGACTCCGGCCGAATCGGACATCACACCCGACCGCGTGCGGAGAAACGCGGCCAGCGAATGAGTGAGCCCCGTGATCGTGGAATCACCCGCAGTCAGTGCAGCCTGCGTCAAGACTGACTTGACACCAAGGGTCGTGTCAAGGAAGTCTTGACGACATGGAGACACTGACCTTCTACGGAATTCGCGAGTTGATCCCCGGTCCTCGGTGGAGGCAACTCTTTGATGCCACCTGGACCGGATATCGGACGTGGTACCTCAGTGAGGGCGAGTCAAGGCGGCCATCGGTTGAGTTGGCGCGTCGCATGCTCAACCGACACATGCCTGAGCTGACCGATACCTGGGAACGACTCGTTGAACTCACAGCGGGCGATGAGATGGCTGCCCGGATGCTTACGCTGTACGACCCGCCGCGGTTCCTGCCGGGATGTTCGCAGATGGCGCTCACCGGTGATACGCCCATGCTCATCCGCAACTACGACTACCGGCCGGACCTCTGTGAGCGAGTGGTGTTTTCCAGCGCGTTCACCGGCCGCCGAGTCATCGGTTCCAGCGACTGCCTTTGGGGCCTGCTGGACGGGATGAACGAGACAGGACTCGTTATCTCGCTCGCTTTCGGCGGTCGCCGCGGCGCGGCTCCAGGATTCGGCATCCCGCTGATCATTCGCTATGTACTCGAGGTTGCCGACACCGTGGCCGATGCAGTGGCCGTGCTGGCCCGAGTGCCGGTGAACATGGCGTACAACCTCACCATCCTCGACCGGGCTGGCGACGCAGTGAGCGTGTTCGTCGCACCTGGAGCCGAGCCAGAAGTGTTCACGCAATGCGCCGCGACAAACCATCGAGGGACGATCCCCGAAGACCCCGACCATGCGCAGCGCTTCCGCAGCGTCGAGCGCCAGCAGGCGCTGTTTGCGCTGCTCGCTCGTCACCCTGATCCCGATACCGCGATCTCCGCGTTCCTCCGACCGCCGCTCTACAACACCGCGTACGCCGAGGGTTTTGGCACGATGTACACGGCTGCGTACCGCCCAGAGGAGGGAATCGTCGACTTCATCTGGCCCGGCTCCAGGTGGCGTCGCGGATTCGACACACCAGATGCGACCCACGTGGCGATCTATGGGTCTGACTCGGAACCGACAGCTGTGTGAGGCATGGTTTCGACGCCACGGCGCAGACAACAAACCGCGCGAGACAGCCGCGAGCTCCCTTGACCGACGCGCAGGAGTTTCACAACCTTGCTCTATGTGGAATCCGGAGGATCTCGCTCGCGCTGCACCCAGCGAGCTAGCCGATCTCGCCGACGCCAGCATGCGGCGGCTGGCGCAGAGTGAGGATCCGGCCGCCTTCGGTTATCTGCTCGAGTTGACCCGCCTAGCGGGAGAGTGCCTCGGAGCTGGCCGCGCGCACCCTGGCCCACGAGAGCTCGTGGTCTCAAGTGGGAATATCGCGGGTACGACCAGGCAGGCCGCGTGGGAGCGCTGGCGCGGTGGCGAGTGAGTCGAGCCAAGGGCCAGGAAATCGAGCCTTCAGGCAATGATCAAATGGCCGGGACCGGCAGCTTCATCCGCTCTTGTTCATCCGCTCTGGGCCAATCCTGCTACCCGTCCAGACCTGAGGTTGAGGGCTGCCGGCCGTCCGACTCGCCACTTCCCGTGCCGGACCCTGCGGATCGCAGGCGGTACAGGACCTCCCCAGCGTGTGGTTCGACGAAGGTCTCCGGATCAGCCTCGTACGCGGCAATATCGATCGACGCCGGATCGAGATAGTTCAGGTTGACCGACCGTACGACCTCCTCGGGGATGCCTGTCGCGAGCGTGACGGTCACCCGATCGCGCTCACCGTGCTCGGGATCCCAGGTGCCCTGCCCGCGGAGGTGTGTTGAGTGCGCCAGGTCGCCCCACGGCTGGTCCTTGAACCGTTCCCACTGGCCGAGGAAGTAGTCCCTGCAGTGGTAGCCGATCTCGGTGATCTGGGGATGCATCACCGACACCTGGGTGATGTGCGGGGCGTAGATGATCACCTCACCGCCGTCGGCGACAATCGGCTCCAGCTTGTAGAAGCCCTTGGCCGCCGTCCAGATGTCCTCGTACTTGGTGGGCATGATCGACAACACGCGCTCGACCGGGCGTCTCGCGGTAGCTGACATGAGTCTCGGCGGAGATCGCTGCGCATGCGGCCCACGCGTCCTCCGGCGTACCGAAGGCGGCGGCATGCAGCGTGTCGGTACCCGACGCGACCACCAGACACAGCGCCAGCCGCTCCGCCGGAATCAGTGTGGCCGCCTCGTTGATCAAGGCGCGTACCGGGGTCACGCCGCTCGTCCCGATCATCTTGGCGCTCGTGATCAAGGCGCCGACCCAGTGCGACAGGTCGATCAGCTCCTGGCCGGACACACCAGGAAAGAAGTACTTGTTGCCACCGGAGAACCCGACGACCTCGTGCGGAAACACCGGTCCCACCACGATCGCCACGTCGGACTCCGCGACGTGCCGGTTGATCCGCACGTCCACGGAGATGTCGCGCATCAGGCCGCCCGTCAGCTCGCTCAGCCGCTCCGCGCCGATGCTGCCCAGCGTGGTGAAGCGTCTCCGGCAGCCAGGATTCGTGGTTGATGATGTTCCAGCCGGGATAGGTCTCCTCAGCTGCGCCAGCCGAATAGCCCGATGTGACGCGCCAGGTGGTCCTCGCTCATTCCTTGGTGGGTGCCGAGCGCGATCACGACCGTCACCTCCTTCGCTCTGCCCTCGAGGGCGGACTGCGCAGCCCGCATCAGCAGCGGCAGTGGGCAGGTTCGGGTACCGTCCGGCACCACCAGGCAGACCCGCTTGTCATCAAGATCAGCGCGAGCCAGCGCCCGCGTGACGAATGCTGTTACCTCGTCGTCGGAGAGCTCTCGGCCGACACCGCCCACGATGTCCGCCCGCGAAGGGTCGCCTGGATCGGTGCCGTAGCTGATCGATGCCCCTGCCGGTGCGGTGCCCGTCATGCCTGCACTCGTCATGCCTGCACTCGTCATGTCAGCGTCGTTCATGTTCAGCACTCTGCACCCGGCAGATCATCGGGACAACATGCCCGTCCCTCGGCGATGACGATCACCGCTCCCGCGCCATGTCGTCTGGAGCCCGCTGCACAACGTGCGATGACGGCCCCAACGCGATATTCACTAGCGTGATAGCCGGGCCATCTTTGCTCCGTCGGCCCGCATGCCCAGCGCCCACCAGTCCCGAATCTTCGCTGGTCAGCCTCGCAGAGATTTCGGCAGCGAGGGCTTCTACGTCCGGGTGCTCTCGGTATCCCTCCAGGATCTCGTTCAGAACCTCCTCCTGTGCAGCCTTGACCAATGCCGCTACTCGCCGTCCGGATTCTGTGACGGACACCGTTTCCCCTTCGATCTTGACGTAGCCCCGTTGGTTCAGTGCCGCTGCGACCTCACGTACCCGGTCGATCGGGGTCTTCGATCTCTGAGCCATGTCGTCGATCTGGCGGGATGTGTCTCGTGCAACTCGGCTGAAGCATCCACGTTTCCCCGGGCTCAAGATCAACGCCAGCGCGTCGAGCAAGCCAGCTCGAACGCCCGCAATCGGTTCTCGCGGCTGAGGTGGCGAGACAGCGCAACCTGCAACTCCTCAACGAGGTTCGCGCCGTGGGTATCCCGAACGCCTCGCCGGTGTCGGTCGTACGCGTAGCGGTGCGGAGCCGAACCTCGGGCAGCAGGAACGCCAATCCGAAGGCAACGATCCCGACGGGAACGGCCGAGAGGAAGACACGACGTGGATCGCTGTCGCGTACGCGCCGACGAACCACGCCTGAACCTCGTCAGGACATTGCGCGAGGACTCCCGATGGCCCGCTCAACGCCGCCGCTGAACACTTGCCCGGTGGCCGTCGCCGGTACCCCGAGGGCGAGCTGCTTGGCGAGCTGGCTGGTGAAGACGGTGCCGAACACCGCCACACCGATGCAGCTACCGATAGTCCGGAAGAATGTGGCGGCACTGGTCGCCGTGCCCAGGTCGCGGTACTCCACGGCATTCTGTACGGCGAGGACCAGCACCTGCGTAACCATGCCGAGCCCGACGCCGAGCACGAACATGTAGAGACTCGACGCGACCACGCCCGTGTTCTGATCCATCCGCGACAAGAGATAGAGACCCACGGTGAAACAGCCGCAGCCCAAGATCGGGAAGAGCTTGTACCGTCCCGTCCGGCTGATGATCTGGCCGCTGGCCAGCGAGGTGAGCAGCAGGCCGAGCATCATCGGAAGCAGCCGCAGACCGGACTCCGTGGCCGAGGCCCCTTGTACGCTGTTGCATGTAGAGGGGCAGGTAGGTGATCGCTCCGAACATCGCGAAGCCGACCACGAATCCGATCACTGATGATGTTGAGAACACCCTGTTACGAAACAACCGCGGCGGCATCACCGGCTCGCGCACCCGCTGCTCTACCAGGATGAACGCGACAACGAGAATGACGAAGCCGATGATCGCGCCGACGATCTGAGCTGAGTCCCAGGCCCAGACCGATCCGGCAAAGCTGGTCACAAAAACAATGCAGGTGGCGGCGCCGGCCAGCAGCGCGATACCGACATAGTCGATCGATCGGCCGACCAGCGACCTTCCTTTTGGGAAGCACCGTCGCAATAACGATCAACGCCACAATGCCGATCGGTACGTTGACGTAGAACACCCATCGCCACGACAGGTTGTCGACGAAGAACCCGCCGAGCAACGGCCCAGCCACGCTGCTGACACCGAAGACAGCTCCGAACGCACCTTGATACTTGCCCCGCTCGCGAGGCGACACGACGTCACCGATGATCGCTTGCGAGAGCACGATCAAGCCCCCACCGCCGAAGCCCTGGATCGCGCGATAGATCACAAGCTGGACCATGTCTTGCGCAGTGCCGCAGAGTGCCGAGCCCACGAGGAAGATCACGATCGCTACCAGGAACAAGATCTTGCGCCCGACCAGGTCACCGAGCTTGCCCCACATCGGGGTGGTGATCGTGGACGCCAGCATGTACGCCGTGACGACCCAGGACAGGTGCGCCGCGCCACCAAGATCCCGGACGATGGTCGGCAAGGCCGTCGCCACGATCGTCTGGTCCAGAGACGCCAGCAGCAGTGCGAGCATGAGTCCGCTGAAGATTGCCCAGATCCGTTTGGCTGGCAGCTCAGTGCTGCGCTCGGACGTGGCGGGCTGGCCTTCGCTCATCACAGCATCACGGTCGTCAACCATGTCATGCTCCATTCTTGCGGCATCCGCGCCGTGCGCCCTGAGCCTGTGGGCAGCGCCCTCGAGGTGCGCCCTGAGCCTGTCGAAGTGTGCGGTGGCGCTGAGCCTTCCCTGCTCCCGGCTGTGGGAGTGCGGCGGCGTCCTCGTGCGGCGGTCAAGGCCAGGCCCTGCGGAGTGGCCTACGGCCAGGCGCCCTGCGGGTGGCCCGCAGGCCAGCCTTGACCCCCGCTCCAGGCGCCGCCGGTCAAAGCAGTTGCCGGGAGCAGGCAGGGGAATGCTGAGGGGCTTTTGTCGGGGTTGGGTTGGGCGTTCTGCAGCGGATCTCGATCGCTCTTTTTCCTTATTCTGTTGGGAAAGCCGTGGCCAGTGCGGCCGACCTGACCAGGTCCATCCTTTACTTCAATCCTGACCGCCTTGCGCACAGCCAAGCAGCCGCTCGACACGCCGAATTGCTGGCCCTCGCGGTTGACCAAGAATCTGCACCGCTGTCAGTCGCCGCTGCCTGGCTACACGACATCGGCTACGCGCCCGGAATACGCGACACCGGCTACCATCCCATCGACGGCGCCCGCCACCTGCAGCGCCTCGGCTGGCCCTCGGCAAGCTGCAACCTTAGTCGCGCACCACCCCGGAGGCCCGCTTGTCGCCACAGTTTTGAGCAGCGCCTGACCGACAACTCGACTCCGTAATCCGTTCTCCCAGGATCGCCTCTCCGACGCTGCCCTGACCGTCGCCGACCAAACCACCGGCCCCCGCGCGGGAGAAGCCATGACGGTGGAACAACGGATGCGAGCGAGCATGCTCAGACGCCACGGCCCAAACTCCCCAACGCCCCAGCGCATCCCTGCGCGAGCGCTGAGATCCGCGCGGCAGCCACCAGGGTGGCCGAGCGCCTCGAAAGCCGCGGTGTAGACCGCTGCTCACCACCAGATCATCAATCGGCTGAATTACGCTTGAACCGCACCTTGCTCGGACCTTCTGCTGCTGCCGCCAGCCGCTGTCCGGCTGATGCAGCTGAAGCGGAGCGGGGCTGCGTGACCCGGCTCCGCAACTCGGCGGGCTATCAGGCGTTGGTTGGGACCAGTTGGTGATGAGGTTTCGACTCGGCGTCGGATTTCGTCTCTGATCGGCCGTACGGCGTCGACTCCTTTGCCGGCTGGGTCTTCGAGTACCCAGTCTTCGTAGCGCTTGCCGGGGTAGAACGGGCAGGTGTCGCCGCAGCCCATGGTGATCACGACGTCGGAGGCCTTGACTGCTTCGGTGGTGAGGATCTTGGGCTGCTCGGCGGCGATGTCGATGCCGACCTCGGCCATGGCGGCGACGGCGGCAGGGTTGACTCGGTCCGCTGGTTCCGAGCCGGCTGAGCGGACGTCGACGGCGCCCTGCGACAGGTGGGTCAAGAAGGCAGCGGCCATCTGGGACCGGCCGGCGTTGTGCACGCAGACGAACAGGACTGAGGGCTTGTCGGCCATGGGGTGGTCACTCCTGAGTGGATGGGTTTGGCGAGTCGCTCGGCGGTCCGTGAGTGTGCGTCAGTCCACTGGAGCTGTGGGGTTGGCGATGCTGAGCGCCAGCGACGCGAGAGCTTCGGGCACAACGGCGTAGTAGGCCCACTTTCCCTCGCTGTTCGCGGGTCAGAAACCCGGCTTCCACCAAGATTTTCATGTGGTGCGATACCGTCCCCTGGCTCAACCCGACGGGATCGATGAGCTCGCAGACACACGCCTCACCGTTCTCATGGGAGGCAACGATCGACAGCAGGCGCAGCCGTGTGGTGTCGGCTAGGGCCTTCAGCGTGCGAGCAAGCTGGTCCGCCTCAGCGTGGGTCAGGATGCCGCTGGTCACGGGCGAACAGCAGGCCGCTTCCACGGTGGCGACCTCTGCGATTGCAGAAGCCGTCATGGCTCAAGTGTGCCACGTATTGACTCTGGTCAATGTCAGAGTAGCCTACGCATTGATAGCCATAGATTTGATGAAGGGCGGCCTCCCCGTGACCACGACTGCTGACATCCGTGAACAGGTTCGTCTGCGCTACGCCGCAGCTGCAACCGCCGTACAGAATACGGGAGCCAAGGGCCTAGAGCAATACGTAACTGAACGAAGTAATACT
>ERZ1370068.8960-contig-7774_pt1 | contig 72223 bp, 124 predicted proteins | sample MGYA00561227_ERZ1370068 | MGnify/ENA primary metagenome ERZ1370068 (study PRJEB38410, sample SAMEA6850437) | metagenome | study: Metagenomic assessment of the ecological functions of the soil: analysis of the soil microbiota associated with the... | reverse complement strand
CAGTTGCCGTATTACGTAGACGACGCTCGGCGAGATCACGAAGGTCCAGGAGATGATCCGCGGACGGAGTCCGACCCCGAGCTGCGCGAGATGGCCCACGAGGAGCTGCGCGCGCTGGAGGCGCCGCCGCGACGCACTGGACGCCGAGATCCCGCGTCCTGCTCATCCCCAAGGACCCGAACGACGAGAAGAACGTCCTGCTGGAGATCCGCGCGGGCACCGGCGGCGAGGAGGCGCGCGCTGTTCGCGGCCGAGATGTTCCGCATGTACATCGCGCTTCGCCGAGCGCCAGGGCTGGAAGATCGACGTGGTCTCCATGACCGCAGGCGGGCCAGGGCGGCATCAAGGAAGTCATCGCCATGGTCGAGGGCGAGCCGCGTCTACTCGAAGCTGCGCTACGAGAGCGGCGTCCACCGCGTGCAGCGGGTGCCCGCCACCGAGGCGTCGGGCCGCATCCACACCTCCGCGATCACGGTCGCGGTGCTGCCGGAGGCGGAGGAGGTCGACGTCAAGATCGAGGCCAAGGACCTGCGCATCGACACCTTCTGCTCCGTCGGGGCCCGGCGGCCAGAGCGTCAACACCACCTACTCGGCCGTGCGCATCACCCACCTGCCCACCAACACCGTCGTCTCCTGCCAGGACGAGAAGAGCCAGATCAAGAACCGCGAGAAGGCGATGAAGGTGCTGCGCGCGCGGCTCTACGAGGTGGCGCTGGAGGAGCAGCAGAAGGCAGATCGCCAGCGACCGCAAGAGCCAGGTGGGCTCCGGCGACCGCAGCGAGAAGATCCGCACCTACAACTTCCAGCAGGCGCGCGTCACCGACCACCGCATCGGCCTCACCATCCACCGCCTGCAGGAGGTCCTGGACGGCGAGCCTGGACGAGATCGTCAACGGCGCTCATCGCCCACTACCAGGCCGAGAAGCTCAAGCAGCCGGTCTCCTGGCGAGCCAGCCGCGGCCGAGCCGCGCGCGGCTCAGCCATGACCGGCGTCGTCAGGCGCCTTCGCGACGCCGGGCGCCGGCATCGCCGACGCCCGCGCTCGATGCCGAGCGTGCTGCCTTGCGGCACGCTCCTCGGCTGGGACCGCGCCGCTCGTCATCGCGCTGCGGCGCAGGAGCTGGCCGCCGGACGAGTCCGCGCGCTTCGCCGCGCTCTGGTCGAGCGCGCGGGCGGCGCCGCCATCCGCTCCAGCACCTCACGGGCGACGCAGGCCTTCTGGCGCCGCGCAGTTCCTCGTCACCCCGACGTGCTGATCCCGCGCCCGGAGACCGAGGATCCTGCGTCGAGGCGGCGCTCGAGCTGATGCGGGCCGTCGGAGGCTCCGCTCGATCGTGGACGTCGGCACGGGCAGCGGGTGCATCGCGCTGACGCTGGCCGCCGAAGCGGCCTGACGCGGTCGTTCCACGCGGTCGACGTGTCGCCGGCGGCCCTGCGCGGTCGGCGCGCCGAGAACGCGCGGCGCCTGGGAGTGTCCGCCGCGGGTCACGCTGCACGAGGGCGACCTGCCTGGCCCCGCTGGCCCATGGCGGCGCGGCAGGTCGACCTCGTCGGTCGGCAGCCTGCCCTACGTCGATCCCCGCCGAGCTGCCCGCGCTCGGCGCCGGAGGTCCGCGACCACGAGCCGCCGATGGCCCTCGCTGGCCCCCGAGCCGCCTGCGGCATCTACCGCCGCCTGGCCGGGAATCCGGGCCGGCCTCCTGCAGGCCGGCGGGCGGCTCGCTCGTCGAGGTGGGCCAGGCGGACTGGCGCAGACGTGGCGCAGGCCTTCGGCGCCGCGGGGCTACGGTCGCGTGGAGACCCGGCCCGACCTGGCGGGCATCGCCGCGTCGTCGTCGGACGGCGCCCCCGCCCAGGCAGTCGGGCTTCGCCGCCGGCCGTCGCCCGGCTCGGCCGCACTAGACTGGAACTGAGTGGAGAAGATCCGCATCGTCGGCGGTCAAGCCCCTCGAGAAGGGCACCGATCTGCGCATCTGGGGGCCAAGAACGCCTCTCCCTGCCCGACGTCTGCGCCTGCGCTCCTGACCGAGCAAGCCAGTGATCCTCAACAACGTTCCCGAGGTGCGGGACATCCGCACCATGGGACGCGTGCTCGCGCGACCTCGGGAGCCGACGTCGAGTTCCAGGGTCGGAGGCGTCGGTCGAGATCAGTCGCCCGGCAGCTCACGTCGGTCGAGGCGCACCTACGACCTCGTCAAGACGATGCGGGCCTCGGTCCTCGTGCTCGAGGCCCTCGTCGCGGCGCGAAGGCACGGGCCCGCGTCTCCTTCCCGGCGGCTGCGCCATCGGCGACCGGCCCATCAACCTGCACCTGCCAGGCCCTCGAGAAGCTGGGGGCCGAGATCCGCGTGGAGTCCGGGTACGTGGAGGCGCGCGGCCAAGCGGCTGCGGGCGCGGAGATCGACGTTCGACACCGTCACCGTGACCGGCACCGAGAACGTGATGATGGCGGCCGCGCTGGCCGACGGCGAGACGGTCGTTCGCAACGCGGCCTGCGAGCCGAGGTCGAGCGACCTGGCCGACCTGCTCGAACACGATGGGCGCGCGCATCCAGGGCGCGGGCGGCGTCCACCATCGCGCATCGAGGGCGTGGAGTCGCCTGCGCGGGCGCCGAGCACACGCGTGATGCCCGACCGCATCGAGACCGGCACGTTCGTGGCCGCGCTGCGCCATCGCGGGCGGCGACATCGAGATCCGCAACTGCCATCCGCCGCACCTGCGCGCCGTGCATCGACAAGCTGCGCGAGACCGGCGTCCGCATCGAAGAAGGGCCGGACAACCTGCGCGTGCGCGCGCCGCGCGATCGCGCGGCCCGACGTCGACCACGCTGCCCCATCCCGGGCTTCCCCACCGACATGCAGGCGCAGTACATGGCGCTCATGACCCAGGCCACCGGCACCAGCGACGCATCACCGAGACGATCTTCGAGAACCGCTACATGCACGTGGCCGAGCTGCAGCGGATGGGGCTGAACGTGCGCGTCGACGGACGCACCGCGATCGTCACGCGGCCACACGCCCGCTGTCGGGCGCGCAGGTGATGGCCACCGACCTGCGCGCCTCGGCCGTGCCTGCGTGCTGGCCGGCCTGGCCGCCACCGGCGAGCACCATCGTCGACCGCATGTACCACCTCGACCGCGGGTACTACCGCATCGACGAGAAGCTGCGCGGCCTCGGGCGCCGACATCGAAGCGCATCGACCAGGCAGCGCCGCGCGGCCGACGCGACGCACGTCGCGGAGCGTGAAGCCGCTGAGCGGCTCTCCCGCCGGCCGCTGCTCGACTGGTATCGGCGCCACCGGCGCGACCTGCCGTGGCGGCGCACGCGCCGATCCCTACCGCATCTGGGTGTCGGAGGTGATGCTCCAGCAGACCACGGTGAAGGCGCGCCACGCCGTACTACGAGGCCTTCCTCGGCCGCTTCCCCGAGCGTCGACGCTCGCCGGCGGCGCGCCGAGGAGGACGTCGCTCGCGCTCTGGTCCGGCCTGGGCTACTACCATCGCGCGCGCAACCTGCACCGCGGCGCCCGGCACGTGCGTCGACCGGCACGCCGGACGCTTCCCGCACGCGCTCGAGGCGGCGCTCGCCGTCCCCGGTGTCGGCCTCTACACGGCCAGCGCCGTCCTCTCGATCGCGTACGGCGTGCCGCTGCCGGTGGTGGACGGCAACGTGCGGCGCGTGCTCGCCCGCCTGTTCGGCCCTGCGCGGGCCCGAAGTGGCGCGCCGACGCGGCCTACTACAACCGCGCCGCAGGACGCTGCTCGACCGCGAGCGCGCCCGGCGACTGGAACCAGGCCGTCATGGAGCTCGGCGCGACCGTCTGCACGCCGCGCCGGCCGGCCTGTCCGGCCTGCCCGCTTGCGCGCGGACTGCCAGGCGCTCGAGCTGGGCATCGTCGAGCGAGCTGCCGGAAGGACGCGCCGCGCCGAGCCACGTGGCCGGTGACGGTGGCGGCGGCGCTCGTCGAGAGCGCCGGGACGCGTCCTGCTGGTTCGCCGCAGCGAGGGGCGCCTCATGGGCCGCATGTGGGAGGTTCCCCAGACGTCGCTGGAGGCGCGCGGCCTGCCGGACCCGTGGCCGCGAGCTGCGCGAGCGGCACGGCCTCGACGTGGTGCCGGCCGGCTCGTGGCGCGGGCGCGCCACGCGATCACGTTCCGGCGCATCCGCGTCGAGGCCTACGTGGCGCGGCTGGCGGCGCCAGCCGCCCGGTCGATCCCGAGCGCTTGCGTCTGGGCACGGCCCTGACGAGATCGGCGACGCTGCCCGTCGTCGTCGCTCACCCGCAAGGTCGTGCGCGGTCTGACGCGCGCCGCAGCTTCCGCTGGAACTCGAGTGAGACGCATGCGCCGAACCATCCTCGCACGGTCCTCCTGCTGGCCGCCGCGGGCGCGGCTGGCGCCTGGGCCGTCACGCACTGGCCACGCATCAACGACGTCGAGACGGGCCGGACGCCCGAGTACCCGGACCTGAAGGCGCGCGACTACATGACGCCGCGAGGACGAAGGTGGCGCAGCGCCGTCAAGGCGGCTGTGGAGCGGCCCTGCGGCTGGCACGTTCGTCGGGCAGGGCCAGGGCCCCGGGGGCGCGGAGATCCAGGCCGTGCGCGGCCAGCGCCCTGGCGGCTCCAGGACGAGGTGACCATCCGGGTGCGGCGCCAGGGCGGCAGCACGCGCGTCGAGCGTGCGCTCGCGGTCGCCGCAGCGTCCTCATCGACTTCGGCCAGAACGCCCGCAACATCGAGGAGTCTGTTGCCGTGGACGGGATCGGCCGCCAGGCGCGTACCCGGCGCAGGCGGGCGCGAGGCGTGTAGACTCGGCGACCGTGCATGCCTGTTCTGCGAGATCGTGGCGGGCCGCATCCCGGCCCGGGTCGCCTACCAGGACGACGACGTCCTCGCCTTCCACGACATCAACCCCCAGGGGCCCGTCCACATCCTCATGATCCCCAAGCGGCACATCACCAGCCTGCTCGACCTGGACGCCGGCCGACGACGCAGCCGTCGGCAGCCTGGTCCGCACAGGCCCGCGACCTCGCCGACTCGCCGAGGCTCGCGGAGCGCGGCTTCCGCCTGGTCTTCAACTGCGGCGACGACGCGGGCTACAGCGTCTACCACATCCACCTGCACCTCGTGGGCGGCCGCAAGCTCGGCTGGCCTCCGGCGAGTAGGCGGGAGGAACCCTTGAGCAAGCCTGCTCCGGCGCCCGGACCCGTCCGAGATCGCCGGGCGCTACCAGGTCATGCAAGCGACTGGCGCGGGCGCGTTCGGCACCGTGTACAAGGCCAAGGACAAGATCCTGGGCCGCGTGGTGGCCATCAAGACCATCCGCCTCGAGGGCCTGGCCGCGGCGGGCGCGAGCCTGGACGAGCTGATGGACCGCTTCAAGCGCGAGGCGCAGGTCTCGGCCCAGCTCAAGCACCCGAACATCGTCACCATCTACGACATCGGCGACGCCGACGGGCATCAGCTACCTCGCCATGGAGTTCATCGACGGCGTGGGCCTCGACCGCGTGATCGCCGACCGCAGGGCGGCTGCCCGTCGAGCGCGCGCCAGCGCTGGGCGCGCAGGTGGCGGACGCCCTGGACTTCGCGCACAGGAACAGCGTCGTCCACCGCGACATCAAGCCCGCCAACATCATGATCGAGGCCGGGCGACCGCGTGAAGGTCACCGACTTCGGCATCGCCAAGGTGACGGACTCCGGCGACCACCTCACCGATGACGGGCAGCCTGCTGGGCACGCCGTCCTACATGAGCCCGGAGCAGGCGCGCGGCAGCGGCCTCGACGGGCGCAGCGACCTCTTCGCGGTGGGCGCCATCCTCTACGAGATGCTGGCGGGCAAGAAGGCCTTCCGCGGCGACTCCATCACCGGGCCTCATCTTCAAGATCATCACCGAGGAGCCGCCGCCCATCCGCAGAGCTGGACCCGGCGCCGCCGGACGAGATCGTCGCGCATCATCGGCAAGGCGCTCGGCCAAGGCGCCGGAGAGCGCGCTACCAGGCCGGACCGCGAGCTGGCCGACGACCTCCTCGCCCTGACGCGCCCGGGCTCGACGCCCACCCTGCGGCAGACGGAGGTGGCCATCCTCCCGGCTACGTCCGGGCCCCTACGACCTACATCCCGGGATCGTCGCCCCTGCAGCTGGCATCGCCTGACGCAACACGCGCGCCGCGCCGCTCACCCACGTGGCCCTGCGGCGGCGACGCGCGTGAGCGCCGGCCACGGTGGCGCGCGCCGAGCGCCCCGCCCGCGTCGGCGCGCTCGACGCAACGGCTCCGGCAGGCCGGCCTGATGTCAGCTCTCTAGCCGGGCTGGTCCTCGTGCTCGTCGCGCGGCGGCGCTCGCGCTCTGCCTGCGGTCGTGCGCCCGAGCCCGCTCCCACTCGCGGCGGCCGAGGCCGGTGACCAGCTCTCGCGGCGGCGCCGTCCTCGACGACGCTCGCCGCCGCTCCTCCCGTCCGCGGCGTCCCATCGCGGCGCCGAGCGCCGCACCGGAGCCGCCGAGCGCGGCGAGCCGGCTCCCTGCCGCGGGCACGGCGCCGCCCGCGGGCGCGAGTCGCCCGGAACAGGATCGTGGACGGGTCCGGCCGCCTCTGCGCTGCCCGGGCACCGGCGGTCCGTGCTGTGCCGCGGCACCCGGCTACCTGCCGCCCGCGAACGGCAACGACCCCGGGCGATCCTCGACCGCGAGCCGGTCGAGCGCCGACGGCCGCGCGCGATCGGCGAGAAGCGCCGCCGACAGGCTACCGCGGAGCACCCAGGGCGGCGCGCCCACCAGCACCTTCGGGACCAACCGACGCTTCGCACCAGCGGGAGCGGTTCCCCCGCACCAACCAGCCCGCCACCGAGCGGCAGGCCATCTTCGTCCTCTTGAACGTCATCAGCTTCGAGGAGTCCTACCTGAAGAAGAACGGCCGCTACGGGACCTTCAAGGAGGTCCTGCCCGCGGGAGCGGCGATGCCCCACCCCGAACGCGTTCTCCAGCGCCACGGCTACCGCTTCCGAGCTGCAGGCCGAGCAAGCGAGAGCTTCCAGGTGGCGGCGACACCGCTCGGCGCCAAGAGGGCCTGCAGCCGTTCGTGGCCGACGACAGCGGCTATCAACGTCCGCGTCCGAGACGAATAACCACGCCTGCGACGTACGCGACTCTTGCCCGTGACGGTCAGAACCTCTCGGGCCGGGCCCTGCGACCAGGTAGGGAGAGATCCGCGCGAGAACAGGTCCTGGGCCTTGTTGACGTCGGCGGTCGTGAAGTCCGGCCCGGCCTCCGCCGAGTTCTCGCCCTTGCGGCTCACCCGGGCCACGCCCACCACCTCGCCCTGCAGGAGGATGGGGACGGTGATCATCTTCTGGATGGGCACCGCCGCGGTCCTTCGATCTTGACGCTCTCGAAGAACGAGACGTGCTTCGACCATGGGGACGTTGTTCACACGCCTCCCCGGCCTTGCGGGCGAGGACGTTGACCGCGATCGAGTCGCGCTTGCTGATCGGGATCGTGCCGAGGTCGGCGAACTCTGCGCGGAGCGGCGAAGCGCAGGTGCTTGCTGTCGGAGGTGAGCACGAGGATCGCCACCTCGTCGGTCTTCGGCCCCGAACTCGACCGAGACTCGCTTGACGATCCGCTCGCGCCATGTCCAGGAACAGCTCGAGGGGGTTGCCGATCTCCTCTGTCTTGCTGGCCATGGCCTTCAGGATCTCGATGAGGTCCTGCATCCCCTCCCCTCGCATCGCGTCACTCTGCCGGACCGCGGATTATACCATCCGGTTGCGGGGCTGCCGTGCGGCGACGTGTATACTCCCGCGTGCCGTCCTGCTGGAGCGAATCGCCACGCTCTGCGCGGAGTGTCCGCCACCGCGGCGGCGATGCTGTGGTGGGGAACATTGCCCGGATACTGGCGGCGCCGCCTTCGGCGGTGACTAGACGCAGCGCGCTGGGCGTCCTGTTCCTCGATCGCCGCGCTGCGCGCGGAAGGGCATCTGCGAAGCGCCGGCGACTGCGGTCGTGATCCTCGGCCCCGCCTACGTCACCGACCAGGCGTCGGCCTCGGCGAGCCTGCGCTACTACGTGATGACGGCCCTGTCTGCCTCCTCGGCACGGCGGGGCTGGCCGTGAGCGACGAGACGGCCGCGCCGCCTGGGCAGCCGGTGGATGGTGACCGCCATCGCCCTCAGCCTGCTCGTCACGGCGGCGCGGTTCAGCCCTCGAGAAGGCGGCGGCTCCGGCGAGCTGGACCCGCGCCCATGGGCGTCACCTGGCTGGCCCGCCGTCGTCGGTGTCTTCTTCGCCGTCAGCGCGAGCGAAGGAGGGGCGCGGGCTCGGCGCGCGGTCGGCCTCCTGGCCTACGGCTGTCCGCGGTAGCGTCCGGGGCGCGGTGGCGCTGCTGATGGTGGCGGCGACGACGCTGAGGCTCGGGTCCCACTACGACGTCTCGGCCCTCGTCAACGTCAAGAACCCGCTGAACGGCCGCTGGTACGCGTTCACCGCCGGCAGCTTCGTGACCAGGTGCTGCTACCTGGGCGTGCTGCCGCAGCTCCTCGTTCTGGCCGTCTATACCGTGGTGGTGGGGATGATGGGCGCGCTCGTGGCGCCGCTGCTGCTGTCCCGTGGCGAGGGGCCGCGGATCCCGGTCGGTCGGCACCGGCGTCGGGATGGCTCCCGCCCGCCCCGAGCGCTGACCGCCCAGCCGACCCGCGTCACGCACGCGGCAGGTGGTGGCGCTGACGCCGGAGCCGCAGCGCGCGGCTGCTGATCGTTGAAGTCCGTGCAGAAGAAGCCTTGCTTGCAGTCGGCGTCCGAGGCGCACTTGTCGCACTCGTCGCCCTTGGTGCAGGCGATGAGCGCGGTCAGGGCCGCGAGAACGATGGCTGGCAGGACACGGGCTCTTCTCATCAGGTCTTCACGCTCCTTCTGGCCCGATTGCTAGCCGATGGCCGGTGCCGCGGAGGTCCAAAACCCCGCTACACGCTGATTTGACGCGTTTTTGGCTGCGCATGTTACGCTGGCTTGTTTTGACGACCGCCGAAGATCTCAAGTCCACCCTCAACCTCCCGCGGACCGACTTCCCGATGAAGGCGAACCTCCCGCAGGCCGAGCCGCGCCGGCTCGAGCAGTGGAAGGCCGCAGGGCCTCTACCGGAAGGTGCGCGGCGCGCGGAAGGGCGCGCCGTGTTCGTCCTCCACGACGGCCCGCCCTACGCCAACGGCCACATCCACCTGGGCACGGCGCTCAACAAGGTCCTGAAGGACCTGGTCGTGCGCAGCCGGTCGATGGCGGGGCACGACGCGCCCTACGTGCCCGGGCTGGGACTGCCACGGCCTGCCCATCGAGCTGCAGGTGGACAAGAACCTGGGCGCCGAAGAAGAAGCGAGATGACGCCCGGTGGCCTTCCGGCGGGCCTGCCGCGCCTACGCCGAGAAGTTCGTCGCCATCCAGCGCGACGGAGTTCGAGCGCCTGGGCATCCTCGGCGAGTGGGACGACCCCTACCTGACGATGGCGCCCGTCGTACCAGGCGACGATCGTCCGCGCAGCTGGCGACGTTCGTGGAGAAGGGCCTCGTCTACAAGGCCAAGAAGTCGGTCCACTGGTGCATCTCGTGCCGCACGGCGCTGGCCGAGGCGGAGGTCGAGTACGACGAGAACCACGTCAGCCCCTCGATCGACGTCCGCTTCGCGCTCGCCGCGAGCGGAGCCGAGCGCTGGCCAGCGCGCATCCGGCGCTGCGCCGGCAAGGAGCGTCTGGCGCGGTCATCTGGACGACGACGCCCGTGGACGCTGCCCGCCAACCTGGCGCTCGCCTTCCATCCCGACGCACGACTACGGCTTCTATCCCGTCGAGGGCACGCCGGCGACGTCTGCGTCGTCGCCACGGCGCTGCAGCGACGCCGCGGCGGCGCGCTGGAAGCGGGAAGTCGGTCGCTCGGCGAGCCCCTGGCCGATGGTCAAGGGCGCGGCGCTCGAGGGCGTGCGCTTCCGCCATCCCTGGATCGACCGCGACTCGCCGGGCGTGCTCGGCGACTACGTCACGCTCGACACCGGCACCGGCGTCGTGCACACCGCGCCCGGCCACGGCTGGGACGACTACCTGACCGGCGTGCGCTACGGCCTCGACATCTACTGCCCGGTGGACGAGGCGGGCCGCTTCCTGCCCGAGGTCGAGCACTTCGCGGGCCAGAAGGTCTTCGACGCCAACCCGGAGATCGTGCGACTTCCTGCGCGAGCGCGGCGTGCTGCTCGCCTCGGGCAAGGAGAAGCACTCGTACCCGATCTGCTGGCGCTGCAAGAACCCGATCATCTTCCGCGCCACCGAGCAGTGGTTCATCGCCCTCGACGACCAGGCGAGCGACCTGCGCGGAGCGCGCGCTCGACGGCCATGCGCGGCGACGGTCGCGCTGGTACCCGGCCTGGGGCCAGGAGCGCATCCGCAACATGATCGCCACGCGGCCCGACTGGTGCATCTCGCGCCAGCGGCTGTGGGGCGTGCCCATCCCCGCCTTCTACTGCAACGGCTGCGCAGACGCCGCTGCTGCGCGCCGACGCTGGCGCGCCGCGTGGCGGACGTCTTCGAGAAGGAGAGCGCCGACGCCTGGTACGAGCGCGACGGCGGCGGAGCTGCTGCCCGCCGGCTTCGCGCTGCCCGACGTGCGGCGGGACGACGTTCGAGAAGGAGACGCGACATCCTCGACGTGTGGTTCGACTCCGGCTCGTCGCACGCGGCCGTGCTCGGCCGCCGGCCCGACCTTCCCTGGCCGGCCGACGTCTACCTCGAGGGCAGCGACCAGCACCGCGGCTGGTTCCACTCGTCGCTGCTGATCGGGGTGGGCACGCGCGGCGCGCGCGCCCTACCGCGCAGGTCATCACCCACGGCTTCACCGTGGACGCCGCGGGCCGGAAGATCTCGAAGAGCCTGGGCAACGACGTCGACACCCAGAAGCTGATCAACACCTACGGGGCGGAGGTCCTGCGGCTCTGGGTCACGCATGGTCGGACTACCGCGAGGACATGCGCTTCTCGGACGAGATGCTCAAGCGGGTGGCCGAGGCCTACCGCAAGATCCGCAACACCTGCCGCTACCTGCTCTCGAACCTCTACGACTTCGATCCCGGCCAGGACGCGGTGGCCGAGGCGGACCTCGAGGAGCTCGACCGCTACGCGCTGGCCCGCCACCGCCAGGTGGTCGAGCCGCGTGCTCGACGCCTACGCCGCGTACGAGTTCCACGTCGTCTACCACCAGCTCGTGCAGTACTGCGCGGCCGACCTCTCGTCGTTCTACCTCGACGTGCTCAAGGACCGGCTCTACTGCGACGCCGCCGACGCGGCCGCGCGCCGCCGGTCGGCGCAGACCGTGCTGCACCGCGATCGCCGAGCGACCTGACGCGCGCTGATGGCGCCGGTCCTGCCCTTCACGGCCGGACGAGGTCGTGGCCGCTCGTGCCCGGGCGCCGCGGGAGTCGGTCGCACGGCGCGTCTTCCCGCCAGACGCGGGGCCGGGACGACGGGCGTGCTCGCGCGCTGGTCGGAGCGCTGCTCGACGTGCGCGAGCGAGGTGACTGAAGGCGCTCGAGGAGCGCGCGCGCGGCCAAGCAGCATCGCCTCCAGCCTCGAGGCGCAGGTCGACGATCACGGCGCCGGCCGCGACGTCGCCCGGCTCTGCGCGCGTACGAGGAGCAGGGCCCGCCTTTCCCGGCAACCTGGCCAACCTCTTCATCGTGAGCCGCGTGGCGCTGGCGGAAGCGAGCGAGCGCTCTCGCGGTGCGCGTCGGCGCGCGCCGCCGGCGGCAAGTGCGAGCGGTGCTGGACCTATTCCGAGAACGTCGGCCGGCTCGCCCACCCCGGGGTCTGCGAGCGCTGCGCCGCGGTGCTGGAGGCGCGATGAGCGCCGCGGTCCGGACCGCGCCTGCTACGTCGCTGATGCCGCCCTCGCGTGCGTCGTGCCTCGACCAGGCCACGCAAGATGCTGGTCGACCACTTCATGACCCTGCACGAGAGCCGGCTCCTCGTCGAGACGGCGTGCTGCGCCTCACGTACGTCCAGAACCGCGGCGCCGCGTTCGGCATCCTGTCCGACGCCGACCTGCCCTACCAGTCGCTGCTGTTCGCGGTGGTGAGCCTGGCGCCGCTCGGCGCCATCGCCGCCTACGCGTGGCGGCTGCCCGCGCGCAGCGGCCTGCCCGCAGACGGCGCTCGCCCTCATCATGGGCGGCGCGCTCGGCAACCTCATCGACCGGCGCGCGGCTGGGCTACGTGATCGACTTCGTCGACGCGTACTGGGGCGCCACCACTGGCCGGCCTTCAACGTCGCCGACTCCGCCATCACGCGTGGGCGTCGTCCTGCTCGTCATCGACATCCTGCGCCACCCGCAGGCCGTCGAGCCCCCGCCCCGTGCGGCGGCCCCGGGGGACGGGCGAGATGGACTCCGGCGACACGCGGCCGCGGAGATCGCCACGTCCTCGGCCGGGAGGTCCGAGTAGATGTTCCCTCGCCTGTTCACCGCTTCCGTCCTTCGATCTGTTCGGCCGCACGATCGGCCCCCTCACCCTGCACACCTACGGCGTCGCTCCTCGCGTCTCGCCTTCCTGGCCGGCCTGTGGGTGGTGAGCCGCGCAGGCCAAGACGGCGGGCCTCGACGCCACGCGTCGTCACCGACATGGCCGTCTACGTTCTGATCGGCGGCCTGATCGGCGCAAGCTGCTCCTGTTGCTCGTCGTCGAGTGGCCCTACTACTCGAAGCACCCGCGCGAGATCTGGGCGCCTGCTCCAGAGCGGCGGCGTCTTCTACGGCGGCCTCCTCGGCGCGTTCCCGGTGGCCTGGTGGTACGCGCGGCGGCACAAGCTCGACGGCTGGAAGACGCGCGGACGTGCTCGCCCCCGGGCGTGGCCATCGGCCAGGCCATCGGCCGCCTCGGCTGCTTCGCGGCGGGCTGCTGCTACGGGCGGCCGGCCGACGTCCCGTGGGCGGTGACCTTCCACGACGTCTACGCGCACGCGCCAGGTGGGCACGCCGATCGACACGCCCCTCCACCCGACGCAGCTCTACGAGTCGCGCGGCCACGCTCGCCATCTTCGTCTTCCTGACGTGGCTCGTCGGGCCGGAAGCGATTCGACGGCCAGGTGACCCTCGCCTACGTCTTCGCTGCTACGCGGCCGCCCGCTTCGCGCATCGAGTTCTTCCGCGGCGACGCGGTCGCGCGGATGGTGCTCGGCGGATGGCTCTCGCACGTCGCAGTTCATCGCGATCACTGATGGTGCTGGCCGTCCTGTTCCTCTACCCCTACGTGCCCGCAAGGAGCCTCCAAGGCCGCGGCCGCCACGTCCTGATCCTGCGGTGACCGCGGACGCCGACGCGCGGAGCCTCGCGGTGGACGAGGCGGGCGCCGGCGCGCGCCTGGACCGCTGGCTCGTCCGCTGCGCTGCCCGAGGCCAGCCGCGCCCGGCTGCAGGCCGTGATCGCGCAGGGCGGCGTGCAGGTGCGACGGCCGCCGCGGCCCGGCCTCCCTGCGGCTCAAAGGCCGGCCAGACGGTGTCGATCCGCCTCCCGGCCCGCCGAGCCCGCGGTCCCGCTGCCCGAGGACATCCCGCTCGCGATCGTCCACGAGGATCGCCACCTGCTCGTGGTGAGACAAGCCGGCTGGCCTCGTCGTCCATCCCGAGCGGCCGGCGCCTCGGGGCACGCTGGTCAACGCGCTGCTGCACCGCGTGCGCGACCTCTCCGGATCGGCGGCGTGCGTCCGCGCCCGGCATCGTCCACCGCCTCGATCGCGGCACGTCCGGGCCTGCTGGTCGTCGCCAAGGACGACGCCGCCCACCGCGCGCTCTCGCGCCAGTTCGCGCGGCGCAGCGGTGGAGAAGGAGTACCTGGCGGTCGTCCTCGGCGTGCCGCGCGCGCGCAGGGCACGATCGACGCCCCATCGGCCGCGACCCGTCCACCGCCGGCGCATGGCCGGTCGCGCGCCGCCCGCGGCCGCGCGGCCGCGCTCGACGTATCGCGTCTCATGCGAGCGCCTTCGACGGCGCCGCGCTCGCTGCGCGTGCGCATCGCACACCGGGCGCACGCACCAGATCCGCGTCCACCTCGGCCTCGCTCGGCCATCCGGTCGCCGGCGACGAGACTCTACGGCGGGACGCGCGCGCGCGCCCGCGCGCAGCGCTCCGGCGGCGCCCGCGGCCCTCGCCGCGCCTCGACCCGGCCCGCCCTCGCACGCCGCCCGGCTCGCGTTCACGCATCCCGGTCTGCGGGCGAGCGCCTGTCGCTTCGCAGAGCCCGCTGCCCGCGGACCCTCCAGGCGTCGCTCGCGTCGTTGCGGCGATGAGGCCCGGGAACCTGGTGGCGCTGGAAGAACCTCCGGCACGAGTGTTCGCGCGCGAAGTGAGCGCTACCTGCGTCGATGACACTGCGCGTAACGGAGCGCGCCGCATTCGTATCTCAGTTCAGTACCTGTCTCTTGAACGTCGGCAGGCGCCTGCGGTGCCGGTCGGGCCATTGCTCGACGAGCTCAATTGCTTCCCATCCGCGTTTTCCTCGTCGTTCAGCTTTTGTCGGCGAAGTCACCACGCTCCCGGCCAGCGGCGCCGGGGATGCACGCGGAAGCTGCTTGTACCCCATTGCCGCTGCGGACGAGGCGGCCTCGGGACGGATCCGACCCGGCGGAGGAGTGCGCTCGGCTTCCTGGCTGCGGGCGGAGAGGGCGCTTCCCGGGGCGAAGAGAGCGCGCCAGGAGCCCCCGGCAAGGCCGACGGCGGGGAGAGAGGCCCATCTGGGAAGAGACATCGGCGCCCTTCGGGCCGAGAGGCCCTCGGTACCCGTTTGACGCAGCACGAGGCCCGCGGCTCCAGGGAGAGGGTTGCGAGCACCTGACACGTTAATAAATGAACGTATATTTACCATGGGCGACCCGCTCGTCACGCGCGCGAGCAGGTGGTGCTGCGGGCGGCGCGAGAAGCGTTCGCGGCCCGGGGTTACGCGACGGCACGACCCTGCCGCCATCGCCGGTGCCGCCTGGGGGTGAGCTCCGGCCGCTCTGCTGCGCCACGCGCCCAGTGCGTCGCTTCAGCCGCGATGGGGCCCGGCGGACCGGTTCTTCCCGATGGTTCCTGGCCCATGCCGATGGGCCGACCCGCGGGGGGTGCTCCGGAGCGTGGCGCACGCGTTCCCCTTCCTCGTGGCGCAGTTGTCCGAGATCGCGCCTTCTGGATTTCCGCCACGCCGCCCCGGGGTCCCCTGGGCGGTGCCCTGCCCCCGGTCCCGCGCTGCGGCCCCGGCGCGCCTTGGCCCTGCTCGCGGGTTATCTCCGGCGCGTGCGCGGGCGGATCCGCGTAGGGTCCCCGGGCCGCCGCGCTGTCGTTCTGGGATCCTCCAGGCCTACGCTTGTCGCCGTGATCCTGCTTGTCGATCCTCCCGTCCCCTGGCCCGGTACGTGGAGACCCTCTTCGATATCTGGCCGCGGCGCCTTGGTTCTGGCGGAGACGCGCACATGCAGAGGATCGCCGCCGTCATCGTCCTTCTCGCGCCGCCGGCGCCGCCGCCTACTGGTGGTTCGCCGTGCGCGAGACGTGAAGCACGAGCTCGTGCTCTCCGGCTCGATCGAGTCCTGCTCCGCCGACGTCGGGCCGCTCGTGGCCGGCCGCGTCAAGGAGGTCTTCGTCGATGAGGGCGCGCGTCGTCCGCGCGGGCCAGTCGATCGCTCTCGCTCGAGCCCGATCTGATCGATCCCCAGATCCAGGAGCAGGAAGCCCAGATCCAGGCCCAGAAGGCGGCTCTCGACAAGGCGCTCCACGGTCCCCGGTCCGAGGAGATCGCCCGCGCACGCGTGGAAGCGAACGTCACCGAGAACGAACCGCAAGAGGCTCGAGAACCTGCTCGAGCAGGGATCGCGCCGCAGCAGGACTACGATGCCGCCGCGGCCCAGGCGAAGACCGCGCTCGAGACCCTGCACGAGCTCGAGGCGGGGACGCGGGACTGAGACATCGCGATCCGCACGCGCCGCGCCTCGCGGCCGCGCAGTCGCCGCCTCGCCTTCCTGCAGCCGCCAGCGCGAGGAGACCCTCGTCCGCGCGCCCGCCGACGGCGTCATCCAGTCGATCGACCTGCGCCCCGGCGATCTCGTCGCCGCGGGACAGCCCGGTCGTGAAGATCCTCGAGCCGAGCCAGCTCTGGGTGAGGGTCTACGTGCCCGAGACGCGGCTCGGGTCCGTCGCGAGGGCGCGGCGGTCACGATCAAGGTGGACACGTGGCCCGACCGCGCGACCTTCTCGGCCGCATCGTGGAGATCAGCGACCGCGCCGAGTACACGCCGCGCAACGTCCAGACCCCTCGACCAGCGCGGGGACCAGGTCTTCGGCGTCAAGGTCGCGATCGATCCCACGCCCGACCTCAAGCCGGGGATGGCGGCGTTCGTGACGCTCGACCCCACCGTGACGCTTCACACCGCGCCGGGGACGGGGAAAGCGCCGTGAGCGAGCCGAGCCCCGCTTCGCCCGCCCGAACGGCCCTGGCATCAGGGTCGAGGGCGTCTCCCGCGACTTCGGAAGGTCCGCGCGCTCGACCGCGTGACCCTCTCGGTCGCGCGCGGCGAGATCTACGGCCTGCTCGGGCCCAACGGCTCGGGCAAGTCCACGCTCATCCGGATCCTCTGCGGCCTGCTCGCGCCCACCGAGGGCGAGCCTGCGGTCGACGGCTTCGACGTCGTCACGCACGGCGACGAGGTGCGGCGGCAGCATCGGCTACGTGCCCCAGAAGTTCTCGCTCTACGACGACCTGACGGTCGCGCGAGAACCTCGATTTCTTCTCGCGCGTCTACGGGCTCGCACGGGCGCAAGCGCGCGGAGCGGCGCGAGTGGGCGATCGAGTCTGACGCACATCGGCCCGTACCGCGACCGCCTGGCCGGCGCAGCTCTCGGGCGGATGGAAGCAGCGCCTCGCGCTCGCCGCGGCGCTCATGCACGAGCCGCGCGTGCTCTTCCTCGACGAGCCGACCGCGGGCATCGATCCCGTCGCGCGGCGCGAGCTGTGGAACCTGCTCTTCGAGCTCGGCCGGCGCAGGGCGTCACGCTGCTCGTGACGACGCACTACATGGACGAGGCGGAGCGGTGCGGCACACGTCGGCTACCTCTATCTCTCGCAAGATGCTCGTCTCGGGCAAGCCGGACGAGCTGACGCAGCGCTCCGGAGGTGACGCCCGCGGGCATGCGCCGGGTCGAGGCCGAGTGCCGCCAGGGGCGTCGCGGCCGTGATGGGCCGCGCGCGCGAGCTCCCCTACGTCGACGACGTGACGATCTTCGGCAACGCGCTGCACCTCCTCGTCCGGAAGGACGTCTCCGACGAGCGGATCGCGCGGGACCTGGAGAGCGGCCGCCGGCGCGCCCGTGACGCGTGCGGCCGATCGCGGCGAGCCTCGAGGACGTCTTCGTGCGCCTGACGGCCTGCAGACGGGAGACGTCGGCGGATCGCGCCGCGCCGCCGGCGACTCCGCGCGCACGCTCGCCCCTCGCGGAGGCGCGCCGTGAGCGGCTTCTCGCGGTCCTCCGCAAGGAGGCGATCCAGATGCTGCGCGACCGGGCGCGCTGCGCTTCGCATCATGGTCCCCCTCTTCCAGCTCGTCCTCTTCGGCCTGATCGACACCAACGTGCACTCGGTGCCCACGGCCGTCTTCGACCAGAGCCGGACCGAGGAGAGCCGCGCGCTCGCTGCGCGACTTCACGAACACGAGCTACTTCGCCGTGACAGCGCGACGTGGCTTCGCGCGCAGGCGCTGCGCGAGGAGATCGTCGCCGCGCGCTGCAGCGTCGGCATCGAGATCCCGCCCGACTACGCGCGCCGCCGCCTGCTCGGCGAGCCCACCGACGTCCTCGTCCTCATCGACGGCTCGGACTCGAGCATCTCCGTCGCCAGACCCTCGCCGCCGCCAACGGCGTCGCCCTCTACCGCTCGGTCGAGCAGCTCGCTCGCGCAGGCGCATGCGCCGGACGTCCCCGTCAGGCTCCACCCGCTCCTCCTCTTCAACCCGGACTCGCCGCAGCGCGAACCTGCTCATCCCCGGTCTCGTCGCGATCCTCCTCTCGTTCTCGGGGACGCTCCTCGCGGCCTACGCGATCGTCCGCGAGCGCGAGCGCGGCACGCTCGAGCAGCTCATGGTGACGCCCGGTCTCGCCCGTGGGCGTGGTGCTCGGCAAGCTGCATCCCTATCTCGTCCTCGCCTTCCTGCAGCTCATCCTGGTCCTCGTCCTGATGACCACGGTCTTCAAGCGTGCCCATCCACGGAAGCGTGCCGCTGCTCCTGGGCATGGCCGTCGTCTATCTCTTCGCGCTGCTCTCGCTCGGCCTGCTCGTCTCCTCGCGCGCGCACACACCAGATGGAGGCGACCCAGATCGCGCAGATGTTCCTGCTGCCGTCGATCATGCTCTCGGGCTACATCTTCCCGATCTCGGCTGCCGGTGCCGCTGCGCCCATCCGAAGATCCTTCCCGCGACGCATTCATCGCGATCTCCCGGGATCATCATCCGCGGGCGGGGCTTCGTGACCTGTGGCCGATCGTTCGCGCTCCTGATCCTGCCACGATCCGTCGCGGTAACCGCAACCTGGTATATCAATCCCTCGAGCGCAGAGTCGTCGCAATCTGATGATCCTCATACAAAGAAACGGCGCCTCGGCACACGGAAGTTCTGGCGCTGCGCCGTCTTCCCCGTTCAAACAAACGCTTGGCACCCGGGCGCCTTCACCAGTTCGGGATCGGCAAGACCCACGTCAGCTACCGCCCGCCTGACGTCGTCGCTGCTCGGGCGACACCGGTCGGCGGTGCGGGTGGTCTCCGACTCGCGGGCGGTCACGAACGCCACCCTGAGCCTGGTGCGCGAACCGGCGTGGAGGACGCGCTCCGCCTGGAGACGTCGTGCGGCTCGTCGGACCTCGCCCGAACAGGCCGACGACGTGGTCGGGTGATCGCACCTCGACGACCTGACCGCCCGCCTGCGCGACAGCGTCCGCTACGAGGACAAGTACGTGAAGATCGGCGAGCGGCAAGGAGATGGGACGAGAAGAAGCAAGAAGGAGGTCACCCGCGACGTCTACGGCCACCGCAAGCAGCCCGTCAACGCAGAGCTGGCCAGCGGCCGCGTCGTCGGCTCGCGTCCGCGTCGCCACCCCGGCCGGCCCCCGGGAGCCGACGCGGATCGACTCCACTACGAGCGGTTCGACGAGAACGACCGGTGCCTTCCCGGAGGCCTACTCGAGTAGCGCGCCGAGGCTCCTCGTCGAGCAGGCGGCCGCGCGCGCCATCGCCGCGGTGTGCTTCTCGCCCGGACCCCGTGCAGGCCATGCTCGCCGTGGATAACGGCGAGCCGAAGGTGGGCAACCAGTTTCGCTCCAGACCGGCGCAGGGTTCGAGGCGGCCCTGGCCGGAGTGGACCGCCGGTCATACAAGGGCGACACCGAGGCCGCCCGCCTCCACAACCTCGGCGTCGCGCACGAGGCCCTCGCCTACAAGCTCCGCGCGTGGGACTCTCGATCATCGACAGCAGCTCGAGCAGGCGGCCGACGCGTACCGGATAGGCGCGCGCGAGCCTGGATCCGGCCGCAGAAGTACTTCGCCGAGCCCGTCCAGCCGCGTCGAGACGAGCATGGCGTCTACGCCCGGGCCGCCGCCGACCTGATGGCCGCGCGCGGAGCGCTGCGGCGGCGCGCGCCCAAGCCCGCGGACTGAGCCGGCCCCCGTCCGCGCACGCGCCTGGCCCGTTGGCTCTCGCTGGCGCCTGCCGGCGAATGGCGCCCCCGGCGCCCCGGTCGCCTCCCGGCCTGCGCCTGCCGCCGTAGTCGTAAAGGCGGCCCCGAAAGCGGTGGACCTACGAGCGCGGGAAGCTTCTGCCGCCGATGCCGGCCCGCGGCAAGGCCCTGAGCTGGACGGGACTCGCTCGGCCGGCCCGCGGCCACGCAGGCGACGGACGCGAGCGCGGCTGCGGCGGCGCCGCCGATGACTGCTCGACTACAAGGTCCTGACCGGCGAGGCCCAGGCGCGGGTCCGCGTCGGCTACGAGGACGATGGCGCTGGCTACGCCGCGCGTGGCCACCCTCGAGGTCAGCTCTCGGCGAGAGGGCCCTCCGGCGCACGTCGCCCATGCGAAGGGCGAGCTGCGCCGGCATCCGGCCCGCGGCCCGCCCGGCGTCACCGACGTCAAGGTCCTCGTGGAGTGGCGGCGCGGTCCGCGTGGACAACCGCCGCGGTGCGGTAGCAGGCGCTGCCGGCCGAGCCCTGGATCTCCGGCCGCCCGCCGTCCGCGTCCTCACTCGCCACCGCCGCGTCTACGACGGGAAGATCCTCGCCCTCGGCTCGACGACATCCGCGAGGAGTGGCGGGGTGAAGGCGTCCGCGCGAGGTCGTGCGGCACCGCGGAACCCGTCGCCGCCCTCCCGTCGGCGGCGGAGGATAGGCCGCATCGTCCTCGTCCGCCAGTACCGCCATCCGGTCGGCCGGCGCGCTGTGGGAGGTCCCTGGCCGGCCTCCTCGGCAGGAGAAGGGCGAGTCGCCGGAAGCAGGCCGATCCGCCGCGATGAGGTCGAGGAGGAGGCGGGCCGGCGCGCCGCGCCACCTCGAGCCCCTGGCCGTGAGTCTTCCATCCGCACCCCGGCTTCTGCGACGAGGTGCTCCGCCTCTTCCGCGCCACCCGAGCCCAGCGAGCGCCCCGGTGCGACCCGGCCGACGACGACGAAGGTGCTGGAGGTCAAGTGGTACACCCTCGACGAGGCGCAGCGCCCTCCTGCGCGCGCGGGCGAGCCGTGCAGGACGCCAAGACCCATCGTCGCGCCCTCCCGGAGAGCGGCGCGGAGCGGCCCGGGAGGCCAGGACCGGTGAACGACCGGCGCACGGCCCGGCGCCGCAGCCCCCCTTCGTGCGCAAGCGCCGTCCTCGAGGTCGGCGGGCGCAGCCACGTGGTCGTCGCTCACCGACCTCTCCGCCGACGGCGCGTTCCTGTCCACCCGCGCATCGCACCCCTTCGACCCGTCGCAGGAGCATCCGCCTCCAGGGTGATCCTGCCCCCGCGACGGCCGGGAGGTCGTGATCCCAGTGCCGGCTCGTCTGGCGCAGCGAGCGCTTCGATCCTGCCACCGGCCGTGCTGCCGCGGCAGCGCCGTCGCGCTTCGGCGGAGCCGGAGGGGCCGGCCCGCCGGCTGTCTCGACGCCTATCTCGCCGAGGGCCTGGCCCCAGGCCGAGCCCGCGCCCGCCGACCGTTTCGAGTACCGCGCGCTTCGAGCGGCCCCGCGGTGGACAAGGCCGAGTGGTTTCGAACCGGTTCGGCATTGACGGCTGGGAGCTGGTCGCGGCGTGGCCCGACGGATGGAGATCGTGCGCCCGCTGATGCGGTTGCATCTGACGCAGCACGAGGCCAGGCGGACACGGACCGACTGACGCCGACCGTCCCGGGCTGCGGGCGGCTGGCTCCCCCGCCGGTCTGGTCCCCGGCAACCTCCTTCGCGCGAGGGCTCTGGCGGGCTCACGAAACGCTCACCCGCGGAACGCTCCGCGGGCACCCTCTTGCCAATCCCACGGCCCCTGCGTCAACCACGAGCCACGCAAGGGAGGGACCGTGACCACTTCGCGTCTGGTCGCCATCGGGTTCATCTTCTGCTGCACGGCCTTCGCCTGGTCCATTCTGGGCACCTCCGTCGTCCACCGGACCGGAGAGAGCGACGATCGACTGGCCCAGGAGGTGGCCTGCCTGGGGCGGCCGCCACGACCAGCAGGCGCTGCGGCCTGCGGACCGGCCGAACGACCGTGCAGGAGACCGTCCAGGACAAAGGACGCGGCCGGCAAGGTCGTCTCGCGGACGGTGACCAGGACGGCGGATCGAGCCCGGGCTGGTCCCCTCGACTCGGAGCCGGATCACGGTCGCGCTTCGCTGACCAGAGCGGAAGGCTGCTCTGGTACGACACGTACGGGTCGCCTTCGCCGGCCGGTACGCCGTCCACAACCTGACGTGCCCCGCTCCCTGTCGTCCGCTCCCGTTCCCGGGTCGGCGCAGGCGGATCACGACGGCTTCCGCTTCACCGTGAACGGGCAGGAGACGGCGGTTCTATCTGACCTCGGAAAGCGCGCGCTTCGGCGGACCGTGCTGCCGCCCCGGGCGCCGCCACTGTCGACATCGCCTACTGCTCGCGCGGCCTCGGCGACTGGATGTACTCCTTCAGCCCCGAGGTGGCGCAGGTCCGCGACTTCCAGCCCGACATGACCACGGACTTCACGGCCATCGACTTCCCGGCGGGTACGTTGTCGCCCTTCCCCAGCGCGCGCCGCAGACGGGCGGCGGCGGCTCTTCTGGCGCTTCGACAGCCTGGTCACCGGGCCAGAAGATCGGCATGGACCCGCCCAACCGCCTCAACCCCGGCCTGCTCGCCGCCCGCATCACGTTCTTCGCCCCGGTGTCCCTGCTCTCTTCTTCCTGACCGTGATGGTGATGCTGGCGCGCTGCGCGGGCGGAGCCTCCACCCGATGAACTACTCTTCCTGGCCGCCGCCTCTCTTTCTCCTTCCACCTCCTGCTCGCCTATCTCGTCGAATCACGTGGACATCCATGCGGGGCTTCCTCATCGCCGCCCTCACCAGCATCTTCCTTGTCAGACCTACCTGCGCTTGGTCAGTGGGCATGCGCTTCGCGCTCCTCGCCGAGGCAGGCCTCGCCCAGTTCGTCTTCCTGGTGCTCTTCAGCTATGTTCTCTTCGAGGGCTACGCCGGCCTGACCGTGACCCTGGGGGCGGTGGCGACGCTGTTCGTCCTGATGCAGATGAATCGGCCGCGTGAGTGGGAAAAAACTCGACGAGAACGACGCCGCAACGAAACAGCTAGCAGCGGAGCGAAAGTCCCCCGAGCGAGCGACTTGGGGGGGAGCGCGTATGCGCGTTGGGTGCGGTCGTCGGCTTGTACCCCCGAACTGGACTAACTAGAAAGTGGATGCTTGCACCGACAGCCACGACGATGAGGGGGAAGCGCCCACGCCGAGAGCGGCAGCGGCGAGCGCGCGGATCATGTCGTCCATGCCGATGCCCCGCGTCGAGGTCCCTGGCGTACGGGGGGGCCGCCGTCGCACGCAGCCCGCGCGCGATCCAGACGTGGCACACCCACGCGTGCATGGCCTCCGAGGGGAAGGACGAGGAAGACGCGTGAGGCCGAGCTTCAGGCCCAGCCAGCGCGCTCGCCCCAGGCCCCAGCCCCGCGCCGTCATCAGGAGCGAACAGGCCAGCAGGGCCAGCGCCAGCGCGGCGCGCTCGATCGCCAGGAGGGCCGACGCGGCGGCGCGCCGCCGAGCCGCGCGCGGGATCGCCCGCCTTCCGCGCGCGTGGGAGGATGGCCTGGCCAGCCAGCGCCGCGACCATCCAGGCGGCGAGCGCGCCCATGTGGGCCAGCCAGAGCGCGGAGTCCGTCGCTAGCCCAGGCTCGACAGGAGCTGGCGGACGATCGGGGCCTCGGGCGACTTGGGCGCGAGCTTGAGGAACGTCTCGAAGTCCTCGACCATCCGATCCGCCTTCTTCTTGCCGTAGTACGCCTGGCCGCGCCAGAAAGTAGGCGTACGGGGAACTCGGGCTTGCGCTTGATGACGTCCGACATCTCCTCGATCGCCTCGTCGAACTTCCGCTGCCCGACGAGCGACTTCCCGAGCGCCGCCACGCCGACGTTCGTGGAGCGGGTTCGCCTCCAGGGCGGCCCGGGCGGGGCCTCGGCCTCGCGCGTACTTCTTCTGCTTGGCGAGGCTGGCGGCCGAGTAGGCGCTGGCGCTCGGGCCCCGACGCCGACCGCAGCGGTCTCCTCGCCTGGGCGTACTGCCCCTGCTGGAACAGGGGCGATGCCCGACTGGGCAAGTCCACCGGGTCGGGGCGATCGACCGCCGCCGGTCCGGCACGGCGGCGGCGATGCGGGCGAGCCGAGGGAGGCGCCGATCCCGGCGATCAACGGGGCGTTCTTGGGAGCGTTTCATCACGTACGCTCCTCCATGAGAAGAACGTACTGCGATGTTGGACCCACGGCACAGGCGACTCTGGCTCACGACGGTCTCCACGTTGCCGCCCTCGGCGATCGTCCGCTGCACCTCGAAGACGAGCCCGATGGCGTCCGAGTGGAGCACCGTGCAGTTCTGGTACGCGACGTCCCCGAGGTGGCTGATCTCCTGTGAGCTGACCCCCGACCGCCGAGCGCCCGGTGCTTTTTCCAAAGAGCCCCTCCATTCTCAATGTCGGGGGGTACAGAGCTTCAGCACCCCCGAACCCCAGTCGCTCGCGCCAGGCGGCGCTCGCTGCTTCTGGCCGGTGTCAGTCGTAATACTCCAGCCCCAGGTGCGTGACGAGTCCTCACCCCGAGATGGCGCAAGGGTGTTCTTGAGCTTCATGAGCCTGGATGAACAGGTCGTGCTCGGGATAGAGGCCCGGGCGCGGTCATCGGGCTCTTCCAGTAGAACGACAGCCACTCCTGGATGCCGCTCATCCCGCGCGCGGTGCGGCGAGGTCCATGAACAGCGCCAGGTCGAGGACGATCGGCGCCGCCAGGATCGAGTCGCGGCAGAGGAAGTTGATCTTGATCTGCATCGGGTAGCCCATCCACCCGAAGATGTCGATGTTGTCCCAGCCCTCCTTGTTGTCGCCGCGCGGCGGGTAGTAGTTGATGCGCACCACGTGGTGGATCTTGCCGTAGAGGTCGGGGTAGAGGTGCGGCTGCAGGATGTGCTCGAGCACGCCGAGCTTCGAGACCTCCTTGGTCTTGAACGACTCGGGATCGTCGAGCACCTCGCCGTCGCGGTTGCCGAGGATGTTGGTCGAGTACCAGCCCTCGAGGCCGAGCAGGCGCGCCTTGAAACCCGGGCGCGAGGATCGTCTTCATCAGCGTCTGGCCGGTCTTGAAGTCCTTGCCGCGATCGGCGTGCCCGGTCTTCTTGGCGAGCTCGATGCAGCGCGGGCATGTCGGCCGAGAGGTTGGGCGCGCCGTTGGCGTACGGGATGCCCGCCTTGATCGCGGCGTAGGCGTAGATCATCGAAGGCGGGATCTCGGGATCGCTCTCGCCGAGGCCGCTGCTCGAACTTCGCGAGCGGTCGAGTGCACCTCGCGCCGCCTCGCGGTAGACCTCGGTCGAGCCGCACCAGACCATGACCAGCCGCGACAGGCCGTCGGTCCTTCTTGAAGCCGTCGATGTCGGCGCTGGACCTGCTCGGCCAGGTCGCGCTTGTTCTTGCCCTTCTTCACGTTCTCGCCCGAGAGCTTCTTCACGTAGACGCGGGTCGAACACCGCCGGCCACGGCTTGATCGTTCTCAGGAACGGCCGCAGCGCTGCGAGGTGCGCGCTCGTGGAGGACGCCCGCCTTGCGCGCGCCTCGTAGGCGTTGTCGCGGTAGATGTCCCAGCCCGCCGAACTCGAGCTGGTCGAGGGAGGCCAGGGGCACGAACTCGCCGATGCGCGGCGCAGCGGTTGTCGGTCCGCTTGCCGAGCCGCACGGTGCCCCATCTGGGTGAGGCTGCCGATCGGCCGCGAGAGCCCTTGCGTATCGCCTCCACGCCCGCGATGAACGTCGCGCCACCGCGCCCATGCCCGGAAGCAGGACGCCCGAGCTTTCCGTCGCGCGGACGGGATGTGGCCGTGCCTTGTTGGTCGCCGTTCATGACGAACTCCCCGGCGGCTCCCGCGGAGGCGCCCAAAAGCGCGCCATGCTATCACAGCGCCGACGGTCAACCAGCCGACAGGCGGCCGACGAATGCCGCAGAGGTTGCCTCGACCGTCGATGGTCGACAATCGACTGGACTGCGCACGGACTTCGCGCTGCCGCCGGCAACTGGCCGTCGTCGCGGGACAGGACAGTCGAGGGCGGCCGCGGTCAGCTCGCGAGTCGTGGCCGCGGTCCCACCAGCCGCCCTCCGCCGACGTGGTAGTGGAGGATCCCCGACCGGGCAGAAGTGCTCCTCGGTCTCGAACGAAGTAGAACATCGAGGATCCGGCTGTCGCGCGGCAGCCCGCTGTCGTCGAAGAAGCCAAAGCGTGAGGTTGCGCATCGACGAAGCTGTCCCCGCCCCCGGAAGTAGAAGCCGCGATGACTCTGAATGGTGATGACCAATGTAGTGAGTCCGCCTCCGATGTTGTCAAGAAGAATTTCGTCCACGCCGGCCTGCGCCTCGCGCGAGCGTCCTGTCACGTACTCGCCGCCCGGCGGCCAGTTCCACGGCGAAGCATGATTTTCTTCACGCCGGCTTCGGGTGTGGACTGCCGCAGCCACGAGCGTCGCTCCCCAGCCGCCGGACGCGGGCGGCGCGTCGGCGAACGACTCCACCTCCGCCGTCATCCCGCGCGAGCACGCCGGCGGACCTCGGCCCTCGGACACGCCCGCGGCCGCGTCCATGACACGAGCGCGGACGAGCAGGAGGCCTTCGCTCCCGGCAGGCGCGGACGGTATTCCTCCACGACGCGAGGTCAGCGTCTGCGGGGAGCGAACGCGTGCGAAGATCGCAGCTCCTCCGTGAGTCTGGGGAGTCCGCCCGAACCTGCTGCGTCTTCCTCGTCCGCCATCAGGCGCGGCGTCGGCGGCTGCCGGCGGCGGCGTCGAAGTAGGCGGGCAGGTATTCCGAGTCGCCCAGCTCGAGGCGCTTGTAGACCTTCCCGATCGCGTCCCAGGCCGACCCGCTCGGGAGCATCGACCACCATCGGCCACGGCGAGATGTCCGGCCAGCGGCGAGCGCGCGGTCGGCACCCATCGGCCGCCGAGGGCGCGCGACCATCACCTCGCCCAGGTAGCAGCCGAGGACGAACAGCGCCTCCGGCCACGTCCTCGCCGGTGTGGCCCTCCTCGCGGAGGCGCCTCGATCTCGGCGTCCGCCGTCTCCAGGCTGCCCGGCGAGTAGTCCAGCTCGAAGCCCGACTCCCAGGCCGCCTCCGACCGCGAGCTGGGCGTGGTCGAGGGCGTTCTCGGGCGTGGCCGGGATAGCGAAGCTCGAGCTTCATCTAGATCAAATGCGGCGCGCTCCGCCCCGCGTCAGCCGTCAGTCAAGCGCCTCGCGTCGGGTGGATCCGCCGCGAGGCGGTTGAGGAAACGCCTGCTCCGCGCGCCGGACGCTAGCGCAGGAAAGTCGTTCAGCATGCGGCTAGACCTGCTGCGCGACCGCGGAAGGCGGCTGCGCGCCGGACGCTTTCTCGTCCGGCTCGTAGTTGAGGTTGGGCGACAGCCAGCGCTCGACGTCCGCCAGCGGCATCCCCTTGCGCCGCGCGTAGTCCAGGACCTGGTCGCGGCCCGAGACGGCCGACCGTGAAGTAGCGCGCCTCCGGGTGCGAGAAGTAGAGGCCGCTCGACCGCGGCCGCCGGGATCATGGCGAACGTCTCCGTCAGGCCGGATGCCGCGCCCGGCGCTCCGCCTGCGAGCAGGTCGAAGAGCACGCGCTTCTCGCTGTGGTCCGGGCAGGCGGGATAGCCGGGCGCGGGCCGGATGCCGCGGTAGCGCTCGCGGATCAGCTCCTCGCTCGAGAGGCTCTCGTCGCGGCCGTAGCCCCACTCCTCGCGGGCCCGCTTGTGCAGAGCCTCGGCCAGCGCCTCGGCGAGCCGGTCGGCCAGCGCCTTGGCCATGATCGCGCGAGTAGTCGTCGTGATCGCGCTCGAACTCCGCGACGAGCCGCTCGATGCCGATGCCCGGCGCGTGACCGCGAACGCGCCGACCGTAGTCGGCGACGCCGCTCTCCAGCGGGCGCGACGAAATCGGCGAGGGCCTGGTTCGGCTGGCCCGCCGGCTTCTCGTTCTGCTGCCGCAGCGTGTGCAGCGTGGCGAGCAGGCCCGACCGCGACTCGTCCGTGTAGAGCTCGATGTCGTCGCCGACGGCGCTCGCGGCGAAGAACCCGTAGACGGCCCGCGCCGTGAGGAGCTTCTCGCGCACGATGCGGTCGAGCAGCCGCTGGGCGTCGTCGAAGAGCCGCCGCGCCTCCGCCCCGCGCGCCGGGTTGTCGAAGATGCGCGGGTAGGTGCCGGTCATCTCCCAGGCCGCGAAGAACGGCGACCAGTCGATGAAGGGGACGATGTCCGCCAGCGGCCAGGGGTCGACGGCCGTCACGCCGAGGAACGACGGCCGCGGGCGGCGCGTAGCCCTTCCAGTCGAGCGGCGTCCGCGCGCCGCTGGCCTCCTCGATCGGGAGAGCAGCGGCTGGTCCCGCTTCGCGCGGTGCTCGGCGCGCAGCTTGCTCCTGCGCCTCCCGGTTCTGCGCCGTCGAGGGCGCACCTCGCGCCTCCGGGCTCTTGAGCTGGCCGGCCACCCCCACCGCCCGCGACGCGTCGAGGACGTGGACGACCGTGCCGGCGTACGCGGGGGCGATCTTCACCGCGGTGTGCGCGCGGCTGGTGGTGGCGCCGCCGATGAGGAGCGGCAGCTTGAAGCCCTCGCGCTCCATCTCGCTGCGCCACGTGGACCATCTCGTCGAGCGACGGCGTGATGAGGCCCGAGAGGCCGATCATGTCGACCTCCTGCTCGCGCGCGGTCGTCAGGATGCTCTCGCAGCGGCACCATCACGCCGAGGTCGATGACCTCGTAGTTGTTGCAGCCGAGCACCACGCCCACGATGTTCTTGCCGATGTCGTGGACGTCGCCCTTGACGGTGGCGACGAGGATGCGCCCCTCGCGCCTGCCGCCCGCCGCCCGCCGCGCTTCTCCGCCTCCATGAACGGCAGCGAGGTAGGCCACCGCCTTCTTCATCACGCGCGCGCTCTTCACCACCTGGGGCAGGAACATCCTGCCCGAGCCGAACAGGTCGCCCGACCACGTTCATGCCGTCCATGAGCGGGCCCTCGATCACCGCGAGCGGCCGCCCGTACTTCTGCCGCGCCTCCTCGACGTCCGCCTCGACGTGGTCCGCGATCCCCTTCACCAGGGCGTGGGAGAGCCGCGCCTCGACCGTGCCCTGCCGCCAGGCTTCCTCCTCCGCCTCGCCGCTGCTCCGCCTGCTTCACCGGTCTCGGCGAAGGCCACCAGCCGCTCGGTGGCGTCGGGCCGGCGGTTGAGGAGCACGTCCTCGACCAGCTCGCGCAGGTCGGCGGGGATCTCCTCGTAGACCTCGAGCTGGCCCGGCGTTGACGATGCCCATGTCCATCCCGGCGCTGATGGCGTGGTACAGGAAGGCCGAGTGCATCGCCTCCCGCACCGCCTTGTTGCCGCGGAACGAGAACGAGATGTTGCTCACGCCGCCGCTCACCTTGCAGCCGGGCAGCTGGCGCTTGATCCGGCGCGTGGCCTCGATGAACGCCGACCGCGTAGTTGTCGTGCTCCTCGATGCCGGTGGCCACGGTCAGGATGTTGGGGTCGAAGATGATGTCCTGCGGCGGGAAGCCGATCTCCTCGGTCAGGATGCGGTAGGCCCGCGCGCAGATCTCGACCTTGCGGTCGGTGCGTGGCGGCCTGGCCCTGCTCGTCGAAGGCCATCACCACCACCCCGGCGCCGTAGCGGCGCACCAGGCGCGCGTGCTCGCTTGAAGGCCTCCTCGCCCTCCTTGAGGCTCAGATGGAGTTCACGATGCCCTTGCCCTGCACGCACCGCAGGCCCGCCTCGATCACGCTCCACTTCGAGCTGTCGATCATGACCGGCACGCCGCGCGATGTCGGGCTCGGCGGCGACGAGGTTCAGGAACGTCGTCATCGCCTTCTCGGAGTCGAGCATGCCCTCGTCCATGTTCACGTCGATGATCTGGGCGCCTCCTCGCACCTGCTGGCGCGCGACGGCGAGCGCCTCCTCGTACTGCCCGGCGAGGACCAGCTTCGCGAACTTCGGCGAGCCGGTGACGTTGGTGCGCTCGCCGACGTTGACGAAGTTCGTGTCGGGGCGGATGACGAGGGCCTCGAGGCCGCTGAAGCGGGAGTACGGCCTCGACCTCCGGCGGGCACGCGCGGGGCAGGTTGCGCACGGTCTCGGCGATCGCGTGGATGTGGTCCGGGCGTCGTGCCGCAGCAGCCGCCGACGATGTTGACGAAGCCGCTCTCCGCGAAGTCGCGCAGGAGGCCGGCGGTGATCTTCGGCGTCTCGGGGAAGGCGCCGAAGCCGTCGGGCAGGCCCGCGTTCGGGTAGCAGCTCAGGTACACGGGCGCCAGCCGCGACAGCTCCTCCACGTACGGCCTCATCTCCCGCGCGCCGAGCGAGCAGTTGAGGCCCACCGACAGCAGGTCGGCGTGGGAGATCGAGGCCCAGAACGCCTCGACGGTCTGGCCCGTCATCGTGCGGCCGGACAGGTCCACGATCGTGCCGGAGGCCATGACCGGGCACGCCGCCGGCCCGTCTCGTCGAAGTAGCGGGCGATGGCGAACAGCGCCGCCTTCAGGTTCAGGGTGTCGAAGGCGGTCTCGGGCAGGAGCAGGTCCACCCGCCCTCGACCAGCCCGCGGACCTGGTCGTGGTACGCGGCCTCGAGCTGCGACGAACGTCACCTGCGCGCGCCAGGGTCGTTGACGTCGCGCGACATCGACGCGCTGCGCGTCATCGGGCCCGAGTGGCGCCCGGCGACGAAGCGGGCCGCGCCCGGCTCCGCGGGCCATCGCGGCGTCGGCGGCCCGGCGGGCGACGCGCGCCGCGGCCACGTTGATGTCGTAGGCCGCGTCCTCCAGGGCCGTAGTCGGCCAGCGAGATCGAGGTGGCGTTGAACGTGTTCGTCTCGATGATGTCCGCCCCCGCCTCCAGGTACTTGCGGTGGATCGCCTCGATGATCGCGCGGCTGCGTGATCGACAGGAGGTCGTTGCAGCCCTTGAGCTCGCGGGATGGCGCGGCGAACTCGCTTGCCGCGGTAGTCCGCCTCCTGGCAGCTTGTGGGCCTGGATCATCGTGCCCATGGCTCCGTCGATGATCAGGATGCGCTGCTTCAGCAGCTCCGCAATGGCGGCCATTTGACCACCCGAGTTTAGCAGGGGCTGGCCGGGGGCCCATGCGCTATGACGCACGGCGTGGCGCCTGCCGCTCAGGGATGGGCGACGGTGACCGTGTAGTTCTCCGCGGCGGAGACGTTGCCCACGTCGTAGACGGTGACGCAGTAGCGAGCCCGGGCTGATCGTCCCCGAACAGTCACGCTGCCGACGCGGGCGCTCTCCGGGTATAGGAGAAGAGGCTGCAGCCGGTGGCGCCGGGCTGTCCCAGCGCCGAAGCCGACGGTGATCGTCGCTCTGGGGCGTGAGGCTCGGTCAGCGTCGCGTCGACTTCGCCGGAGTTGTTCACGACGAAAGAGTGGCTGTCGAAGCCGCCGCGGCGAGCGTTCCGCTGAACGTGTCCGTCGTCGTGCTGCTCGAGCCCGCGGGATTGCTGCAGCCGCCCAGAATCGCGCGCTGGCGATCACGCCGAGCATCAACCGAAAGGCAAACCGATCCATTAGCTGGGCCACTCTGAAGTCCCTCTTTGTCGTTTGCCGCGCGGGCGCAAGAAAGTTCCACGTCGGCCCGTCGCAGACGGTGGACACGCCGGTGTCCTGGTTGAGGGACAAGCCTGAAAGCATGGCGGCTGCGCGGCCGCGCAAAGTGGCGTCGTTGCGCCACGAGCGGTCGCGCCCGCCCTGGCGTGGGCCTTGCTTACCGGTGGCGTCGGGATCCTCATATACCGGAGGAAGCAATGCCTATTCAGCCGTGCCACATCATGGCTCCTGGTCCTCATTCCCTGCCGCCGCGCTGGCCGTCCTCGGCGCCACTACCGCCGCGCGCGCCCAGTACTTCGGCCGCAACTCCGTGCAGTGGGAGCGGCTGAAGTTCGAGGTGCTCAAGACCGACGCACTTCGACATCTACTACTACGCCGAAGGGCGCGCGCGCGCGGAGCAGGCCGGGCGCATGGCCGAGCGCTGGTACACCCGGCTCAGCCGCATCCTCGACCACCAGTTGCAGGAGCGCCAGCCGGTCATCCTCTACGCGCAGCCACCCGCAGTTCCAGCAGACGAACACCCTCGGCGGCGCCCCGGGCGAGGGCACGGGCGGCGTGACCGAGGCGCTTCAAGCGCCGGATCGTGCTGCCGGTGGGCGGGTCGCTGGCGGAGACGGACCACGTCCTCGGCCACGAGCTGGTGCACGCGTTCCAGTACTCGATGACGCGGCCAGGGCCGGATCTCCGACAGCGAACTACCCGTCCGCGCTGCGCATGCCGCTGTGGTTCATCGAGGGCATGGCGGAGTACCTCTCGCGTGGGCCCCGGCGATCCCCGCACCGCGATGTGGATCCGGGACGCCGCCCGCACGGAGAAGGGCCTGCCCACGATCCGCCAGCTCGAGAGCGCGCGCTACTTTCCTTACCGCTACGGCCAGGCGCTGCGGGCCTACCTCGCCGGGCGCTACGGCGACCAGCATCTTCGGCCAGATGCTGCGCGCGATCGGGCCGCGCACCAACGACGTGGAGACCGTGCTGAAGGCGGTGCTGCACACCGACGCGGCCACGCTGTCGAAGGACTGGCACGCGGCGATCCAGGACGCCTGCCTGCCGCGTCGTCGACGGGCAAGAAGGACCCCGACCGACTACGGCGTCGCCCTCGTCACCGAGAAGCAGCAGGGCGGGCGGCTCAACGTCGGCCCCGTCCTGAGCCCCGACGGCAAGCCGCGCTGGCGTTCCTCTCCGAGCGGGACCTCTTCTCGATCGAGCTGTTCGTGGCGGACACGCACACCGGCAACGGTCACGCAGCAGCTCGTCACAGCACGGCGGTCGATCCCCACCTCGAGAGCCTCCAGTTCATCGAGTCGAGCGGGCGCGTGGGACCCGGCGGGAAAGCGCTTCGCGCTCGGCGCGGTGGCGAAGGGCCGGCCGGTGCTGGTGATCATGGACGCCGACGAGCGGCAAGCGATGCAGGAGATCCCGTTCCCGACGCTGGGCGAGATCTACACGCCCAGCTTCTCGCCCGACGGCCGCGCCGTCGCCTTCTCGGCGCTCGTCGGCGGCTTCACCGACCTCTTCATCTACGACCTGCAGGCCGGCGTCGCTGCGGCGGCTCACGAACGACGCCTTCGCGGACCTGCAGCCGGCGTGGTCGCCCGACGGGAAGCGCATCGCCTTCGTGACCGACCGCTTCTCCACGCAGCTCGACGACGCTCGACACGGCGAACGTACCGGCCTGGCCACCGTCGACGTCGCAGTCGGGCGAGATCCGCGCGCTGCCCGAGCTTCGACGCAGGGCAAGAACATCAATCCCGCAGTGGTCGCGCGGACGGCAAGAGCCTGTACTTCCTCTCCGACCGCACCGGCATCACGAACGTCTACCGCATCGGACCTCGCCGGCGGCGGCGCTCTACCAGCTCACCGACCTCGCTGAGCGGCGTCAGCGGCATCACCGCCCTCAGCCCCGCGCTCACCTCCGCGGCGAGCGGCCGACCGCGCTGGCCTACAGCGCCTACGACGAGGACCGCTACGAGATCTACGCCATCGACGGGCGACAAGCTCGCGGGATGGCCGGTCTCCGCGCGAGGAGGACGCGACTACGCCGGCGCTCATCCCGGGCGGCGAAGGTCGGGCGCGCGTGGTCAGCGCCAAGGCGCGACCCGTGAGCGGCCTCGCCGATCGCCAGGCGCCTTCGCGCACGCGCCCGTACAAGCCGAAGCTCGGTCTCGACTACGTCGGTCAGCCCTACCTCGGCGGCGGCACCGGCCGCTACGGCGCCTACTTCGGCGGCGGCATCGCGATGTCGTTCAGCGACATGCTCGGCAACCACTCGCTCGCAGACCATGATCCAGGCCGACAACATCTCGGGCTTCACCGACATCGGCGGCATCAGTCGGCTACGTCAACCGCGTCGCACCGCTTCAACTGGGGCCTGCAGATCGAGCAGATCCCGTATGTCATCGGCGGGCTCGTCGACGGGCATCCGACGTCTCAGAACGGCCAGCAGGTCTACGTCGAGCAGATCGCTGATCCAGCGCAGATCGATCGCGGCGTCACGGTCCAGGCGTTCTACCCCTTCGACTCGTCCCTGCGCGGCGGAGGTCTCGGCCGGCTTCCGGCAGCATCGGCTTCGACACGCGGCTCGCAGACGACTGGGCTTCGACCGTCGATCACCGGACAGCAGGTCCTCGAACGGACACGCAGACGATCAGCGACCCGTCGATCCACCTCTGGCGAGACGGACGCGGCGATCGTCCGCGACACCTCGGTGTTCGGCGCCACCAGCCCGATCATGGGCCAGCGGTTCCGCTTCGACGTCAGCCCGACCTTCGGCACCCTCAACTACACCGGCGCGCTCGCGGACTTCCGCCAGTACCTGATGCCCGTGCGGCCCGGTCACGATCGCGGCCCGCGTCGTCCACTACGGCCGCTACGGCTCCGGCGCCGAGGACCCGCGCCTGTACCCGGTCTTCCTGGGCGATCCCAGCCTCGTGCGCGGCTACGACATCGGACTCCTTCAGCGCGTCCGAGTGCGGCGCTCCAGCCCGACGGCGAGCTGCCCAGTGTTCGACCAGCTGCTCGGCAGCCGGATGCTGGTCACCAACGTCGAGGTGCGGGCGCCGCTGCTCGGCCTTCTTCGGCCGCAAGGATCTCTACGGGCCCGATCCCGGTGGAGATCGGCGCCTTCTTCGACGCCGGCGTCGCCTGGGACAGCACCACCAAGCCGCAGGATCTTCGGCGGCACGCGCGACTTCTCACGCAGCGCCGGCGCCGTCGCGCGCGTCAACGTCCTCGGCTTCGCGGTGCTCGAGATCGACTGGGTGAAGGCGCTCGACCGCCCGGGCAAGAGCCCCTCTTCCAGTTCAATCTATTGGCTGGTTTTGAGGCCGCTACGTCTTGACGACGGCGACCAGCGGGGGTAGTGTCGACCTTTATCAGAGAAATCCTAAGGAGGCCCCCGATGAGGTCTAGTCGACTGCTGTTCCTGACGCTTCGCTGGCCGCGTTCGCGGCCGCGCCCTCGTAAGGCGGGCCCAGGCCGCGGCGGAGCCGCCGATGCCCAAGCCCGGCCCCGGAGCACGAGCTGTTCAAGCAGGACGCGGGGACCTGGGACGCCACCGTGGAGACGTTCATGGCCCCGGCGCTCCGCCCATGACGTCGAAGGCCGTGGAGACGAACGCGCGTGGGCTGCGGAGGCCTTTGCCTGGTGACCGAGTTCAAGGGCGACTTCGGCGGCATGCCCTTCGACGGCCACGGGACCACGGCCTACGACTCCGTGAAGAAGAAGTACGTGGGAGCTGGACCGACTCCATGTCCACCGGCCTCCTGATCGGCGAGTCCACCTACGATCCCGCCAAGAAGACCGTGACCGGCTACATGGAAGGGCCGGACATGACCGGCAAGGTCGTCAAGTCGAAGTCCGTCGTCGAGTACAAGCCGGACGGCTCGCGCGTCTTCACGATGTACATGCCGGACGCCCGACGGCAAGGAAGTCGCGGGCATGCGCATCACCTACGTCAAGCGGAAGTAGCAAAAGCCTTCTTCCCTCGTCGCCGAGAAGAGGAAGAAGCCCAGCGACAGCCTGAGGGTCCCCTTGCCGCAGCTCTCCTCTTCCCGTCCGGACGAAAGCGTCCTCGTCGACGACGCGACCGGACGCATCGCCTACACCCCCGCTTCGTGGCCGAGGCCGTCGCGGAGGCCTGGTTCGCCGAGCTGCGCGAGGCGGTGCCGTGTGAAGGCCGAACGGCGCCGGATGTACGACCGCGAGGTCGACCCGTGCCGCCTGACCGCCCACTTCGACCTGGAGCCCGGCGACGCGGACGCCCCGAACGCGGTCCGGCGCGCGGCGGACGGTCGTGGATCGGGGAAACGGGCGTGCCGTTCCAACAGCGTCCGGGCTGAACTTCTACCGCGACGGCCGTGACAGCGTGGCCCCCACAACGACTACCTCGACGTCCTCCTCGAGGGCTTCCCGATCGCGCTCGTCTCGCTCGGCGGCACCCGCCGGCATGACGATACGCGCCAAGGAGCCGCCCGCGACGCGCGCTGCACGTCGACCTCGAGCCCCGGGCAGCCTCCTGATGATGAGCTATGCGACGCAGCTCCACTACACGCACGGCATTCCGAAAACCGACGATCCGGTGGGCCGCGGATCAGCCTCGCCTTCCGCGTGAAGCCGGCCCGATCGGCGGCGGGCGAGGACGCCGGGGGGACGTACTACCGCTGAGATCCGCCTAGCGAGACCACGAGGGCGGTGAACGGGTAGACGTAGGCCTGGAGGAGGCACGAGGAGGCCGACCAGGCAGGCGCAGCGCCAGGCTGTGGAAGAAGACGTAGCGCAGGATGTCGCCCTCGTGCCCGTACCAGCGCGTGGCCGGTGCTCGCGACCACGATGCTCTGCGCGTCGACCATCTTCCCCATGACGCCGCCCGAGCTGTTCGCCGCCGCCATCAGGATCGGGCTGAGGCCGAGCTGCTCGGCGGTGATCCGCTGCAGGCTGCCGAACAGCACGTTTGACGAGGTGTCGGACCCGGTGAGGGCCACCCCCAGCCAGCCCAGCAGCGTGCCGAAGAACGGATAGAGCCAGCCCGTCCGCGCGAAGGCCAGCCCGAGCGTCGCGTCCGAGGCCCGAGTAGCGCGTCGGTGAACCCGATCGCGAGCATCGCCGCGATCGTGAGCAGCGAGAAGCGCACCAGCTTCAGCGTGCCCGCGTAGCGCGCGGCCAGCTCGCGCGGGCGGTAGCCCATCGCGAGCCCCGCGACGAGCGCCGCCACCAGGATGCCGCTGCCCGTGGCGGAGAGCCAGTTGAGATTGAAGACGGCGGGCCCGGCTTCGGCGACGGCGACGACCGGCGGCACCCGCTGCACGAGGTTGTGCAGCCCGGGAACGGGCAGCGCGGACGATCGACGAGCCCGTCCAGCACGGCCTTCGTCTGCGGCAGCCCCCATGATGAAGACGACGGACGCTCAGGATCGATCCAGGGCACCCACGCCCGCAGCACTTCCCGCGCGACGGCGCGCCGCCGCCTGCGCCCGCGGCGTCGGCGCTCGCCGTCGAGGCCCCAGCGCCGCCGGGGCTGCCAGACCTTCAGGAACAGCGTCACCGCGCCCATCGAGGCCGACCGACGCCACCACGTCCACCAGCCAGGGGCCGTGCAGGTTCGAGATGAGGAACTGCGGGCACCGCGAACGACACGCCCGGCCACGAGGATCGCCGGCCACACCTCGAGCGTCCCCGCGCAAGCCGGCGAAGGCCCAGACCAGCCAGAACGGCACGATCAGCGAGAAGAACGGAAGCTGCCGGCCGACCATCGCGCTGAGCTGCTGCAGATCGAGCTCGGTCACCGCTCTGCGAGCGCGATGATCGGCGTGCCCAGCGCGCCGAAGGCCACCGGCGCGGTGTTGGCGATCAGCGAGAGGCCCGAGGCGAGCGAGCGGCGAGAAGCCGAGGCCCATCAGGATCGCGCCGGTCACCGCGACCGGCGTGCCGAAGCCCGGACGCGCCCTCGAAGAAGGCGCCGAAGCAGAAGGCCACCAGCAGCAGCTGGAGCCGCCGGTCGCGGGTGACGGTGCGTGATGCTCTCCCGCAGGATCGCGAAGCAGACCGCGCTGCTCGCGTGAGCTGGTAGAGGAAGATGACGTTCAGGACGATCACAGCCGATGGGAAACGAGACCGTAGGCGACGCCGTAGACCGCCGGTGCCCAGCGCCATCCGCACGGGCATGCCGAAGATCGGCGACCGCGACCGCGAGCGCGGTGGCCAGGCCCAGCAGCGCCGCGACGTGGGCCTTGACGCGGAGGATGGCCAGCGTGCCGCAAGCAGCACCACCACCGGCAGCGCCGCGCACAGCGTCGAGAGCACGACGTTGTGCAAGGGTGTGCGTGGACTGCGGCCACAGGGTGGCTGAGAGCCTAACACCGTTCAGGGACGGGGACCGGCCGAGCTTGCGGACGAGTGAGATGAACTCCGCCATGTGGGCGGGCGGCCGCCGCGCGATCGTCGCCGCGAACCATCGCCTGCCGCAGGCCCGCGGCGGGTCAGGCGGCGGGCGAGCAGCCGGCCGGAGCGAGGATCCGGCGCGACCGCCCAGCGGGCGAGGACGGCCACCCGCGCCCGGCGCGGACCAGCTCGCAGAGATCGCCTCGGTCAGCTCGACGGGGACCACGGGCGCGGGCTCGACGCGGGCGGGCACCAGGCACGCGCTGGAAGACGTCGCTGTCTTCCCTCGGGATGGGATAGCGGTAGAACAGCGTTTCCGTCCCCAGGTCGCCTGCGCGACAAGGGCACGGCGGGCCAGGCGCGGTGCGCGGGCGCCATCACCACGACCAGCTCGTCGTCGAACAGGGTGTGGTACTGCGATGCGCGCGTTCAAAGCGCGGGTGCTCACATGGATGGCGAGCGTCGAGGCTGCCTTCGAGCAGCGGGCAGGGGGCGCCGGGTGGCCTCCACCACCACCTGACGGTGACGCGCCGGAAACCGCCGCTCGAACTGCGAGCGCCCGCCGGCAGCGCCAGTGATAGGCGGTGTAGCACCCGTGCTCACTCCGCACGAGCCTCCGGACCGGAATCTCGGCCAGCCTAGCCGCACCTCGTGCTCGGCCCAGCTGCCAGCTCGGGCAGGGACGGCCCGGGCGACGCAGCAGGCGCTCGCCCGAGGGAGTGGGCACCAGGCGGCGGCCGACGCGCAGGACAAGCGTGCCCAGGTCCGCTTCCAGCTCGGCGAGCTGGTGGCTGAGGGCCGGCTGGCTGAGGTGCAGCCGCGCCGCCGCGCGGGTGACGCCGCCGTCCCTCACGATCGCCCGCATCATCCGGAGGTGGCGCACTCCAGCACGGTCGCGTCCCCTCCGGGATAGATGCAGATCCTGCATGAAGATGAGTCTCAACAATTCATTGGACGAATTGTCGGGCGGGCCTACCTTTCCGGCATGAATCCGGATCCGGCGCCTCGCCCACCGTCGCGGATACGCGCTGACCAGCGTCGCGACCCTCGCCCTCGGCATCGGGGCCAACCCTCGCGATCTTCAGCGTCCTGAACGCGCTGCTGCTCCGGCTCCCTGCCCTACCCGGACCCCGAACGCCTCCTACGTGCTCGGGGCCAGCTTCGCCGCGCCCGGGGCCGCCCCGGAGAGCTTCGCGGCGGGGCCCTCGACTTCGCTCACGCGCTGGCGCGAGCGGGCCCACAGCTTCGTGCGTACGGCGGCGTGGACGCCCCGCGACGTCGGCCTTCACCGGCGACGGGCCGCCGGAAGGCATTCTCGCCGCCGCCGTGTCCGCCGACATGTTTCTCTGCTCGGCGCCGAGGCGCAGCTCGGGCGCGTGTTCTCCGCCGGGGAGGATCGCCCCGACAGCGGCGTCGCTCGTGCTCGCACGGGCTCTGGCGCCGGCGCTTCGGGGCAATCCCGCGGTCGTGGGGCGCGTCGTCCGGCTGGACGGAGAGCCGCGCGTCGTGATCGGCGTGATGAAGCCGGGCTTTACGCCGCTGCTCCAGCCGGGCGAGCTGTGGATCCCGCTGGGACTGGACGCCGCCAGCGTGCGGCCTCCCTCTCTCGCCAGCTCCTCGTCGCCGCGCGGCTCGGGCCCGGTGCCACCGCCGCCCAGGCCCCCTCTCCGAGCTGCAGAGCGTGAACCGGCAGGTCCGGGCCGAGTCTCCCGACACCCACACGGGCTGGGACGTCACCGTGCAGCCCCTGCGCGAGGCGTCTCTTCGGCGAGCGCCGGCCGTGGCTGCTCCTCCTGGCGGGGGCGCGGGGCTCGATCCCTCATGATCGCCTGCACCAACCTCGGCAACCTGCGCGCTCGCGCAGGCCATCACGCGCCGGGGCGACGTCGCCCTGCGGATGGCGCTCGGCGCGAGCCGGCGCCGCATCGTCGCCGAGCAGCTCGCCGAGGCCGGCCTCCTCGCCGCCACCGGGGGCTCTCGGGCTGGCCATCGCCCATCGCTGCGTGGGCCCGCTGCTCGCCCTCGACGCGGAGGTGGCGCGGCAGGTCGGTCCGGTGCCGCTCTCGACTGGCGGGTGGCCGCCTTCGCCGTGGCCGTCGTCGCGTTCGCCGCGCTGGCGATCGGCCTCCCCGCCCGCGCTGCGCCAGGCCGGCACCGATCCCGGGAGACGCGCTGAAGTCGGCGAGCGGCCGTCGCAGCCCGAGCCGCTCCGACCATCGCCTCCGGGAGATCCTCGTCGGCACCCAGGTGTCGCTCTGCGTGATGCTGCTCGCGGGAGCCTTCGGTGCTCCTGGGGGAGCCTCCCCGCGACCGGCGCCGGAGTCCCGGCTTCGACGCCCGCGGATTGCTCTCGATGCAGATCGTCCCCGGCGCCGCCGCTATCCCGATCGCCCCGCGTCGGGTCCAGCTCGTCGCGCAGGTGCTGGAGCGCGTGCGGAGCCTGCCCGGGGTGACCGGCGCGACCACGACCATGACGCGCTTCCGTCCTGGGATCAGCATGCAGACGGGCATCGTCCCCGAAGGCCGCGAGAGCGTTCCCGGCGAGGAAGGTGGCCGTCCACATGCGCCGCGTGGAGCCCGGGATATTGCCGGACGCTCGGCGTGCCGCTCGAGCGCGGGCCGGGAGCTCGACGAGCGGGACCGGGCCGACGCGCCCCGCGCGGCGATGCTGAGCCTCGCCTCGCCCGCCCGCCGGCTGTGGCCCGACAGGATCCCATCGGCAAGCGGATCCAGCGCCGCACCAACCTCCGGTCTGGCTCGGCGTGGTGGGGTGGTCGGGGACGTGCGCGACACCGGCCTCGGCATCGAGCCCCTGCCCACCCTCTATCTCCCGTACGCGCAGCAAAAACAACGTGGCCGGCGTCTCGTGGTCCCCGGTCACGCTCGTGGTGCGCGGTCCGGCGGATCCCGCCGCGATCGCGGCCTCGGTGCGGGCGGCGATCGCCGCCGTCGATCCCGGCTACCAGCCCGTCGACGCGGCGGCGCCGGTCGAGCGGCTCCTGTGGGAGTCGCTGGCCGCGGAGCACTTCCGCACGGTGCTCCTCGCCGTCTCCGGCGCGCTCGGCCTGTTCCTCGCCGGCCTGGGCGTCAACGCCGTGACCTCGTACTCGGTGACCTTCGCCGCCGGCGCGAGATCAGCATCCGGCTGGCCCTCGGCGCGCCGCCGGCGAACCTGGTCCGGGCCATGATCGCTTCGGCCCTCAAGCCCGCCGGACTGGGCGCCCTCGCCGGCATGGCCGCCGGGTGGGCGCTGGCCCGCTCTGTCGGGCGTCTCGTGCCCGGCTCCTCGACGCGCTCGACCTCTCGGCGACCGCGCAGGCCGTCCTCGTCCTGACGCTGACCGCGGCGGTGGCCGCCTACGTCCCGGCGCGGCGCGTGACGAAGGTGGAGGTTCAGCGTGCGCTGCGCGCGGAGTGAGGACGCCGCCGAGGGTCTCATACTGGCCGCCTCAGCGAAGGAGGCTCCGGATGGACCCGCTACTCGCCCCCATCGACGGCGCGGAGCACCAGGAGGCCGGCGGCGTCAAGCTCGACGTCGTCCGGGCCGGAAGCGGCCGGGTGAAACGGGCGATCTACCCGCCCGCGGCTTTCGCTGGTCGAAGAGCATGAAGCCGATCGTCGGCACTCCCACTGCATGCACGCGCACGTCCGGCTTCCTCGCGCGCGGCCACGTCACCTGGCGAGTACGCCGGACCAGTGCACGTTCGACTTCGTCGCCCCGCGGGTCATCGTCATCGAGCCGGGCCACGACGCCTGGGTCGTGGGAACGAGCCCGCCGTCGTGATCGAGTTCGACTACGAGGGCCAGACCGCGGCCCGGTTCGGGCTGCCTGCGTGCGCACCGCCACGCCTAGCCAGGAGGCACGTCATGCGTGAGAGATGGAGCGGATGGTGCGCGCGAGGGCTGTTGTGCCTCGCGGTGGCTGCGGGCTGATGCCCGTCCTCTTCCCCATACGGAGTCGCGCGAGAAGGGGAAGCGAACGAGCGGTCGCGTGCGCGAGGCGTCACGAGAGCAGGAAGCGACTCGGCCTCGTCTGGTAGCTCAAACGCGGTGGTCTTGAAGGCGCAAGCTTCGATTGTGGCGCGAATGGATGCTGACGACGTCGCGCATCCCGATCGCCTCAGGCGGCAATTGAATATTATCGAAGGCTGTACTGATATCTCTCGTTATTGGAACCCTCTGCAACGGAATCGATGCCAGCGGGCGAGTGGTGCGTCCTCGTGATCGCTGGAGGCTGGTGCGTCGCTCCACCTATGTCCCTTTCCGCACGGCTCGGCAATGTTTCGTCGTGAAGCGTTTGATGCGGTTGGTGGTTACGACGAAAAAGCTGTCAGAGCAGAAGATCAGGATCTGTTCTCGAGAATGGCAACGAAGGGTCGCGTGGTCACGCTGCCAGACATTCTTTACAGCTACCGTTATCATTCGAGCAACGCAACGCTCTTAAACGGCAAACTCGCGGTCGGCGAGAACCATTCGCAAAATGGCCACGCCCTGGCCGCCTTCTACATGCTGGGCGCGATGCGACTTTGGGCGGGCGATCCGCCAATGTTGCTCCAGACTATGCTCGAGAAAAATCTTTGCGGTGGAATCTTAAGACACTTATGGTTCTGGCGTCAGCACTCTGGGGTCACGTCAACCCGCCTACTCTAAGAGCGTTTCTGCGACTCTCGATCCATACCCGCGACCTGCTTGCAGGCGTTCGTGTGAAAGACGGGAGAGCATACGAATGGCGCTCAGAGTAGTGGTCGTAGGGCTCGGCCCGCGCGGCCAGGATTGGTTGCGCGAAATTCAAAACGCTCCAGGATTTGAATTCGCCGCGGGCGTAGATGTTGACGCCAGTAGTTCTCAGGCAAGCTCTCGGCAAAGGTGTCTTACCCTCACAATGCTTCACCAGATTTAAGTGCCGCCCTCGATCAAAACAAATGTGACGCAGTGATTGTCGCCACTTCGGTTGACAGTCACGTCGAGCCCTGCGAGTTGGCACTTAAGCGCGGTTTGGCAGTAATGGTGGAAAAACCTTTCGCGCTCAAACTGCACGACGCAGAAAAGCTGGTAATGCTCGCGGAACAAGGGAGCACCCCGTTGATGGTCGCCCAAAACTATCGTTACATGCGTTCGTTTCGCACCGCCCGGCGTCTAATCGCCGAAGGCGCTCTGGGACGAGTCCGGAATGGTCGTCTGCCAGTATTACCGTGCCCCTCAGGCGATGGCCGCCTCGCTGTCTCGTCTCGACGATAGCGCGCTGTGGGGAGCCGGCATTCACCACCTGGATGCGCTCAGGTATGTGCTGAACAGGCCCGTAACCCGCGTTCTGACGGAAAGCTTCAAGTTGCCCTGGGGAACGTTGCCACGCGGCGGCTCCATGCAAGCGATGCTTTCTTTCGGTGACGAAACCCGAGCGCTCTACTCAGCCACTTACGAATCGACCGGACACGAATTCTTCGAACGTGGTCAGGAATTTTATCTCCGCTTCGTCGGCGAACACGCAACCCTTCACGTGTTTCAGCGCTGGCTGATACTCTGCGAAAAGGGCAAGCTGCCGCGGCTCGTAAGGCGTGGTCCAAGAAGAGTCTCAGAGGAACGAACTCTGCTCGATCAACTCGAGCGCGCCGTGCTTCACGGTGACGAGCCGGATTCGAGCGGGCGCGATAATCTACAAACGATGGCGATCGTTGAGGCCAGCCTGCGCTCTGCCGCTAAGCGAAGCTGGATTAACACGCAGGAGTTACTTGATGAGTAGTGCCAACGGGTCAAATGTGTTGGCCATCGGTATCGATGCTGCCGAAGCTACATTCGTTAGACAACTCATCGAGCGAGGTGAGATGCCGGCTCTTCGTTCGCTCCTGGAAGATGGCCAATGGTTGCGAGTGGATCTCACCGGCACACATCGGCAGCGGTGCGGTGTGGCCGACCTTCATGACGGGCGTCGAACCGGCCACACACGGAATGTACAGCGAATGGAGTTGGATACCCGAAGCGATGGGTTTGACTCGTTATCACGGGCGCCACCTTACGCCGTTTTGGAAGTCGCTCGCACAACAAAATATTTCGTTAGGAGTCTTTGACGTTCCCTTCGCGCTACCGGTGGGAATCTCACACGGCTTTGAAGTCTGCGAATGGTGGGCACACGACGCAACCGGCGCCGGCTCCAGGCTGGTCCCAACGAAATTCTGCCCTTCGTTAAGCAAGCACCCGCGCATCCACTCTCCGCAAACCGGTTCGTTGACACCACGCCTGACAATTTAAGTAACCTTAAGGAATTGACTGCTGCTTGCATCGCAGGAGTGAAATTGCGGGGGATGTTAGCCCAGCGGCTGATTAGTGAAACCAGACCACAGTTGTCACTGATGGTGTTCCCTGAGATTCATCATGCGGGCCATCAGATGTGGCACACGGCGGACCCGACCACCAGTTTTACGAAGGACGCCAACTGAGTGGCGAGCGCGCTCTGAAGCCTCTGCTTCGGGAAGTCTATCGCGCAGTCGATGAACAGATCGCCGGCCTCATCAAACTCGCGGGCAGCGATGCAACGGTAATGGTTTTGCTCTTCATGGCATGCGCCCCGCACTCGGATTTCCCGCCTTCTCGGACCACTTCTGTGCGAACGTGGCTTTTCACATCTCGAAAGTTGGACTTCACAAACGTGGAGCCGGCGAGCGCTCTCACTTTTGGCCGCAACAAAGCGCAACACGCCGGACGGCTTGAAGAAACTCTATTACAAACTCACGCCCACTGCGGCAACTCACAAGCTCGCTCGACCCACAATGCTGCCAGTGTACGACTGGAAAACCACCCGCGCGTTTTCTCTGCCGACCGATCAGTATGGCTGGATACGCCTAAACCTCGCCGGACGCGAAGCGCAAGGAATTGTTTCTGTGGATCAGTATGATGAGACCTGCGAACAATTGGAGGCGATGCTACTAGCACTAACCACGGAAAGCGGAGCCTCCCTCGTGCGGGACATTGTTCGCACGGCCGCAAGCGCAAAATGTGCGCTCGGCAATCCACTTCCCGATTTAGTTGTGCATTGGGAAGACGCTGCATTCGCATCGCCGCTCAGGATTAAAGATAGCAAAGTGAGGGCTAAGCCGGTGGGCAAAAATCTACGGGTCAGCATGCGTCGGAAGGCTTTTGCATTTACCGTGGCGGTGATGGCCAGTACCCGGGTGGCGCGATCGCGGCCAAAGACCTGAGCCGACTGATAACCGCAGGCGTTGTGGAAGATAATTCCACCATGAATCGTCATCGATTGATGAGTTCGCGTGACCGTCTATGAAATTAGCCGGAGATGAAGGCGGATAAACGCGAATCAGAAAAAGTTTTGTTACCAGTCTTGCTTTTTTTATCATGATCCGCGGCAGATTATGAACGTCCTTCTCTTTCTCGCAACCATTGCTCTCTTTGCCTCGCCTCAGTGGGCGCTGCAAACCAGCGGTGTAACTGCACGTCTGCGTGGTGTAAGCGCGGTGAACGACCGCGTCGCGTGGGCCAGCGGCGCAGACGGCACTGTGCTTCGCACCACGGATGGCGGTGCGACCTGGAAGAAACTCACGGTAACCGCTGACGCCCTGGATTTTCGAGACGTTGATGCGATAGACGAACGCACCGCTTACGTCCTGAGCATCGGCAACGGTCCGGCGTCTCGCATCTACAAAACAACCGATGCCGGCGCGACCTGGAAACTTCAATTCAAGAATGACGATCCCAAAGCTTTCTACGACGCGATGTCTTTTTGGGACGCGAACCATGGTGTGGTTGTCGGTGACGCGATTGACGGTCAGTTCTGCATCATGACCACTGAGAATGGCGGGCGTACCTGGATGCGCGTGGCGGCTAATGATTTGCCGCCGGCATTGGAAAATGAGGGTGCGTTTGCAGCGAGCGGCACTAACATCGCTTTGTTTGGGAAGTCGCACGCGTGGATCGGTACCGGCGCCGGCGCTAAAGCGCGCGTACTGCGCACCACGGACCGCGGTCGCACCTGGGAGATTGCCGATACGCCGCTCCCCAGTAGCGCATCTGCTGGAATTTTTCCGTAGCTTTTCGCGACGCGAAGCATGGTGTCATCGTGGGTGGAGATTACCGGAAGGAGAGCGAAGCGATCGACAATCTTGCGGTGACGAGCGACGGCGGCGCCACCTGGAAACTGGTGAAAGGCCTTTCCGGCTTTCGCTCCGTGATCGCGTATGTTCCTACTTTACCTGGAACGCTCGTGGCCGTTGGCCCATCCGGCGCGGACTACTCAACAGACAACGGCCGCAGGTGGATGGTGCTAGCCGGTCCAGGGTTCGATACGTTGAGTTTCGCCCACGACCGGCCCATTGGTTTTGCTGCCGGCGCACGCGGCACCATCGGCAGGTTGATGTTCACGAAGTAACCGGGCTGTTTCGTCGCAGAGCGATGGAATGTTTTTCGTCGCAGAGCGACGATTGAATTTAGCCCGGCCCTCTTAAGGCCGGGATCACGCACCATCCACAATTCTTCGTCGCGTCAGCGACGGTTGAATGTTCAATCAGTCGCTGACGCGACGCAAATCCAAAAACAAACTCCTCGATCCCGGCCTTAAGAGGCCGGGCTAAACTCATACCGACGCTACGCGTCGAAAACCCTCTGACCCATAGTCTTAGGTTCTACTTGATCGTCTTCACCGGTCCGGCAGGCTTCGCCGGCAGCTTCACCGGTGTCTTCAGCCGCGCCATAACTTCCGCAATGCCGCGCTCAAGTTGCGGATCGCGCCCTTCAATTTCCGACTTAGGATCGTTGTCCACCTCAATGTCCGGATCGACACCATAGCCTTCAATAACCCAGTTGCCGTTTTCATCAGTCAGGCCCGACCCTGGTACAAAGATCTGGCCGCCGTCGATTAGTGGCCCGCGCGGTCCTATCCCAACCACGCCGCCCCACGATCGTTTGCCGATCAATGGTCCCAGTCCGGCCTTGCGAAACATGTAGGGAAAGATGTCGCCGTCGGAGGCCGAGTTTTGATCGAGCAGCGCCACCATCGGACCGACGAACACTGAATCCGGATAGGTATTGGCTTCATCGTCGGTGCGTGCGTAGTTTAGGCCCAGCAGTTTTCGCCGCAGACGCTCGATCAGCATGCGCGAAACATTGCCGCCGCCGTTTGCGCGCACATCTACGACCAGACCTTCCTTGCGAATCTGCGGGTAGTACCACTTGATAAACTCGCGAATGCCGGCGGCTCCCATGTCGGGGATGTGAATGTAGCCGACGCGCCCGCCGGTCGCCTGATCCACTTTGCGCCGATTGCGGTTCACCCAGTCCAGATAGATCAGGTTTGACTCATCAGTGATGGGACGATACGAGACAATCCGCGCGCCCTCCAGCGAAGGTGTCTTGTTAACCGTAAGACTTACGGGATTGTCAGCCTTGTTTCTGAGCAGGCGGTAGATGTCGTCTGTGCCTTTCAACTCTTCGCCGTCAACCGCCAAAACATAGTCGCCGACATTAATGTTGACTCCAATTTCGGTGAGCGGCGAGCGATAGAGGTCTTCTTCGTTTTCTCCCTGGAAAATTTTCGTCACCAGATAACGTCCAGACTTGCTTGTCGAGTTCAAAACGCGCGCCCGGTAAGCCACCGCGCGGACGCGGCGGAATTGTAAAATCGCCGCCTTCGATGTAGGCGTGCTGAATAGTCAACTCTGAAACCATTTCGCTGATGACATAGTTGAGATCCGAACGATGCTGCACGTATTGCAGCAAGCGGCTTGTACTGTTCGCGCAAAGCGACCCAGTCATAGCCGTGCATGTTCGCAACGTAAAACCAATCGCGATACCGTCGCCAAACTTCATTGAAGATCTGGTTCCATTCTTCAGCCGGAACCCGATCGACAAAAAGCCCGCCCGTCGAAACTGGCTTGCGCGTTTTGTCTCCCTGCGGAGTGGCGTCGTAGATGTTGTAGCCGGGCCCCTGCGCCACCAGCAGCTTCGCACCATCATCCGGAAAGCACGTAGCCGCGAATGTCTTCCGCAATCGTCGTCTCTTTACGATCTTTGAAAGCAAAGATCTTGAGCACAGTAGGGCGATCGCCCGCGCGGCCATAGTAGAAAGCCGAGCCGGTTGCATAAATCAAGTGACCGGTTTTCGCTGACAAGCCGCCGTAGTTGTCGGCCCCCACGGGAACGCGCGCGGTGCGGCCAATGATGCCGTCAAAGTCGATCGTCATGGTGGCGGGCGGTTTGGCGTCTGGCTTCGACTCGCCTGGTGCAGCAGGAGTTGGAGATGCTTCGGGCGATGCTTGTTTTGCCGGTTCTTTCCGGGCTCCTTCAGTTCCTTGTTGATATCTTTCGCGGGTGGCCTGGGCTCCTCACCGGCCGGAGTACCTTTGGCTTTGGAGACTCGTCGGTTTTCGCAATCGTTACTTCGTCGCTCTCAGGCGGGAACGGATGCTTTACATCCTTGCGCAACGCGAGCGCGTAAATGTACGCCTGGCGATTAGTTGCGTAGTTAAATTCGATTTGCGAAATCTGTGGTTGAAACTCGCGATCAGCGAGAAAGTAGAGATAGTCTCCCTGCGGATCCCAGGTGGGACTGTAAGCATTAAACATGTCGTCGGTGACTTTGCGCACCTTGCCGTCCGCGGGGTTCCAAATACGAACCGCCGAGAAGCGATTGGAGTTATCGTCGTAACTGAAAGCCAGATAATTTCCACGCGGCGACCAGGTGTAATCGCGAATCTGACCGTGCGGAGCATCCGCAATCTCAACCAGCTTGCGATCGGCGAGCGTGACGACGTAGAGCTTTCCATCCTTATCTGAAAACGCAATCCGCTTTCCGTCCGGCGACCATTCCGGTTGATAACGCATAGCGCTGCCGCCACGCGTGATCTGCTCGGCAGGCTTCGAGGCCATCCTGCTGAATCGTATAAAGCTCTTCCTCGCCGCTCATGTCAGAGATAAAAGCGATGCGACTACCATCGGGCGACCAGCTCGGCCACTTGTCGTGAGCGCCGGAAGAATGCGTCAGGTTACGCGTCGGCCCTTTTTCTATCGGCGCCGTGAAGATGTCGCCGCGCGCGGAAAAGAGAGCGCGCTCGCCTTTCGGACTCAGATTCACCGATTCGATATTGTTTGCGGCTGAGATCCGGCTGGGACGACTGGCCAGACCCTCGTTCGGTACGTTGATGGAAATCGCATTGCTTTTTGGTCTTCGTATCGAGGACCTGTAACTCACCATCGAGTTCATAAACAATTCGGTCCTCGCCGTCAGAACTGGGCCAGCGCACGTCCCAAATTTTGTTGTTGGTAATTTGCGTGGTCTTCGCGCTGGGAATGTTATAGGCGTAGAGATTGAAATGTCCGTCGCGGTCGGAGTTGAAATAAACCGTGTTACCGAGCCAGATTGGATCGCGCGTAGCTCGCGGGCCTTCGGTGATCCGTTTAGTGTCGTAGGTTTTCAGATCGAAAATATAAAGGGCGTTGGCCTGACCACCGCCATAGCGCTTCTCCGGACGGAAGTCACGTGATTGCGGGAGTAAACAATCTTGCTCGAGTCTCCGGAGAAATCTCCGGAGCCAGCCTCAGGCATCGGCAATGCTTCAGCCGCTCCGCCTTCAACTGAAACGGAATACAGCCGAGCTATCGGCAGCGCCCACGAATCGCGCTGCGACTTGAAAATGATCCGCTTCCCGTCCGCCGACCAGCCGTAGACCTGATTGTCCCAACCCCAGCGCGGCGTGAATGGGCCCTTTCGCAGGATAGAAGGTGAGTTGACGCGGCACGCCGCCGCCTGAAGAAACCACATAAACCTGTTCGTCGCCATCATACTGTCCGGTGAAAGCGATCCACTTTACCGTCGGGAGAAAACTTGCCAAACACTTCCATGCCCGGATGCGAGGTTAACCTGATCGCCGATCCGCCTGCCGCGGGTGCGGTCCATAGGTCGCCGCCGTAGGTGAAGACAACTCTGTCGCCGCTTATGTCGGGAAACCGAAGCAGTTTGGTTTGCGCGTTAGCGCTCATGAATGCGAACAAAAGAAAGGTGATGATGGCGACTGAGCCCAGGGTACGATTGAGTTTGGTGCGATTAAGCAAGGTTGGATTCCTCCTGAGAATGAACATTATTCTCCGACTGTGTTTGAGTTGTTCTCACCCCGAGGCTACTGGGGATGTCCGCGGGGAAGCAGAAACTTCTGGCCTGACGCTGTGTTACTGACGGAAGGCGAAAGCTTAACTTAGAACCGCGGCGTAGTAAACGTTTCATCGGGCGCGGAATAACGCGGGTGAACGAGGACGCGACAAGGTATCTAATCCGCGTTCATCCGCGCAACTCCACGGCTGATTTATACCGCGGCGCAAGCGACGTTATTTCTTCCGCGGCCTTTGCGTTCGCGTTTTTGTTTGCGGCATTTGCGTTCTGGCGCGGCTGCTACCTTCAGCATGTTCTTCACACCCTTTACGCCTTCTACGGCCTTGGCGGTTGGACTCGGCTTTAGCTTTCTGTGCCGCACTCGCAACCGTGCCGCTCAGAGTCACTACCGCATTCTCCACGTCGACGTTTATTGTTGAGTCGCGCAGGTCGTCAACTGCTGCCAGGTCAAAGCGCGTCTTAGTCCAAAGCCAGCCGTCGTCGAGGCCGGTGCCAATCTTACGGCCAAGATTCTTGGCCTGTTCTGAGTAAGTTTGTTTGTTCTTTTCATACTCTGCGCGCGTTGGCGGCTGATTAGTGTTAGCAGTCGCGTTCGTGTTTCGATTCGCCCTGGCGTTTACGTTTGCATTTGCATTTGCATTGGTATTTGCCGTGGTATTTCCATTCTCGTTGGCGGTTTGACTGCAGCCTGCTAATAGGAACGCCACTGCCAAGAGCGCTATGATTCCAAAGATTTTCAACTTCATTTCCCAGTCCTCCTGTTCGAACCCGTAGTTCGGAAAACACGTGCGCATGAGAAACCCACCAGTCGGTCCAACGGACACCACCTGGGATTTTCACATTTTGGGGAGAGTTGCTAACTTTTCGCGGGTCAGAATCGAGGGGATAGAACTTAAAGCAGCAACTGTCGGGCCAACAGGAAGGAAAGGGAACAGGGGAAAGGGTAAGGGTGAAGGTCGACCGTGATGGTCCAACGCTGGTTGGTCACTCCACTCCATTCCCCTTGCCCGTTTCCTTTTCCCTGTTCCCCTTTTCCTTACCACTTCCACCGTGCCTTCTTTAGTGGTGTCAATCTCTGCTTGTTCATTGATTGGAAGCGACTCGCTGAAGAGGAACCCCTTGATGTTATCGAAGAGGAAATTTTGCGCGTCAGGGCTGGTGAGATCCAATCCGTAATGATTGATTATCTGCGTCTGTTTCTGCAGCCAGGCAGCCCAGCAGGGCTGACAGATCTCCTGGCGATTCGCTGACCCAGTTCGTTGGGAAAGGGTGCGAAGCCAATCGCAGGTCGTTTCTCGCCGCAGTGTTTGCATTTAATGTTTTCAGGCATTACCGATCTCCTTCAGTACAATTTCATTTTCCGGCCTCGTTAATCGCTTTAAGCACTTCGTCGTCCTTGGGACGAAACAATCCCAAAGGTCTTACATCGCGGTAACGCATAACCCGTTTGCATCGATCACGAAAACTGACCGCGCCACCTTGCCGGGAATTAATGAACGCGCGCCGTAAAGGTTTGCCACCTTAGCCGACGGATCGGACAGCAGACGTAGCGGCAGTTCGTGATGTTCGGCAAACTTCCGATGCGATTCAACTGAGTCAGTTGAAATCCCCACCACTTCAGCGCCGGTTGTCGAGTAGTCTTCCCAACGATCTCTGACCGAGCACATCTGCCGCGTACAAATCAGGAGTTTCGTCACCCGGGTAGAAAAGCAAAACCACAACCTTGCCACGGTTGGCTGACAAGCGCCACTCCTCGCCATTGCCGTCCTTGAGAGTGAAGTCAGGCGCTGGTGCACCGATCTTTGGATCATCTTGTTTGCTCATAGTTTTCCTGTCGACAATCGCTATCGTCCAGCTTCAGTCGCCCTTAAGTTAACCATGGCGGCGCTCGTTTGTCTCATCGAGCGAACGTATGCACGCCCGGCATTGCAAATACCAAGAAAGTTGCACATGCGGCAATGCGTGGCCGTGTGCACCGGAAACTCGCCGGGTTCACCTGAAGAAACGATCTTCATCATGGCCTCATCTATCGCTCGGCGGCAGGCTCGGGCGAGAGCAGGTCAGCCGTAAGGTGAAACTCAACGTTCGGCTCAAGAAAATGCAAAGTCGAAATAATTTTAGACCCCTCCAGCAAAGAGGGCACCAGCTCACGCACGGCCAGCGCGTAAGCCTGCATCTGCAGATGATAGTCGAGAGCGGCGATAGCCACTCGCTCATCCACGGATGAATCCGGAATTGCGGCGCTTGGCTGTCAGCTGGCGCGTCGAAGTCGAAAGCGAATTGTTCAACTCGCTTACTGGGACCGCGGGCGTCTCGCCCGCTTTCGTGGAATGCCGCACATTCGGCGGGTTTTCAGATTTAATCGTACTTTGAGTGAACGCTTTACTCTGAGGCGGGCGAGACGCCCGCGGTCCCAGCGAGATCGCTTGACGCTGATCTGTCGCTTATGTGCGGTCGTAGCCGATTGGTTTTGAAGTCGATTATTTCAACATCGAAACCCACGCTGCCCACAGCAGGCGTAATGAGCAATTTATCAATAGCTCCACTCAAAACGCCGAGCGGCCGGCGCAAACGGAAACCCAATTCACTCCAAAGGCCTGCCTCTTCTCGAGGACCACTACCGCAAGGCCGGCCCGGACAAGGCCGCGCGCGCCCGTTCGACTCGCTCGAAGACGGCGCTGGATAAATAGTTTTTCCGCGAGCGGTAACAGTTCCGCTATCGCCTCCTCGACGTTGATTTCGACCAGACGATCGGCAAATTCCGCCTGCCGGCTTCGCACCACATCGGCAAAGCTCTTTCGCAGACGCTCTTCGGGATCATCGCCCGCCGCGTAGGTTTCGCAGAAGCGGTGAATCACCGCGCCCTTGAGAGTCGCCGTCAAATTCGCCGGCGGCTCGGGCGCTTCAGCGTTGTTCCATACCGCGAGCGCATCTGGCGCCGGCGCGTGCAACACGCGGTCAAAATAATACTGACGCGGGCAGCGCTGGTAGTTGATTAACTGCGTGACACTGAACTGCTGCAACCTTCCAGAATGACCATCGGGCTCCGGGACAACAGACTGTAGCAGCGGAAAAGCGCGACTCAGCGAGACACCCTCCCCACTTCCTCGATAGCGTCTGCCGTGCCCGTTTCAATCTGTGACTGGAAATGAGGCCGCAACGGATGGCGCGGCCCGCGGAAGTGATTCATCGGCAAGATTCAACAAAACTTCCAACTGAGTATCCGGGCCGAGAGCGACAATGCTGCTCCGGAAAACTTGCAGGCCGAGCTTTTGCCAGATGAGCTTCAACCAGTTATCTGCCGAGCCGTCTAGTTTGGCGAGCGCGTCCGTAACGCCTGCGAGGATGAGCCGATCTTTTGCGCGAGTGGCGGCGACGTAAAGCAGGCGAACACTTTCGAAATATTCACGCTGCCGGTTGCGTTCGCGAAAGCTCTCACAGCGTGCAACCAGCCACCTGCTTACCGCGGCCATCGGGGATCTTTACTGTCAGACCGCGGTGCCGATCGAGCGCGTACCAATGCTCCTGCGGCTTCATCGATCGATGATGAAGATTGGGAATGATTACTACTGGAAACTCCAGGCCTTTGGCCTGATGGATCGTCATCAAGCGCACCGCATTCGCGGAATCGTCGATCTGTCCTTCGCCTTCGCGGCTGCCAATGGCCTCAAACTCCTCGACGTAGCGCACGAAGTCGCGTACGAGATGGGCGCCTGCATGTTCGAAGCGTCCGGCCAGCGTGAACAACTTTCTTACATTGGCGAGCCTTTGCGCGCCGTCGAAGTTTGCAGCGATCACGGTGAGGTACTCTGATTCGTCAACGGCAAAACGCAGCAGATCGGCGATGGGGTAGTGGTTGCGTCGTTCGATCAACTTGCTTAGCAGGTCTCCGGCGCGCTTGAGCTGAGTGCGTTCCGCATCGCTAACGTAAGCAATCTCGTTCTGACGGCGCAGCGCAGACAGCAGCTTGCGCGGCTGGCTAAAGTAGCGCAACTCGCTTTCCGTTTCGCCAACTTCATTTAGCAGGGCGCGCAACGCAGGGCGAGCAACGCATTATCGGAAACCCCACCGAGCGGCGAACGCAGGACCGCCGCGAGGGCCAGCTCATCAGTTTTGTTATCCAAAAAGCGGAGCAGTTGTACCAGGTCCGAAATCTCCTCGCGCTGGTAAAAGCCCTTGCCCTGCACTGTCTGAAAGGGAATGCCCGCCGTGCGAAAGACAGCTTCGTAAGCAGGCACGTCCGTCATTGCGCGAAACAGCAGGGCGATATGGCGAAACTCCGTAGCGGAACCGCCGGCGCCGCCGGTAAGTGCCAGAATTCGCTGCGCTACTTGTTTTGCGTCACGCTCGGCTTGTGTCTTCTGCGCTTTCGGATCTTCATCGGCCGGAGACTTCGTATCGATCAAAGTTCAACCAGCGGGGTTGCGTGTTCCTGATCACGCTGTTCTCTGCTGGGCTCAAAGTCAACAAAGCCCAGCTCGGGTAACTCTGCTACTTTCGTTTCTTCGTCACGCTGAAACAAACGCTCGAAAAGGAAGTTGAAAAACTTTATTAGTGGCGGCTGGCTCCGAAAGTTGAGATGCAGCGGTTGTTCCAGTCCACCGGCCGCTGTGAGCGCTTGAGTGGTCTGCTGAAAGACGTCGACATCGGCGCCGCGAAAGCCGTAGATCGATTGCTTCCGATCGCCGACAATGAAAAGGTTCGCCGCGCCGCTGCCGAGCTAAGTGTGAGTTTGTGCATCAACCTCGCGCTGCACACTCATTCGTGTCCTGGAACTCGTCAACCAGAAAGAATCGATAGCGTTGCGTCGCTCGAGTTAAGACTGCGGGTTGGTCGAGGAGTTCAAGCGCACGCAGTTGCAGGTCGTCAAAGTCCAGCGCGGACAAACTTTGTTTCTTTTCACGATAGCGCCGCTCGACCTCCTTGAGCACTTCAATCACTTCGAGTGCGTAGTCTTTCGCCTGCAAGTCGAAACAGATTTGCGGCACCAGACCGAGCAAGCCCTTTTCTCGCCCCAGAGTTGCAAGTCCAATTTTTCAATGAGACTTCCGAGGGCGGAGTTTTGCTCGGTCGCGCGGCGCTGCGGAAGTTTTCGATCGCGCTACAGTAGTCAGCCAGAGACGGCTTATTGCCGGCGATCAATTCTTTCAGCACCGGCCACTGCGATCTTGCATGATTCCGCTTGGCCTCAGCCGCGGGAGTTAAGCGACCAAAACTAATAAACTCGCTCATCACCTTATCGAGATCAGTCAGAGCCCGCTCGTAAGCTTCCGGGGTCGCGTGGCTGACAAGAGTGCGTTGGTTCAGATCTTCAAGCTTCAATCCCTGGCCGCGCACGTTCCAGTAGACCTGGACCAAAGCTTCGGCCAGCTGGCTGCGTCCGAAACCGAGCGATAATTGAGAGATTGATTTCCGGCCGGAACTAATAAACTCCGTCAGCGTCTCTTCCACCGCAGCTTCCAACAAGATCGCGCGCATCGTGCGCATCCAGCAGTAGAAACTGTGGATCAATGCGCGCTTCGACCGGAAACTCGCGCAGCAGCATGCCGCAGAACCCGTGGATCGTGCTGATGATTGCGCCGTCGAGCGTGCGTTTGTATCGCATCCAACGCTGACGCTCCTCACCGGCGCACTCAGCGAGGATCAGATCCAGATCTTTTCGCAGGCGCTCACGCATCTCGTTTGCAGCGCGATTGGTAAAGGTGATAGCAACAATCTGATCGATATTGAGGTTCTTGTGTTCGCGCAGGATGGCGAAGATACCGTTCGACGAGGACGGTAGTTTTGCCCGAGCCAGGGCCAGCTGTCACCGAGACATGGCGGTCAAGCGTATGCGCAGCGGTTACCTGTTCGGGTTTTAGTTCGCGTCTCTTGTTCAAGATAGGCCCCGGCTCCGCTTCTTTCGATCTATCCGATACTTCTCATAACGGCACACCGCGACGTAATCACAAAACTTACAAGTCTTGTAGCCCTCCGACGGTTCCACCGTAAACTGTCCGGCGCGCATGCGATCGAGAAACTCCCAGATCCGCGCCGTCACCCCAGCACGAAACTGTTGCCACTCGTGTTCCGAGAAAATCCAGTTCTTCGCACCCAGTCCGAGATACTCGTCGTTAAACTCCTTGCGATACATGCCGGTGTTGCGCCGCTCCGAGCCACCTCGCAAGGTGTGTAGTAACCCGCCGCCGGCGATCGCTTGTCCGGGAAGAAGATTTGCTCCAAAGCTTCAAGGTAGATCGGAATCTGCAGCGTGCGACCTTCGTAAATGTCTTTTTGAGCGCACCTCTTGGAAAGCTTGTAGTCGTAAGCAACCAGGGTTTCATCCCGGGCGATGTCCACGCGGTCAATCTGTCCGCTAATCTTCATTGTTTCGTCGCCCACCAGAGTCGAACGTACCAGTTGCAGCGGCTCCTCAGTCGAGGCTCGGATCTTTCGCTGCCGACTTCATCCCGCCAAAGCCAGCTCAAAACGCTCTGGTGTTACAAGAGCGCCGGAAGTGCCCGCTTGAATTTCCAACTCGTAAATAACACCTGTTCAAGAATGATCTTGCGAATCTCCGCGATCGAGTTTCCAAACCTGCTTGTTGAGCGGCGGCACCACTTGTTGGTGCAGATCGAATACATCATCCGCTATCCCCAGGAGTTCATCTTTGAGTTCGGCGCGCTTTGCTGGATCGAAGCGTTTCCCTCGATACTTTTCAAAGAAGCGCCGCAGAATGTCGTGCAGAGTTTGCCGGCGTCCAGCGCCTGGAGATCGAGCGCCAGCCTCGCCGCGTGGTTCGAGCTTCCAACACTCGTTGCGCAAAAAAGCGATAGGCGCATTGGCCAAAGGTCCCAGGCGCTGGCGCTATGAACGGCTTCAGGACTAAATCTCTTTCGATTAGCGCCAGCAGGTCAGGATCGGTAATCTGCCCGTCATAGGACCAAAGCTTTCGCCACTGGTGTTTCCGCTCGATGTCGATACGGGTTAAGGCCGACTCGCTCAGGAGTCGATCGTTGCGCGCCAACGATGGCAACCGCACTGATCTGTAGGCGCGGAAGCAAGCCATCGCGCTCGACACGGCGTTGAGATGGTGCTGTTCCTGTCGAACCAGACTAACCGACACTTCTTTGCGCCGAAGACCGTCGCGAAGCTGCACGCCATCGTAATCAGGACGGGCACTTCCTCTTTGGCCAGCGTCAGCAGGTGCTATCGCCCGCCGGAAGCTCATCAATGTAGTAAGAAGCGACTGTTTCGTATCGCCTTCGAGCATCAGCGGACGGGTCAGGTCAATCGCTCCAGCGCCGACAGGCGGTCTGATAAAAATAATGTTCTTCCTTCAGCAAGCTGTTGGGCGAGATGTCTTCCAGCGTCAGTCCGTAATGCTTGAGCCGCTCGCGTTCTTCATGTGGGTAAATCCGATCGCGCGAGCGCTCAGCGGAAAGCCACCTCAACCAGGCCGGCGATAAACACGGCGCGAAATCGCAGCCCGCACGTCCGTCGCTTCCAGGACCCGCGTCGCTACGCGCGTGCACTGCCAAGCGTGACGGTTTGCGACTCAAACGGCGCCGCACTTCTCGATGACGCTGCAAAGGGTTGCCACGGGCATCGTCGCTCGACGGCGACTGTGTCAGTTGAATGCTCTTGATTGCCGTCAGGAAAGCGCGGCGCAAGCCTTCGAGCGCGTGCAGATCCAGTGTCGCGCGCGGCAGCTAGTCGTCTTCCGTTTGGCGCACTGGCCCGCTGACCTGTCTGCTAAACTCAAACTGTCCCAACACCTTCATTATCGCAGGCGCGCAAACTCCAGCGGTTGACCTTCGCGGAACCGCCTGAAGGTGCGCGGCGAAACGTTTAATTACGAGCGTCGCCCAGGCAATCACAGTTGGGTGAACGTCGCGCTGCGGCCGGCGCTTTTTCTCGACGTGCGTTATCTTCCCGCCTGAACAGTTTCCGCATCCTCCATCTGGGCTTCGTCGTCGTCACTGGCAGGTTCAGCAGTGTCGATGTTCAGTAGTTCCTTTGTTGCTTCAGCGCTCGGAAGTTGATCAATCAACTTCGACAGCGATCCAGCCAATCTGTCGAGCCGCAGTTCGGCAGCCTACATATGCGATGACATTTTCAAGGGTATCGGCATCCCAGCGGCCAGTCGCCGAAGCGGCGGCGGCGGCGTTCTTCACGCTCGGGGCTCACACCTTCACCCTCCCAGAAGCAGATCGGAAAACTTTTCTTCAAACTCTTTGCTCAGATCATCGAGCTCCTCCTGCGGCAGGCGGAAAATAACCCGACTTGATCTGATCGGCAAGCTGCGGCATTTTCAAAACGTCTCGATTGGTCGGCGGGCCAGCTCGTCGAGGATGGAGAGCAACTTGAGCGCGCGCGCGCTGGCGGGAATCTCAGCGACGGTCAGGCGGCGGTCCAGGTTGCACGGCAACGACTCTTCACGCATAACGCGCGGTGATCGTTTCCGCATAGGCCGCTCCGCTCGCGCACCACCAGTGATATCCGAGCTTGTAGCCTTCAAGCAACACCAGTCGCTTGATCCTCTTTTGGCAATCGCCCGGATCTCGGTTTCGCGATCGGTGCAATCAAAGTAACGGATCTCAGACTGCTTGCTTTTCTCGTCGAGTTCTTCGCGGATCGTCTGACAACTTCAGGTTTGCGAGCGTTGGGTTAAAGAGTTTCTCGCGGAGCGGTGCAAAGCGCGCCATGCGTCGCCAAACTCGCCGGACTGTGTTTGATTTCAAAGTCAGCAATGGAAGAGAGCTGATTAATGGTCTCATTGAATGGAGTAAATATCCTCCGGGTTGCGCTCGTCCTTGTTCAGGTTCGACGAGCACTTCCTGAATATTGCGGGATCAACAGTTTCAGCATTTCGCCCTGACCGGGCGTGAAGTCGAAAAACCCGTCGAGCACGAGCAGCTGCGTCGTTGCAAAACCACGGGAGACGCGCTGTTTGATCCAGACCTCCGCGAAGAATCTGGAGCACGTGGAGTCCGTCCGGCATCGCCTTCGGTGAGATCTCCAGATACGTTGCTCGAGCAGGGTCATGGTAGGTTGCGAAAACAAGAGCGCGACGTCCAGATCGAAATCAATCTTGAGGATGAAGTAAGGAGCGTTCGCCGGGCGACCCTGACGTGGGTTACGCTTGTCGGAGGCTTTGGCTTGAATCCCCGCACTGGCCGCGTCCTGCACGCGACTGGCAACAATCTCCGCAAACTCGATCGGCGTTTTCCCGGCTCGTTGGATCTCCCCAACCAGGTTGGCAATTGTGTTAATGCACACCTTCGCGATTCGCCAGGGGCGCGATGGCTCGCAGCTCTTCCTTCCGCAACCGCAGCAGCAACTGGCGAGATCATGACTTCGCTTGAGCGGAAACTCCTCGCGATCGATCGGATCCGGGGCGCAGACGGCCGCCGGTTGATTCCATCGACGGCAGTGCTGATATCAGGTGGCGGACAAAACCCGGAACAATAAACTGGAAGCTCACCCCAAAGTCCTGGGTTCCTGACGCCGTCGAGAATTTGCGCAGTAGCTAACTCCAGCAGTGGATGGGAAGAGCGAGGTAGAGGAAACCATCTGACTTACCTCAGCAACGAGCTTCGAGCAGCGTTCAATTAACTGCGAGCGATTATTACCGAGTAGAGGACCTAACCAGATTTCTCTTTGCCAAAACATTCTCACAGATTACGCAGATTCAAAGTTAAAGTTGAATGAGGATCTCAATTGTTTCTGAACGTCATTATTTCCCAATTTGCGTAATCTGCGTAATCGGCGGATAACTCCGTTTCAGATCTCGCCCCCGCCAACACCTTTCGCGTTGAGCAAGGGGAAAGAATCGTCTTCCGTCGCTTCCGTTTCTGCCGCCACCAGGTCCGAGCAAACCCACCTTCATCCAGACTCAGCGGGCGCGCCAATTTGTCGATTGGTTCCAATACCTCGATCTTCACCGGCTATCGCTCCGCGTTCTTTAAATTTTCGAGCCGTCACCAGCACACGCGCTTCGAGCGAGCCGAGACGCCTTTGTTGTAAGAATCAAGCGCGCGATCCAATCCGCGGCCGATGTCTGCGAAATAACCCGTGAATGTTCGCAGACGATCGTAGAGATCTTTACCCAGCTTGCTTACCTCGTGAGCGTTTGCGGCCATCTGCTCCCTGACGCCAACCGTATGAGACCGCTTTGAGCAGGGCAATCAAAGTGGTGGGCGTGGCGCAATAATGACTCCCTGATCCACACCGTCCTCGATGAGTTTCGGATCGATTTCCAGCGCCGCGCTGTAGAAGGTTTCCACCAGGCAAAAAGAGCAGGACAAACTCCGGAGTCGGCTGCACCGCCTCCCAATACGACTTCTTGCTCAAGGCGCCACTGTGAGTCCGCACCAGCATGCGTGGTCTTTCAATCTCGCGCTGCGGACAACATCGTCCTTGGTTGCTATCGATTCATAAAAAGCGTCGAAAGGAACTTTCGCGTCGATGACAATTGTGCGGTTGCCTGGCAAACGAATGATGACGTCGGGACGAATGCGACCGTCTGAGGTAGCCACGGTTTCCTGTTCGACGAAATCGCAATACTGAAGCATCCCCGCGGAGTTCAACGACCCGCCGCAATTGAATTTCGCCCCAACGCCCGCGAACGTGGGGAGCACGCAGAGCATTCACCAGGTTAGCCAGTCTCCAGCCTGCAGCTGTGCTTGAGAAGTCGCGAGTGTCTCACCTGTTCGCGCAGCTCGGAATAAGCTCCGGCGCGCGCCTTTTCCATTTCGCCAATCTTGCCCGTCAACTTTTTCGAGCGATTCCCGGAGCGGCCTTACCAACTCATCGATCGCTTTCTGCTTGAGCTCAAGATCGCCCTTTCGCGGTCTCCTGAAACTTCTGCAAGGTGGAGTGTGCGAGATCGAGAAAGGATTGATTGTATATCCTTGAGCGCGTCGCGCAGAGCGCTCTTTGAACTTTTCCGATAACTCTTCCGCCGCTTGTTTGAACGAGTCTTTTCGTTCCTGGGCTGCGCGACGTTCGCCTTCGAGCGCGGCCTTTAATTGAACGCTCTCTTCCCGCGAGTGTTTATGTTCCGCAACCTCGCTGTTCACAATGCCAGCTGGAGTTTTTGTAACTCCGAATCGCTTACCGCCCAGGCGCTCTTTCAGGGTCGCCAGATCAGCGGCACTAGCTGAACTCGCCCTTGTTTTGAGCAGAAACCAACCCGCGGCTCACGCCCAGCGCGGCGCCGATCAAAAAATCACTATTGAAAAGATTTGAGTGTCCATTCGCTCGTTTTAGAGTCTAACAAATACTGTTGCAAACGCGAAACAGCGGCCCGTCAACAAGGCAAAGCCGCAGTTTAGAGTTCAAACTTTAGTTTGCGCTTTCGATTGCCAACGAAACCTCGCAGCCTAAAGGCTGAACTCTGAGCTGCTCGCCTCAACGCCGAGACCCGCGTGGTTATTCGCGCGGCGTGCCCACTTTCTCAGTCGCAATCAATTGAGGTGGTTCGCTCTGTAACGCTGGCAACGGGAACAGGGACGCGTGCGGCAGGTAACTCCTTTAGTAGTTTCAGTTTCGGGAAGCTCGCTGGTAGACCCACGACCTGGAAGTTTTCTTGAACTTGAAGCGCGTTCGCGCATCGGGGCGAGAACGCCACCGTAGAACATTATGCCCATTCCCACAAAACAACAGTAACAAGGGGCCGAGGTTAAATCGTCGTTATCAAATCCGAGCGTCTTGGTGGCCCGCAAGCGTCGCCATGCCAAGGATAAAGCAGGTCATGCCCCATTTGAACGACTGGTACATCCGCGTGCCGGTTGGCTTTTTCGCTGAGCGATTTTTCCAGCTTCAGTGTTTCCGGAGAAGAATGCGCGGCGACGAGCTTACTGACGGTCTCCAGATCCATGCCGCCAGCTGCGACAGAATCTTTGCTCGAGGGTAGTTTCGGCGCCGCAGCTGGGACAGTGCATCAAGGTCTCCCAAGAGGAACTGCTAACAATACGCCGCGTGGCGCGGAAAGTTTCTCTGGCTAAAGACTAGATTGCTGACGTCGATTTCAGTTCTCTCTGTGAAACCTCCGTGTTCTCGGATGTCTCGGTGGTAAAATGAACGCTCAGCAACACTCACCCCAGAGGACACAGAGAACACGGAGAAGGCACAGAGATTCAAATTAACGCCCAAAGCACTCGACCATCCGCTCATAAACTTTTGCGCGTCACGCGCACGTCGTTCAGATTGTATTCGCGAATCTCGGCCAACTTCCCGGCCTGATAGAGTTCGAACACTTTGCTTTCCTTCGGCTGTCGCTTGTCTTGCTCGACTCGATACCCAGCGCCCAGGCAATATCGTCGAGGCTCCACGAACCGCTTCGCGCCCAGCCACCAGGCATGCATTGTGTCAAAGACTCCACGGACGCGATATTCCGAAAGGTCAACAAACGGCCTGGCAGCAATCCCATTCACCAAACAACGCTGGAAAACTAAACGGCAGGTCAAACCCGAGGAGGTTGTGGCCGAGCGATTTCATCTGTTTCACAGTCGAAGTCTTTCATAAACTCCAAAATGCCAGCAGCGATTTTTCTCGTCCTGCTCTTCCCCGGCTTCAGTAATACCAAACACAACTTGCGCGCGCGTTGCTCAACGCCGAAATCGAAACCTGCCACCGGACCTTCCTGCACGGCGATGGAAACTACGCGACCCGAAGTCGCGCTCAGCGAACCAAGCTGATAGCAACGCTCTTCTTCTATTGCGATGTCTTCCAGATAACGTTGCTGCTGTTCGAGGCGCATGTTGCCAAGCTTGAGCAACTTTTCTAGCTGCGGTCCGATGCGCTCGCGAAAATCAGGAAGCGTCAGAGTCTCGATGTCCATCGTATAGGCCCGCGGCAACACCGGGTCGGCGTTCTGATGTTCGCGATATAGTTCGATGGTGATGGGTCTGTACTTCGCTGACGACAAACTGCGGACGATCCTGAAAACTTTCGAGCTTGCCTGTGACACCCCAAAGTCCCGGCTTAATTTCTTTCCACACCTCGAGCGTCTCACCCCAAATTTTCAACGGCAACGAGCCACTGGCATTGCGAGCGACGGCGTCGGCGAAGCGTTTACCTTGAGCGGTTCGCTTCTCGCGCACGGAAGTAATCACGACCATCAGCCACAACTCTTCCGCGAAAGGAATTTCAGGGATAGGAATGTTTCCGCGCATTTCTTGCTCTGGGACAAAGCTTATCAGATGAAGCTACGGAATGAGGGAGAATTTGACATTTGTCATTTGTCATTTCGAAACGCGAGGTCTACTAATAACCGGATATTCAAGACTTCTGGATCTAAATGGCAAATGATGAAATGTCAAATCTCAAATGTCTTGTCTATTCCGCGGCCGCTCAACCTCGTCACTCATCCTGCCGGTCAGCATCATAAAGATCATTTTGTAGTCGCCCATAAACGACCACAGCGGATACTGAAACGTTGCCGGCTTATTTTTCTCAATAAAGAAATGACCAACCCAGGCGGCCCCGTAACCGGGGATCAGCGCCAGAGGAAAGAGCCACCACTTACCAATCATGATAAAGATAACAACAGCAGCCAGCGCCAGCGGCACGTACCGACGAGGTGCAGCAGACGTGTGCCGGACTTGCTGTGCTCAGTCAGGTAGTAAGGCCAGAATTCAGTGAATGAATTGTATCGCGGTTGCGACATCGTCAATCCCCTTCTATCCGCAGATTACGCCGATTACACAGATTACAAAACGACTGCGGATTACATCCTTTGAGTCGCCAACTCCACGCAGTTTTCGAACTGCTTAGTTTCCCTGCCTAATCGGCGCAATCTGTGTAATCTGCGGATAGTAGTTCAAGTTGCCGAAAACAATTCCATGAACCGTTCCAACTGCAAAGGTTCGACGGATGCTAGTTGCAAGTTGTCCTCGACGTGCTCAAGCGTGCTCATGCCAACCAGTGCGGTAGTTATTCCCGGCGCCGAGCGAACAAACTGTATCGCCGATTGCGCATCGGTGGACAGTGAGCCCAGATTCTCCCGCAGATCTTTAGGCAAACCCTGCGCGACGCGTCCCTGAAAAATCGAAGCACTGGAAATGACCGTCACTCCCAACCCAACCGCCGCCTCGAGCGTGGAAACCTGATGACTCCCTGGCGTCTGATTGCTCAAGGTCAGGGCTTCCGGCATTGCCAAATTAAACGGCAACTGAATGAAGCGGAAGCCATGCGAGTCACCGCCAACCTCGCTCGCAAGTTCTACCATTCGCGCTAATGAATGATAGCCACTGGATCCCGAGGGCACGCGGAATCCGTTCCAGGTGGCAACTCCATAAAACTTCAACTGACCTTCGGCACGGTCGTTTCTCGAGCGACTCAAAGGCCGCTCGCAAACGAGAATAGAATTCTTCTGTCGGAAACATGGCCGAGCTGCGACTCAGGATTGTGGATGTAGTAAACGTCCACACAAGCGAGATTCATGTTTCTGAGCGATTGTTCCAGCTGGTTCTGCAAATACTTAGGCGTCATGCAGTGACTGCCGCCAACAATATCCTCAAAACCCGCAATGCCCGGCTTGACGAAGGTTTCATCGACGTAGCGGCGAATATCTCGCGGCGGCGCGCCGTCAAACGGCAGATAACCGCCCTTGGTGCAGATGACTATTTCGTCGCGCGAAAATTCTTTTGCTTCAGTCAACTGGCCGAGTGCCTTGCCTATAGCGCGCGCTCGCTTCTTTGAAAGCGGTAGTTTGCCGCGGTGTCGATTACATTCGCGCCGAGCTCGACCGCACGCGAGATCGCGGCGGTGTAGCGCACGTCGGTTTCATCGTCGGCGTTACCCAGATAGCGTTCCCGTGCCGATTGACGACAGCCAAAGATGCTGTCGTTCTCGAAAATGGTTTTCGGCGGCGCGATCTTTGAAACGTTCGCGATAACGGAGCGTGCCTTCAAGCGTGGCGGAGCCGGCAATTGACATAGCGTGAGTCAACTCTTTGGAGTGCGGTGACCTGTCACCGCTATGGTCGGTCGCGACCTGGCGCGACCACGATTCGCAGGAATCTACTCCGGATCTCGGCGTCAAGACGCCGAGGTCCAAAGCGGTGACAGGTCACCGCACTCCAGAGAGTTGAAGCAATAACAGACAGAGAATATACGCGCGCCTCATCTTGAGCAGCAAGCGTTTCAATGGATGAACGTGCTTGTGTTAGCTTTGGCATTCCACTAAAGCAGACAAGGAAACATCCATGAACTATTTTCTCAGTTGGGAAGACCACGCCGGCTCGCAACCGGAGAAGTTTTACAAGGCCACGCTGTGGCAAGGTGAACACGCTATGGTTGGGTTGAATTGTCTGGAGCCCGGCCAAATTCAGAAAGTACACGCTCATCAGGGCGCGGATAAGTTTTATTTCGTGTTGCAGGGTCGCGGTAACTTTACGGTTGGAACCGAAGAGCGAGAGGCCGGCGCCGGGATGCTGGTGGTTGCGCCATCAGGAATTCCGCATGGTGTTGCTAACATCGCCAGCGAACGCCTGTCGCTGCTGGTCACGATTGCGCCACCTTTCAAATGACCGATTCAAAGAAATCCCAGCACGCAGCAAGATCAACTGAAACTTCGCTCGACATCTCCCGAGCGGAGATGCAGGAGCTTTCGTCACGCGTAACCCAGCTCGTGACTGAATACTTTTCCGAAGTTCCCAACCTACCTGTTTTTCCGGAAACCCGGGGCGGCGACACGATTGCGAAAATAGGGACAACTTTGCCGCTCGCTGGTGATTCGCTCGAACACCTCCTCGCCGATTGCCGTACCATCATCGCCAACAGCAGGCATAACGGCCACCCGCGCTTCTTTGGCTACGTTGCTTCACCGGCAACTCCTCCCGGCGCATTTGCGGACCTGATCGCGTCAGCGCTAAATGCGAATCAAACGTCATGGCGTTCCGGACCGGCGGCCACTGAGATTGAGCGCACGGTGATTAGCTGGCTCGCGGCCTTGATTGGCTACGGCAGCGACGATCGTCCGGCGCATGGCCTGCTCACCAGCGGCGGCTCAATGGCAAATCTTACCGCCCTGCTGATGGCTCACCGTGCGAAGTCTGAACCGGATGTCGCCTCAACGGGGTTGTGGAATTCTGCTGCGCCCATGACGATTTACGCCTCCGACCAGATTCACATGTCCATACCGAAAGCGGCTGATATTCTCGGCCTGGGACGCGCGCAGGTTCGCCTTGTTCCCTGCGATGATCGCTTTCGCATGAATGCGACCGTGTTGCGACGAGACAATTGCCGACGATCTTGAAAGTGGATTGAAGCCATTTTGCGTAGTCGGCAGCGCGGGCACTGTGAACACCGGCGCGATCGATCCGCTTGACCAGATTGCCGACGTTGCCGCGGAATTCAATCTCTGGTTCCACATCGATGGCGCCTATGGCGCGCTGGCCGCGCTCGATGAAACCAAGCGGCCATTCTTTCGCGGGCTCGAGCGCGCCGATTCAATTTCGCTCGATCCGCATAAATGGCTTTACGTTCCGATCGATTCCGGCTGCCTCCTGTTCCGCGATGAAGCGCGGGCTCGGGCGGCATTCAGTTTCGACGGCGCCGACTACATCAAGGTTCATGAACAGAATGAAGCGGAGGCGTTCGCCTTCTGGAATTACGGCCCGGAACTGTCGCGCCGATTCCGTGCGTTAAAGATCTGGTTGACGCTTCGTTACTACGGAGTGAGACGAATCGCTCGCACGATCACTGAAGACAACGCGATTGCCGCTTATCTGGGCCAGCAAGTTGAGGCCACCACTGATTTTGAACTTCTGGCCGCTCCGGAGTTGAGTATCTGCTGCTTTCGTTATGTGCCTTCCGCATTTCGGCTCGCGTTTACAATCGCTCGACGAAGCGGCGCAGGCCGCAGTGGACACTGAGCTCGACCAACTCAACACGCAGATCATGAACGCAGTTCAGCGCGGCGGGCGCGCCTATCTATCGAGCGCAACCATTCACGGCAAGTTTGCCTTGCGGGCCTGCATTACAAACTTTCGCACTACCCGCGCCGACATTGACGAGACGCTTGAAATTATCCGTGAGGTGGCTCGAGAATTGAATTCTGCTGGATCAAGTTGATTTAGATCAAAGTTGAGTTGAGTGTTTCGGCGATCAGCGGGGGCAAGCCCACCTTCCTGATCACGAGCTTGTCAAGGTTGAGTGCCTAACATCTGATCGAAAGGCTTTTAGCGGAGATCTTCCGACTACTCAAGAACCTCTAAGGTTGGGAAGGTGGGCTTGCCCCCGCCGTCTTCTCCCCTTGGGTGAATATGGAATTGGTTAAGACTAAAAGTTACAATCACGAGCTGCAAGTAGCGCTTGAACTGGCGCGCGAAGCGGGTGCCGCAATCCTCGATCTCTATGAAGGTCCGCTCGAAATCGAGCAGAAGACCAGCGCCGATGATCGCTGAGCCGGTCACGCAAGCCGACAGACTCGCAAACGAAATCATTGTGACGCGGTTGCTTCAGGAGTTTCCCGGCGATGGCATTCTGGCTGGAAGAATCCCTCGACACATTCCACCGCCTCGACAAGTCACGCGTCTGGATGATCGATCCGCTCGACGGCACCACGAGGCTTCATCGACGGCAACGGCGGACTTCGCGGTACAGATTGGCTTATCTGAAAACGGTGACTGCGTACTCGGCGTTGTTTATCAACCGCTGAGCTGGAGTGCTTTATCGCGCAGTTCGCGGTAGCGGTACCTGGATCGAGCGGCCGGATTTCGAGCTGGCCCAGGGTCGCGTATCTGATCATCAGGAGATTTCAACAATGCGTCTGGCGGCAAGTCGATCGCATCGCAGCCCGCGGATGGACAAAGTTGTTCAGGCGTTTGGCTTACACGAAGAAGTACTTCGTGGCTCGGTTGGCATCAAGGTGGGGTTGATCGTCGAGCAGCAATGCGATCTCTACGTACACCTCTCGCCACGCACCAAACAGTGGGACACTTGTGCTCCGGAAGTGATCCTGCACGAGGCCGGCGGGCGAATCACAGATTTGTTCGGGCGTCCGCTCCGCTACAACCACGCCGACGTTCAGAATCGCAACGGTGTGGTTGCCAGCAATGGCGTTTCTCACAGCCGAATCGTGGAGTTGCTCCAGCCACTGCTGACGCAGTTTGGACGCTTACCCAGTGACTAATTAACCGCTGGAGCAAAGGCGGATGACACGAATCCAAAATTCTTGAATAGTGAAAGCGAGCCAGAATCCTTGTGGGTCGACAAATACAGAACCGGGAGCCGTAGCGACCGGGTTCAAGATTGTGATGTGAACTACCGCATCAAGATGGTTGAGCCCGATTTTTCGCATTACGCTCGATCGGTCAGATCCGGAGCGGTAGCAACCAGCCGACCTTTGGATTGACATAATCCCGCACTGGCAAACTCGATATCAGTCATCATCGGTCAGCGGCACCGCTCCGGTTCTGTATTTGACAGCCATCACAGACTGGTCATTTTCACAGCAAAAGTTAAAGCTAAAAATGGAGTTCATGCGGTAATATCTCGCTGCCAGAATCCTTGCCAGGGAGCTTTTTTGTCAGTCGCCCCAAATTGTTTCTCACCTTTCTCGGCCTTTGCCTGGCACCTCTGCTCCTGCTCGCATTAATAAACTACTGGAACGGCCAGCGAATCGCCGAGGCGGCGCTGCAACGTGAGCAGCAGCTTGAGATGCAGTAGGTGAAGGATCCGCTCATGCAACTCGTGGCTGAGCATCAAAAGCAACTCAAACGCTGCAACAACTTCAAATTTTGCGCAGTTGCTCGCCGATGCTCGCCGGAATGGCTGGATTGGACTACTCTCCGCGCTGTTGCTGGCGTCATTCTCGGCCTGGATGCTTTCACGGCAATGGGGACACCAGGCGCGCGGCATCGAGCGCGTCAGCGAAAGCGTCGAGGCATTTGCCAAAGGAGAACTCGATCGTCCGATTGAGTTGCAGTCCAGCGATGACCTCCGTCCGCTTGCGGAAAATTTGGGTTTGATGACCAAGCAACTTCGCGACCAGCTGGCCCGCGAGGCAGAGACGCGGCAGTTTCAATCCTTCGTACGCCTGTCTGCAGTTCTCACTCACGATCTAAAAAACGCAATCGAAGCTTTGTCATTAACCGTGGGAAACATGGAGCGTCATTTCGACAATAAGGAGTTTCGCGCGGACGCGATGAAATCCTCACGGGCTGTACAGATAACTTAAGGGCATTGGTCTCGCGTTTGAGCAATCCGGTAGCGACGCTGAGCGGCGAACACAAGCGGCCGCGGCCGGCGAACCTGATTCCGATGTTGCGGCGGGTAATCTCAATGACCGCCGAGCCGGCGAGCAACAAACTTGAGATTAAGGTAGATCTTCCCGAAAGTCTTTTCGCCCTGGTTGATCTGACCAGAATGGAAAAGGTGGTTGAGAATCTGATTATCAATGGCCGTGAAGCAATGACTAAGGAGAGCGGTACGTTGAGCATTGAGGCGGGCACGACTAATGACGGCAAACCGTTCTTCAGCGTAAGCGACACCGGCGAAGGGATGAGCCGGAGATTTATTGAAGAAAAGCTCTTCCGTCCCTTTGCGACCACCAAGAAGCGCGGCGTCGGTCTGGGCCTTTACACCTGCCGAGAGGTAGTCGTTGCCAACGGTGGATCAATAACCGTCGATTCACGAGAAGGTGCAGGTACGACCTTTAGGGTCGTGCTACCTTCAGCCATCATCGACAAGCGCGGCGAAAACGAGTCGCCTAATCAGTCTCACAGTTAACGTAAACCAGTCGGCCAAATCGTTCCGACAGCGCTCGCATTCGTTTGCACGAAATTCGACGAGATGACTAAACCAAAACAATCCGGCGCAGCTCCACTCAAGGAAACAATCCTCGTGATTGACGACGATGAGTCTGTGCGTCACGGGCTCATGTGGACGCTCAACTCCGACTATCGCGTGCTCGAAGCGGCTGGCCGCACGGAAGTTCTCAAGCTGCTGCGACAGGAAAGTGTCGATGTGGTGGTCACCGACTTACATTTGCCGCCTCGGCTCGAAGACATAAGCGAAGGGTTGGCAATTATCGAAGCGGCCCGGGCGAACGATCCGCCCGCGCAGGTAGTTGTGATCACCGGCTCCGGTGAAAAAACGCAGCCCGCGAAGCAGTTAAGCGTGGCGCTTACGGCTTCTTCGAAAAGCCGCTGGATAGCGCCGAGGTGCTTCACATTGTGAACCAGGCGGCCCGCATGCGCCGACTCGAAGTCGAAAACGCACGTCTCCATGACGAGCTTGTTGGCGCGCGCGGGTTTGGTCGTTTGATTGGGTTGAGTCCGGCGCTGGAGAAAACGCTCAAGCAGGCTCGAGCGGTTGCCAACACGAGTGCCACTGTTTTGATCGTCGGTGAAAACGGAACCGGGAAAGAAATGCTGGCGCGCGCTATCCATGAGGAAAGCCAACGGGCTGACCGTATCCTTTCATCGCGGTGAGTTGTGCCGCGCTGTCTGAGACTTTGATTGAATCGGAATTGTTTGGTCATGAGAAGGAGCCTTCACTTCCGCAACCTATGCGCGCATGGGACGATTTGAGTTGGCTGACGGCGGCACTCTGTTTCTCGATGAGATTGTTGAATTGTCGCCAAACGTTCAGGTGAAGCTGCTGCGGGTTTTGCAGGAACGTGCTTTTGAACGGGTGGGCGGGACGAAGACGTTGACGGTAAACATTCGTCTGATAGCCGCCAGCAGTCGTGATTTGGAAGGCGAAGTTAACGTTAAGAGTTTTCGGCGTGACCTTTTCTATCGCCTGAATGTGGTACCTCTGGTGTTGCCGCCGTTGCGCGCGCGCAGGGAAGACATCCCGGGTTTAGCAGCTCACTTCGCGGCCAAGGCGGCTGAAAAACATAGTCGCCCGACGCCGCAGTTGGGTCCGGAGTTAATCGACTCGCTCAATGAATATGACTGGCCCGGCAACGTTCGCGAACTGGAAAACCTGATGGAGAGACTGGTTCTACTGGATCGGCAGGCAACCCTTGGCCTCGAGTTTCTGCCGGAGAGGATGCAGAACGTTTTACCGGCTCAAGGTGTACCCGATGAAAAAACTTTTGAAGGCGCAGTGACCGCTTTGAAGAAGCGTTTGATTGTAGAGGCACTTGAAGCAGAGAGTGGAAACAAAGTGGCGGCAGCGAAACGTCTTGGGATCAGTCGTTCGTACTTTGCATAGGTTGATCAAACGAATTCGGTATCTGACCCAGAGCAGACCGCAGGAGCAGTCCGCAGGTGAACTGATACTGAACTACTGCCCGCAAGTTCTCTTGTATTGCTGCAGCGGCCGTCCTTGATCGACCTCTTCGCTTCCGTTTCCATCATCATCCACGACATACTTTCTCTGATTTTCTACTGTTCTAAAAATTTAAGCGGAAGCGCATCTGGTTCGCGGGTTCCAAGCAAACAGATCCTAACCATGTCTATCTCCGGAGGCTTACAGAGACTTGAGGGTTTATCAGCTCGCGTTCGATTGGCTAGCCATGGAGATCTTCGACGAGTCCAAAAATTCCCGCCCGAAGAAAAGTATTCACTCACAGATCGTGGATCCGGCGCGCGTCTCCCGAAGTGTTCCGGGCAATATTGGGAAGGGATATCGAAAGAAGCGATATCCTAAAATGTTCGTTGGTAAGATGGCCGATGCGGACGGAGAGGCTACCGAAACGCAAGTATGGTTGGACTTCGCGTATGAATGTGGCTATCTCTCACAGCATCGACAATTAGAACTGAGGAAAGGTTACGAAGAGGTAGGGCGTATGTTGGGTGGCATGATTGCCCACCCGGAACGATTCTCCAATTGGCAGCTCACCCCCCAAGGGGACGCCTCGCCTCCTGCCCCTGCCTCCTGCTCCTGTTTGTTTTTACTGACCCGGCGCGGTCGTCGATCCTTCTCTCCGTCAACTCGCCTACTTTCACCACCCAGATGCCGCTGTGAACGTCGTTGAAATAGATCAGACCCTTGTGTGGCTGTGCACCCCAGGTGAATGGCAGATCGGGACGATAGCCCTGTGGATCACCAGCCCAGAGGCGGCCAATCCTCACGACCTTGCCGGTAGAGATCGCCCTCGGTTCTCCTGAGACGTCGACGATGCGGCCACCGCCGTTGTAATAGCCCATGTACATCACCATCGTCGTCGACCCACATGTTATGGGCGCCGGCTTCGGCACGGGATACCCGCAACCTTTCGCGGATGCTGTTGATGTCAGCCACGTCCACGACATGCACGACGCCGCGCACCGGAATGCGCTTGCGGTCGTGAATATCAACAGCGGCGGAATACCCTCGTCGCCAACAAACACATAGTTCTTGTAACGAAAAACTGAGGTGTGTGCCCGCGAGCCAGCCGTTGCCGTATAGCTCGTGATGATTAAAGCGCGCAACTGGCTGACGAGC